>Ga0079224_100000821_pt1 | contig 33238 bp, 31 predicted proteins | sample Stecom2015_FD_80414 | JGI IMG/M metagenome (GOLD analysis project Ga0079224, IMG submission 80414) | Agricultural soil microbial communities from Utah to study Nitrogen management - Steer compost 2015 | ecosystem: Environmental > Terrestrial > Soil > Agricultural land | place: USA: Utah... | reverse complement strand
TTACTGCATAGGGAACAGAGGTTTTAGCAATGGTCTCAAGCGCATAACAATAGTCTTGATAAGTCAGACCTGCTCCACCGAACTCTTCAGGAAGAGTCATTCCAGTTACACCATATTCACCTAAACCTTGGAAGATATCGAGACGAAATGTTCCTTCCGCATCGTCATGTTCCATGTGGGGTTCAATTGAAGTCTCACAATATTTTTCTAAACTCGTGCAAAGTTCTTTTTGAAAATCATTCATCTCTCTAGGCCTTAATGCTTAAGTGCTTCATTTAGTAAGTTTTTAGCAATGATCATGATCATTACTTCATTTGTTCCTGCGCCAATTTCATTGAGTTTGTTATCTCTCATCATGCGCTCAACAGGGAATTCTCTTGAATAGCCATAACCACCATGGAGCTGAATAGCATCAAGAGCAATCTTCGTTGCCATTTTAGGAAGTTGAAGTTTAACAGCAGAAGCGAGGATGTTAGAGCGATTCCCATGATCGTATTCGTAGCAAACAGTGTAGAGCATACGTCTCATAGCTTCTGTTTCCGCATACATTTCAGCAATCATTTTTTGGATAAGTTGGAAGTTAGCAAGGTTCTTTCCAAATTGCTTACGTTCTCCGGCGTACTTAATACATTGATCCAGACAAGCTTGAGCAATACCGAGAGAAATTCCGGCAATCGTAATTCTTTCGATTTCTAAGTTTTTCATCATGTGGATAACAGAGTCACCTTCTGCACCAACACGATTGGCCGCTGGTACAAAAGCTTTTTCAAATGATAGCTCTCCAGTAGGGCTTGAGCGCATACCCATTTTATGAATTTCTTTGGAAACAGAGTAACCAGGAGTGCCTTTTTCAACAATAAAAGTTGTTAAGTCTTTTTTTCCTGGACCGGTACGAGTGTAGAGGTAAACCACATCAGCGTACTGAGCGTTTGTAATCCACATTTTATTACCAGTGATCTCGTAGCCTCCATCAACCGGTACCGCTTTACACTGCATTCCTACAGCATCTGAACCGAATTCGGGTTCACTCATTCCCATACATCCAATATGCTCACCAGAAATGAGTTTTGGAAGGTATTTGGCTTTTTGTTCAGCAGAACCATTATTATTGAGGTTGTTTACACAAAGGATAGTGTGAGCAAGATAAGATAGAGTAGAGCCTGCACAAGCGCGCCCAAATTCCTCCATCACGATGGTTGCAGCAGTGGCACCCATGCCCGAACCACCATATTCCGGGTCGGCCGTAATACCTAAAAGGCCTAGCTCTCCCATCTTTTTAAAAGCGTTAATATTAAAAGTTTCTTCCGTATCATGTTTCTCAGCAAACGGAGCAAGCTCGTTTTTAGCGAACTCACGACAAACATTTTGGAGTTCTTTTTCTTCAGATGTAAAAAACCACATAACCATATCCTTTTTCAGAGGCTCAAAGTGTAGCGAATAAATCGGTTTTTGGAAAATATAAGAGTCAATTATTTAATACCATTCTAAAGCATAAATGCGTTAAAATGAGATTATATTGCTAGAGGAGTTAAAAATTGAAAGAGGCACTTTTGTCGGATGATCCCGTTTTGCCAGGAGAGCATTGGTTTTGTTACTGGAAAACCTCTGCGGCCCTTTGGGAAGGCCGAATTCGTACATTAGATACCACTAAGGAAATATCTGTACCGGTATATTGGGGATTTCACTCGGAAGGTCCTGATAAATGGGACTTTGGACATTATTTAGCGGAAAGAGATCTAGGTCGTTTAGTGGAACTGTTTGTGCAGTATGGCGTCAAGTTCCAATGGATTTTTCCTTTAACGCCTTGTCCACTTATGCCAAATGGAGGAGTTCCTGTTCATGCTGCAAGAAGTTTGAGTATTGGCCCTAAGGGCGTTCACTTGTGCAGTTTGAATGGACAAAGCTCTCTCCATAAAATGTATTCATATTTTGAACCGAAAGTTTTTAGCGCTTTTACTTCGTTCTTAAAGTCTTTTAAAAAATTTTTAGAAACTCTTCCAGAAAAATCAAAGGTGGTAGGTCAAGAGTATTCATTTACAGAGGATGGGGTCCTTTGTTCGTTTCTCTATGACCAATCCTTTGCTTTTGAACAGGGATTTGGACGATATTTAAAAAATAATGGGATTGAAGATCTCAGTGATCCGATCAAGGAAAAGCAAGTTCGCCATGAATTCTTGCAAGAAGTCAGTCAACTTTTTAAACAAACTGCGGAGAGTGAACTCGAGTCTTTTTGGAAAAATAGTGAAGAGATTTCTTTTCTAGGGGCTTCTCCCAAGGAAACAATTCAACGATTATTGCCCTCTGGTAAATCAAGTATCGGTTATTTTATAGACCTCTTTGAGCATTATCTTTTTGCAAGAAAAATCAGTTCAAGCTTACTTAAAAATGAAGAAAAGAAAGGGCTTTTAGAAACTGTTTTAAATGAAAATTTTCAAAACGGTAGTGGCTGGGAAAGAGAGCAAGAGTGGGAAGGACTTTGCCTTTTTGAACTTTATTCTCCCAAGCCTCAGGATTTTTTTGGACAAGGGTTACATCAGCATCTGAGTTCTCAATTTCGTTGGCTCTATCGCTTTCATCATGATGATTTCAAAGACACTGACAGTTTGAAAATAGTTCATTCAAAGTACCTTGATAAGACCACTTTTACTCAAGTCCTAAAAGGATTTATGCTCGGTAAACGAGTGGTGATCGATAAAAATGGGTTGGATCCAGAACTTGAGAAGAGGTTAGGTCTTTTTTATTCTGAGAATAATTTAAAACTAGAAATGGTTCGTTTTCAGACACAAATGACTCTGACAACTTTAGGTGATGGAAAGCTTCTTGTTTATGATGGTTCAGGTCTTAACAAAGATAATTATGGAGTTTTCTGGAAAAAAGTTTTTGAAGTTATGGGTGTAACTCATCTTCATACAGAGCTTACAGAAGACGTGTTTAGTATTTGGAAAAGAAGAGAGTGTTACCCTGATGAACTTAATTATCTGGATGTGCGTCGGGTGAGTCTATACAATCCAACAAGCTATAAAAAGAATGTTAAACTTCAAACTCAAAATAAGTTTGCTTTCATGCGTATGATTGACCCTCAGAAGGCTACGGCCAGATCCACGGCCCAGGTCATTGATGTGGAACTTCTTCCTCAGGGAAGAATTTCTTTAGATTTTGGAAATTTTGAGGAGCTACGATGAATCTTACGCTTGTTTACCACTTTCAATCTTTTCAAAATGAAGAGGGGGAGTTTAGTCCTGCTCGCTATCAAGTCGTGTACTGTTTTGCCGGAACTGGCTTTATTGAAACTCAAGCCTTGAAAAAAATAGCTGCCAATATAGAAGAAGCCGATGTCAGTGAACTTACTTTCCTAAGCCTTGATGACCTGAAAGCATTCGCCCTTTTAGTAGCAGATGAAATGGAGGAGGATGAGGTCCGCCTTATCTCTGTTCAAGACCTAAATATCGGAATTGATGGAGCAAAAGACGTAAGTACTTTCCGACAAATATTCCTAGGATATGGGGAAGTTATTCGAGGGGAAGGCCCGGGTAGGAAAAAGAAGAACTTCCTCTCTCGTTTTTTCTAGGGTTTAGCCTTTAGTTGACTCCGTAAATATTTCCTTTGTTGTTGCAATATTTCAAGGGAAGAGCTACTTTGCCCCAATGAAACCATCTATCTTCGATCTTAGTCACAATGACCTTAAAAAACTCCTTACAGAAAATGGCGTTTCCGCTTTTGGAGCGACTCAAATTTTTGATTGGCTTTATAAGAAGTGGGAGTTCAATCCAGAGAATTGGTCAAACGTGGCCAAGAAAACTCGGGCGTTGATCGAAGATAATTATTCAGTGGAACTTAACAAAATTGTCTGGAACGGACTTTCAAAAGATGGTACCCGAAAATTTCTAGTGAAGATGAACGATGGGCAAACAGTTGAAGCTGTCGCTATTCCTGCTAAGGATCGTCTAACTCTTTGTGTATCAAGCCAAGTGGGCTGTGCTGTGGGATGTACATTTTGTCATACTGCTACTCAAGGATTAAAGCGACACTTAAAAACTGGAGAAGTAGTTGGCCAATATATGGCCGTACAACAATGGCTTTTTGATAATGTGGGGCCAGAAGAAAAACTAACGAACATTGTTTACATGGGACAAGGGGAGCCACTTCATAACTACGAGAATATGAAGCGTGCCACTGAAATTTTCCTCCACGAAAGAGGGCTAGGTCTTGGTCAGCGTCGTATCACTCTTTCAACCTCAGGCCTTGTTCCTGCAATCGAAAAACTAGCTTTGGATTTTCCACCAGTAAATCTTGCCATCTCTCTTCACTCTGCTAGAAATGATGTACGTACTGAGATGATGCCAATTAACAAGGTTTATGACCTTGATCGACTCTTTACGGCCATCAAAAAGATTCCTTTAAAAGCTCATCGTCGTATTACTTATGAGTATCTTCTTGCAGATGGTGTAAACGATACTATGGAAGATGTTATTGCTCTTGCTGAACTTCTTAACTCTAAAGAATCTAAGATTAATTTAATTCCATTCAACGAATTCCCTGGTTCAAAATATAAGCGCCCGAGTGAACAGAAAATCATGTGGTTTTTAGATCAGATGATTAAGAGAGGCTTTACTTGTACTATCCGCACGACTAAAGGAAGCGATATCCTTGCGGCATGCGGACAGCTAAAAAGTGAGTATGATAAGGTCAATCTTTGGAATCAGGATGAAGGTCCTGTGGTTATTCCGAGTATTGCCAGTACTGCACTTCAGAACCCGACTCGCTAGGAGTGTGCTCAGGAGCAGAAAGATCTCTTTGTACTCGATGCTGAGGTCCGCGCTTAAAACTTTCTCCAGCAACATCACGAACTGCTTCTTTTTCCGGTTGTGCATTCTCAAAACGGAAACTTTGAGCATCACTCAGTGACTCTTGAATCACTGGATGTCTGGCCTCTGCCGAAGCTGCAAAAGAAATAAATAAGCTTAAAATTAAAAAATGTTTCATATTAAATATCCTTTCTTTAGGACTCCTAAATATCCTATCGGCTCAAGGGGCTTCAGAGTTGAATTTTTTCTATAGTAAAAATAAATTTTCTTTAAATTAAGCCAATGTCAGAACTTTTTAAGTGACTTTAGAGGTCAAGACTAGGAGTATCCTAGTCGGGTAATGACAAAGGTTTTAGATGAAATTTTGGTTGCTTAGCTTATATTTAATACTATTTAGCTCAACGAGCTGGGCGCAAATAAAAGCTTATTTCAATTATAACCAACAAGCGGCATATACCGACCCTCGAGGGACTTATCGTTACGGGGATAATCTTGAACAAGTTATAATCGATGAGATCAATTCTGCCCGCCAATCCATTTTCGTAGCTGTTCAAGAAATACGTCTTCCAGGAATTGCTCATGCACTTGTTGAAAAATATCGTGCAGGGGTTGATGTTCGAATTGTTTTAGAAAACTCATATAACTTCGATGCTCTTGAACAAAGAGATGCACTAGAGGAAACGGGGGAGTCTTCATTCACTTCACTTGCTCAGTTAGTAGATATTAACGGTAATGGCCGTTTCGAGAAGCATGAGCTTGAGACAAGAGATGCCATTTACATGCTAAGAAAAGCGAAAGTTCCGCTTATAGACGATACCTGGGATGGTTCGGCAGGTTCCGGATTGATGCACCATAAGTTTGTTGTGATTGATGGGAAAAAAACGATTGTCAGTTCTGCAAACTTTACGATGAGCTGTATTCACGGTGACCTTCGAGCTCCTAATACAAGAGGAAATGCGAACTCTTTGATGGTGATTGAATCCCCTGGAGCAGCAAGAATATTTACTCAAGAGTTCGACCAACTTTGGGGACGCAACTTTGGCCAATCAAAAACTTATCGCGGTCCACAGACCGTTACCGTTGCGGGTCAGAAAGTAACGATACAGTTTTCCCCGACGACACGACGAATGCATTGGAACTATACAGTTAATGGTCTAGCAGCTAAGCACCTTTCAAGAGCACAGTCTCGTATCAATGCTGCACTTTTTGTGTTCTCCGACCAGCAGCTAGGGGACGTTATGAAGCGTGCTCATGATCGTGGGGTTGGGATCGGCGTTTTAATCGAAAATAATTTTGCTTTTAGGACTTATTCTGAGCTACTGGATATGTTGGGGCTTCAATTACTTGATCCTAATAAATGTATCTATGAAGCCAACAACAACCCTTGGTCAAAGCCGATTAAAGAGGGTGGGATTCCTCGAATGGAAGCAGGTGATATGCTTCATCATAAATTTGCAGTGGTTGATCAAAAAACTACAATTTTTGGTTCTCAGAATTGGTCGGATTCTGCCAATTACAACAATGATGAAACTCTTATCGTTGTGCAATCTCCGGAAGTCGCTCAAAAGTACAACCAGGAATATGCAAGGCTTCGTAAAAATGCTTGGTTCGGTCCCACTCCTTATCTCCTGAAGGAAATAGCCCGACGAGAAGAGTATTGTTCCGAGCTAGGGCAGTATTAGACCTTTTCCTTTTGCAGCAAAAATAGCTATAATCAAGATCTTAGGAAACTTACGGAAGGAGTTCCATCTTGAGTCGCGAAAGATCTAAAGGGATTGTTAGTATTTTTATTATCGTCACAGTTCTTTTCTTTGTTTTTTTATTCTTTGCTTTTTTTAGTATTTCACAAATTAAGGACATTGGTTCTGCTGAAGGCATTTTAGAAAGTAGCTCTTCACCGATTGCTGTTGTGCCAATTGAAGAACCGATTATGGAATCCAAAAAATTTGTGGAGATGCTCTTAGCTGCAGAAAAATCAAAAACAGTTAAGGCCATCATTCTTCGGATTGATTCTCCTGGAGGTGCTGTAGCTCCTACACAGGAAATTTACGAGGAAGTCAGACGTATTGATCAGATAAAGCCTGTCTATGCAAGCTTTGCCAATGTAGCTGCTTCAGGTGGCTATTATATTGGTGCGGCTGCAAGAAGAATTTATGCGAACGCAGGAACTCTTACAGGCTCAATTGGCGTAATCATGCAGATGTCAGATCTTTCTCAAATCTATGATTTTTTGAAATACAGAACAGAAACCATTAAAGCAGGTAGATATAAAGATATTGGAAATCCTGCTCGTCCAATGACTGATGAAGAAAGAGACTTCTTACAAAAAATGGTCAAGGGAACTCATACGCAATTCATTGATGATATTGTGGCCGTAAGAAAAGACAGGCTTCAAAAAGATATTGTCGAGCTTGCTCAAGGACAAATCTTTCATGGGAATGAAGCCAAAGATTTTGGGCTTGTGGATGAAATAGCAGGTCTATGGGAAGCAGGAAGAAGAATCCATAAAGAGCTAGAGCTTCCAGGAGAGTTTACTCTTCGTTTTATGAAGCCGGCCAAAAAGAAATTTAGTTTTTCAGAATTTCTTGAAGAAGGGGCAACTCTTCTGAAGACACTGAGTTCTAAAATTGAGGCGAAAGCCGGGCCTGCATACTTATATCAACCATAGGAGTTTGATTTGGACTATATTCTGCTTTTAGAGTGGGGCAAGAATAATGTTCTCACCATAGTAGCAGTTATCTTTACCTTGGTATTGATTTATCACTACGTCATCGAACGTGATAAAGGTGTAAAGCTTTCTAAAAAGTACAGAAACTCTATTTTTGAGGCTCAATCAAAAATTTTCTTAAATGCCTCTCAGTACCTTATTAAAGGTAATAAAGATCTAGCGATTAAAGAATTCTTGAATGCAGTTGATCTCAATCGTGAAACTATCGAAACCTACTTCGCCCTTGGTGGACTATTTCGTTCTAATGGAGAAATTGAAAAGGCCATTAGTATTCACCGTTCCCTCATCGCCCGAGATTCAATTTCTGAGAGCACTCGTCTTCTTGCTCTTAAAGAACTCGCGCAGGATTTTGATAAGGGTGGCTTTATTGATAAAGCAATCGAAACCTATAAAGACGTTCTAAAAATAAATCGCGACCAACAAGATGTGATCATGGCCCTTTGTCGTATCTTTGAAGACATTGGGGATTGGGACCAGGCCTACAACTATCGTATTATGTTATCTAAAGTGGGTCATGAAAATCAGTCCGAGACGATTTCACATATTCTCGTAGAAAAAGCAAAGTCTCTATTCAATAAAGGCGAGTACAAGGCCTGTTGGGAAGAATTAGAAGATGCTTTTAGATTCTCTCCCTCTGTCTCTGCTAAGATTTTAAGACTTCGCCTTTATTTGGTTTTAGGGAAAATGGAAGATGCTAATGCTCTTTTACTAGAACTTCTTAAAGAGCATCCAATGTATGCAACTTTTATTTTTGTTTCGCTAGATCAGTTCAATAAAAAGTCAGCAGACGCAGAAATGTACTTTGAGAGGTTAGATAAGTTAAAAAGCTACTTCTTAGGTCTTAATGATATCGACTTAATGACCTCTCCATCGGTTGTTCTTTCTAAGATCAGGCTCCTTAAGGATCAGCATCGTACTGATGCAGCCTTTGAACTTTTAGATAAATGGATGAAGAGTCACGGGCAAAGTGAAGTACTTAAAGTTGAGTTTATTAAACTTTTAATTGAGACAGGAAAGGTTGATGAAGCTCTCCAACAAACGAAGGGCTTACTTAATAATCTTCATAGTTCATTAACAAGACACTATTGTTCGCAGTGTGGATATAACTCTGATGAAATCTTCTGGAGATGTCCACAATGTCATAACTGGGAAACCATCCAGTTTAGGTGGAAGGTGTAAGTATGAGATACTTCCTACTACTGCTTCTTTTTTCTTCTCAAGTAATGGCCCAGAATGTGGCCACAGATGAAAAAGTAGTGGGGCTCTTTTACTTCCTACCATTACTTGGACATGTCCATCAATCCCCAGAAAAAACATCTGCTAGCTTAACAACAATTCAGTGCTCGCATCCAGTTAAGGTCATTGAATCATCGAAGGTCGTAATTAATCCTTCATGGGCATATGTTGAAGTGGCGGACTATAGAGGGTTTATTCGAAAAGAATTTCTAAGTGAGAAGAGACCTGATTGCTTTCAAGGAAGATATCCAAACTTTTTCGATGGACTAAATTTGGATCTATCTGAACTTTATTATTGGGGAAGACTATATGATCAATATATTCAAGTCGAAACTCGCGTTCGCTAGTCTTATCTTTCCATTGATTGCTTTTTCTAATGAAACAAAACTTCAGGAAGAAAAAGAACTCGAGCTTATCAACTTCAATAGCATTAGGAAGGTCCTTCAGGAAGATGGTCTTTCTCAACAGGCCTTAAATAAAAAAAAAGAAGTTGAGAAATTAAAAGTAGAGAAAGCAAAAATCAATGCTCAGCGAAGTCTCTATCCTCAAGAAGAAGATATGTGGGGATTTCTCTCTGAATACTTCCTCGTCAAGAATGCTCAACTCCTCAATTGGGACTATCAAAAGCCTGAATATGGTATTGATATTAGTTTTAAAGAACTGCTTGAGAAGCTAGGCTTCTATCAAAAGAAAATGAAAGTTCTGGTTTTAAATACTCCTAGTGTTCATCGAGGGATACTACCGGGGGCACACAAAGAAGATATTTACCTTATTTCGCTTCCTTTTATTCGCTCTCTTGATTTATCAAAGTTAGAGATTTCACTTCTTTTGTTAGAAGATTTTTTTAGATCTGAAGATGATATGGTCCGCTCTAGAATAAAAACTAAAAAGTTTGAAGAGATCGTGGGGAGCAGTATCAAGGGGAAAGTAGATCAAAGTTTTCTAAAAGAAATGCTTAGCCGATATGATCAGAGTTTAAAAACAGGCTACTCTTTTCAACAGCAATTTGAAATCACTAAAAAAATGGATTCATATCTGAAAGCTCATCCTGATTTATGGAACACTTACTTTAGACTGTTGGGTAAGATTAATGAATTTATCAAAGGAAATAATCTTTATAAAAACTACATTAACCTGTATCCTTCGCCGGAAATGCAGATTAAGTGGCTGAGCCCTGAGAAAAAAGTTCTTTGATGTTACAGCATATTAAGTATTACTTTGTTTACCAGCTCATCTATGTGGCGATCTTCGTATTAATGTCATCGCTGGGAGCTTTCTTTCACTTTCTATTAGATCATGAAATAAGTGTGGTTGAGAGTTGGCTTCATAACAATACTTGGGAGATGATTGCTGTCTCTAAGTTTCTTTCTCTTTTTCTCATCATCAAATGGTTTAGCATACGCCTCTATGAATTTACGACTTTTAGAGAGCTACTGAAGCGACTTCTTTCCTGGCCCAAAGGTGAAGCCATTGTTATTTCTGCTTTTAGCTTTGTGAGTTTTGTCGTTCTTGGCAAATTCACAGCTTCTGAACCTAATTATCTCTATTGGTATCATTACCTATCTTCATACTTAGGGATTTTTCTATTCTTCGCATTGGAATTTGTGGTGATGGCCTACCTAAATGAAGTTCTTCATTCGCTAGATTTAAAGAAACAGTATTTAACAAAAGCGATCTATCTACTTTTCTTCATCATCAGTTATAAAATAACGATTCCCGATTACTATAATCTCAGCTTTTATATTTTTTATTGTTTCGGCACTTTGTTATACCTCTCAGATAAGAATTTCAATAACTGGAGTAACATTGTCTGTTTTTTAATTCTTTTCATTTGTCCTATGGCCAGTCTTTTTGGACTAGACCCGGTGTGGGGGAGTGATTTTTCTTATTTCCGGTTCCAAGATAAGTTCAATAATTTATTAATGACACTGGTTTGGCTCATTTCTTTTTGTTACTATAAATTTCGAAATCAATTTATTTATTCATACAAGAAACTCAAACGTTAAGGATAACGAATGCAAGGTTTAAATATTTGGCAGATTCTCTGGGAATCAGGAATTGTTGTAAAACTTGTCTTATTACTTCTCATTCTATCTTCAGTTCTCTCTTGGACTATTGTTCTTCAAAAATACAAACAACTAAAAAATCTGATTGAATCGAATGATAAGTTTTATACTTTCTTCAAAAATGGACATCCACTCTCTGAAATCAATCGTGAAGCAAATGAGAATAATGATTCAAGTATGAGCTTGATGTTCAAACGTGGTTATGAAGAACTCAACAGAATTTCTGAACGTTTAGCCGCTTCTGGTAAGGGGAGTCTAGTTCTTCATTTCAGTGAACATGGATTTGAAAGTTTAGAGCGTGCTCTAAAGACTGGTTATAACCAGGCCAATGAGAAAATGGATCAAAGAGTTTCAACTCTGGCCTCTATTGGATCAATTACCCCTTTCGTAGGACTATTCGGTACTGTTTGGGGAATCATCGATGCGTTTGCTGGTTTATCCCAAGGGGGAGGAAGTATTGAAGCCGTGGCCCCTGGAATTGCAGAAGCCCTCGTAGCAACAGCGGCCGGTCTTGCTGCAGCTATTCCTGCCGTTTGGTTTTATAACTATTTTAACAATCAAATATCTCGTATTAATTCTCAGATGGAGTCATTTGCGCAGGATTTTTTAAACCTTATGGAAAGATCAATCCTTATTAAGAAGGACTAATGTATGGGGATGCAGTTTAATCAGGGAAAGAAAGGATCTATGTCTGAAATTAACGTCACACCTTTAGTGGATGTGATGTTAGTTCTTCTTGTGATTTTTATGGTGACGGCCCCAATGCTCTACAGTGGTATTGAATTGAAATTACCTAAAACACAAAAGGTAAATACCCTAGGACTCAAACCTGAACTGGTCGTATTGAATGTGACGGGCACCGAAGAGTATTTCCTAGGAAAAGAAGGAGTTACTAAAAAAGATTTAGTCCCTTCTATTCTCAATGAAATGAAACAAAAAAATGTTGATGTGATTTACTTAAGGGCTGATTACGGGCTTAAATACGAAAAAGTCGCTCAGCTTATCGCTTCTTTAAAAAGAGCTGGAATTAGTAATATTGCTTTAGTGACAGAGGTTGAGAGTAACAAGTAAATGTTGAACGCTCACTTAGAACAAGATATTAAAAAATCTTTTCTGATCTCATTTGGAGTTCATGCTCTTCTCATTCTTTTCGCAGTACTGACAACTAAGTTTTTATTAGGTCCATCTTCAAAAAGAAGCCTTGAAATCGAAATCATTCAATCCTCAGTTCGCGTCGATGTAGTAGGAATGCCAAAGTTCACAGCACAAGAATTAAGAGAAATGCAAAAGAATGCAGCTCCTGCTGAACCAGAAGCCGTTCCTGAAAAAGCAGCTCCAGCTGTTGCTGAAACTCCCAAAGAGGAAATTAAAGAAGATGTCATAAAAGAAGGTGACCTCGTTATAGAAGAACAAAAGAAGCAGAATGATTTTCAAAGTCTTCTTTCAAATTATTCTGCGAAAAAAGTAAATAGAAAGGAAGCCAAGCCTCAACCAAAGCAAGCCGCTAACACTGTTGTTTCTGGTAAGGGAAATAAAATCATTGATGGTCTTATCCTTGAAGGTAATAAAGTTTCTGCTGGTTCTGCACTTGTGGGAGATATTACCAGTGAAACCAGTTCAGAGTTTTCAGCTTATGTGCAGGCCATGCCTGAAAGAGTGAGAGTAAACTGGAGGCTTCCAAGTTATCTGATGAATAGAGATCTTAAATGTAGAATTAAGGTTTATTTAAATAACAATGGTCAGCTCATTAAAACCGAAATTGTTGAATCATCAGGAGTTGAAGAATTTGATTCCAGGGCAATAAATGCCATTAAAGAAGCATCTTTTCCTCCTCCTTCTAAAGCAGTAGGAGCTCGCTTATCAACTTACGGAATCATTCTCGGCTTTCCTCTTTAGGAGTTTTTATGAAATATATTATCTCTCTTTTTGTTTTAATATTCTCTCTCCAGTCTTTTGCTCAAGAAGCAGTCATTGCAGTTGGGGAGGCTGAACAAGAAAAAGATAAACTCGTTATCGATTCTCCTGAGACTCATAGTTTATCAAACACTCAAAAAGTGTTAGCAAATGAACTCCTTGATACTCTAAGAAATAATTTTATTTTCTATAAGCATAAATTCAATACTGTTCTCTATAATAAAACGGCCAACTCATACACAAAAGAGAATCTAGAAAAATGGAAAGAAGATGGTATTCAGTACTTTGTTGCCACTTCTATTGTTTCTAGTGGGCAAGGCATTGAGGCACGTTTCAAATTATGGAATGTTCGAGAAGGTAAAGTCATTTTCACAGATAATGCTATTGTTAATACAAGTGATCTTCGCTCAAAGGCCCATGACGTTTCCGATAAGTTTTACCGTGCTATGACAGGTAAACCTTCTATCTTCAAATCAAAAATTGTTTTTATTTCCGATAGAACTACAAGATCTCGCGATATTGAAAAAGAACTTTATATCATGGACTTCGATGGAAGACGTGTTGAGAAACTCACTACTTTTAATTCTATCGTTCTTTCTCCGTCTATTTCTCCCGATAACACAAAAATTCTTTTTTCAGTAATTGAAGATAAGGCGGCACTCTCATCTCGTAATAAGAAAAAAATAATTAAGAATATCAATCTCAAGATGTATGATCTTCTAACAAAGCAGCTGAGTACAATTTCAAGTAAACCAGGTCTCAACTCTGGGGCAACTTACTCAAGAGATCCTAATATTATTTATCTCACTCTTACTCAGAGTGGAAACGCAGATATTTACGAGATGAATCTCACTACAACTCGTATGAGAAAAGTAACTTCTCATTATGCTGAAGATGTAGACCCTTCGGTTACTGCTGATGGGTCGATGATGACTTTCCTCTCTAACAGACCAGGTAGAGCACATATTTATACTATGGACCCGAGGCAAACAGAGAAGGATGTGAAGCGTATTTCCTTTGTTGGGAAATTCAATGCTACTCCTCGATTCAGTCCAGATGGAAAAGAAATCGTCTTCGCTTCATGGGTCGATAATGGCTTTGATATCTATAAGATAGGGGCCAATGGCCAAAATCTGGTCAGGCTCACAAAAGACTTTGGTTCTAACGAAGATCCGGTCTTTAGTCCCGATGGAGAATTTATTGTTTTTACTAGCAAAAGAGTCATTAATTCCCGCAAGGCCGTCCAAGATTTATACATAATGAACAGGGAAGGAGAAGTTTTAGGGCAATTAACCCAAAACTTTGGTAAGAACTTCTCTCCACAGTTCACTAACATATTGAATTAAGAAGAATTTTTGCAGAAAGTTTAAACACCGCATCAAAATAGTCTTGTAAATTTTTCAGGCAGAATGTAATATCTACCCATCTAACGCACTGAGTAATCTTTGGTCACTCAAGTGTTTAAAAGTGTAAAGGGGATAGACTATGAAAACTGCTTCAATCCAAAACGAACTTGCTACTCTTTCTTCAGTTCTACTAGCAAACCTTGATGAAGTTGTCTTTTTCTCAAAGATTACTGAGTATATCTCTCAGGTTTTTCCTGGTCATGAAGTTCTTGGTTTTGAAGCTCTTAATGATGGTTCTACTCGCCTTATTGCTCAAAACGGAAAGGCCCTTTCAGCTGCTAAACTTCTAAATAAAGGGCAAGGCCTTTCTGGATACGTAGCTCGTATGAAAAGAGCTTATTATTCAAACAATGCTAAAAGAGATCCTCTAGCTTCTACAGGAATCCGTTCAGAAAAAATTGAAGCTGAACTTTGTATCCCTGTAATGTTTGAGTCTTCAGTTATTGGAACTATCAATGTTCAGTCAGAAGATGCGAATCGCCAGTTTTCTGAAGCTGATATTGCAGTTATTAATAATATTCTATTAGATCTAGCTGCTCCTATTAAGAATATGCATCTTTTCCTTATGACTAAAAACCTTAACCGCGAGCTTCTTGGTCGCATCGAAGCTAAAGAAAAAGAGCTTTCTAATCGTGTTGAAATTAAAACTGTTTCACACTTTGAAGATAAGTCTCAAATGGTTGGTGTTTCAAAGAGCTTTTTAACAATTGTTCAGGCTGTTAAGAAAGTTGCTAGTCAAGACTTCCCAGTACTTCTTGAAGGTGCTCATGGAACAGGTAAGAAGCTTCTCGCTAAGAAAATCCATGCATGGTCTAACCGTAAGGGTGGATGTGTAATTGCAAACTGCTCTGTTTTAAATGAGACTCAACTTGATCGTGAACTTTTTAGTTCTAAAGGTCTTATGGTTCAGGCCAATGGTGGAACTCTAATAATGGATGATATCGGCTCGATTTCTGTTCTCATCCAGACAAAACTACTTCGTGCAATCGTATCTGGAGAGATGACTACTGTTGATACAGACGAAAAAATTGCTCTCAACGTAAGAATTGTTGCTACTTCTAAGACTTCTCTTCGTGAGCAAGTAGAAGCTGGTAACTTTAAAGAAGATCTTTTCTACCGTTTAAATACTATTGCCCTTACAGTTCCTTCTCTTAGAGAGCGTTCTGAGGATATCAAGGTTATGGCCGAGTTCTTCTTAAATAACGGTAAATCTGAAGCTAAGATCCTTACTTCAGCTGCTATTGAGAAGCTTAATGACTACTTCTGGCCAGGTAATGCTCATGAGCTAAAAAATATTATGGAAAGAACTTATATCCTATCTGAAGGACAATACATTGAAGCAAGTGAGCTTCCAGATTTCCCAAGAGAAGAAAAAGTAGAAGTGGAAGAAGCTCCTGTTAAGTTTAGTGAATCAACTCTTTATGATCTTGAGAAGAAGCATATTATTGACACTCTTGATCATTTAAGTGGAAACAAGACTCGTGCTGCTAAGGCCTTAGGGATTACAGTTAAGACTCTTTACAATAAACTTCACTCATACGGCCTAATTGAGACTCGTGAGGCATAAGAGAACTTGAAGAGTTGAGATAGAAAAAGTAAAATCATTTAATAGGAGATTATATGTCTAAGTCAGAAAATACAGAGAAATCGACGGAAGCCGTCACGATTAAAAATTTTCGTAACAACAGTGATATTGAAAATTTTTATCGCTACATCCATGAAAATGGTCTACGTCGTGAAGCATTTATGTTGATGGAATATGCCATCAGCAAAGTTGCAAAAGTCAAAAAATCAAAAAGAGCTAAAACTCTTCAATAATTACTAAAAGGCCGGAGTTCTATCTCCGGCCTTTATTATTTCATCTCAAGGCACACATGGAAGTTGCTCAAAAACCAAAGATCGTTTTCGATCCACTCTACGGTTTTATACATCTTACGAATTTAGAATGGGAAATCATTCACACTCCTTTTTATCAACGTCTTCGTTGGATTAAGCAATTAGGTTTTACCTTTTATACTTTTCCTGGAGCTGAGCACTCACGCTTTGGTCACTCTATTGGAGTTATGTTCAATGCTCATAAGATTCTACAGACCTTAGGAACAAGGGGAGTAGGTGATAAGGAACTTTTTGATGAAGGTTTTCAATCAAAGGCCAAGACTTATCATCAAAGTTTAAGACTCGCGGCTCTTCTTCATGACTTGGGAACATTTATGTTTTCTCATACCACAGAGATGGCCTACATCCGTTATGGAGAAACAACGAAAGAGAAGAATGGTAAAGGTCATCCGGATGATCATGAACATTTAGGTTCCTATATCATTAAGAATACCGATTACCCTGGAGGGATTACTTATATTTTGAAGAAATATAAGATTGATCCTCAAAACATCTCTGATCTGGTTAAAGGAGTTGATCCTTCAATACTTGCCAATCAAATTCTTCATTCTGAAATTGATTGTGATCGAATGGATTACCTCTTAAGGGATGCTCATTATACAGGAATGAAGTATGGGACTTATGATAGGGATTACCTTCTCCATCACTTTCGAATTGCCAACATCAATGGACACGATATTTTAACCATTAACCACAACGCCCTTCATGCAGTGGAAGATTTTTTAATGGCCCGCTTTGCTTGGTATTCTCAAGTGATTCGTTCTGCTAGAGGTGCGAGATTTGATGCTATTGCAGAAGAAGTGACTTACTACATGCTAGAGAAGGGACTTATTTATAGCTATTCCCAGCTAATGGATATGATCGCAAACGATGCTCTAGAGTTTTATGGTTTTAATGATCAGTATTTTATGAAGCAGGTTCATAGGCACTATCTCGATGGAAACTTCGATAAGTCTCCACGAATTAAAGATATGGCCTACTGTTTGTTATTTGAAAGAGCTCCTAAAACGATTCGTTTGGAAGAGTTCAAGCAAAGGATTCTCAATCAAGATGAGGATCACATAAATGATAAAATCATTAAGCACGCAGAAGAAAAGGCCCGTGAAATTCAAGAAGTTCTTAAAAAGAAGGGAACGGAGAAGGATTGGGTTTTAGTGGATATTCCTAAAAAGCATATTGTTTTTGTAAAATCGAGAAGAAAGATTGTGAAATCAAAGAGTGGAGAGAATCTCCTTCTAGAGCGAGATCCAGTAAAGATTTTAACTGATAACGGTGACGTAAAACTTTTGGGAGATATGGAGAATTCAATCATCTCTAATCTGCAGGATAAGTTTAATTTCGTTCCTAATATTTTCTGTTCGGAATCAGCTTATGAACTCTTAAAACAAGAGGGGATTGTTAGCTAGACAGGATTAGTCAGGCTTTGTAACTTCTTTACTTTTTTAATGTATTTTCGGTACAATGATTGCAAGTGTATTTAAATGAGGGCCATGATGGCCCTCATAACGTAAAAGGCAGGTTTCACGGATGCTAACCGGTCGAAGTCTTCCCCACCAAGCTGGGTCAAGTCACCAAAACTATTTATTTCATCTTGATAATCTCTCAGTAGAGTACAACAATCTGCGTGCACTAAAGTCCGTGCAACTAACGATTCATCCAGGTGAAATCTTATTTGTTACTGGTCCATCAGGAGCAGGTAAAACAACTCTTCTTAACGTTTTAGGAGGGCATATCGAGCCCACTAGTGGCAAAGCGATACTGCCTCACCAGAAATCTTCAAAGCATTTTGTCTCAACGGTTTTTCAGGATCTACGTCTTCTTCAGAAGAAAACTTGCGAAGAAAATTTATGGATGAGCTACGACCCACAAATTTATAATTCAAGAAACGACTTCCATCGTGATCTCGAAGACCTTTGCCGTATGCTTTATGTGAGTGACTTTCTAAATCGTAAGATTGAAGACTGTAACGGTGGTCTCCGTCAAAAGATAGCCATGATCAGGGCACTTCTTTCTAAGCCCACAGCTATCCTCGCAGATGAGCCAACAAGTTCATTGGATAAAGATAATTCTTATCGTTTATTTGAAGTTCTTAATCATTATAATCATAAAAAAGGTCTTACCTTAGTGTGGGCCACTCATAACAAAGAATTAATTAAACAGTTTCCTGGTAAGATAGCACATCTGGATGCTGGGCGATTGGTCTATGCGGGGCATGCGTGTTTTATTTAGTTGAATATTTTAAGTCTTTAAATGAATCAATAATCCGTGGTGTGAGCTTTTTACTACTCACTTGTGCTCTTTGTTTCTCTTTGACTCACAGGGACTGGGTTGCAGATGTCACTGCTCGCATTACTCCGGAAAAATTGGTTAATCCTTACTTCGTTGCTGTTCTTGATAACTCGGTAGATAGTGAAAAAGTTGTAAACTTTATCCATAAGCTTCCAGGTGTTATTTCTATTGATGATAAAGAATCAAAAGATTCTAAATCTAAAATCAATGCACTTATGAATGAACTAGGAGAGGGGTACCAACTTGATTCAAAGTTTTTGAATCTTAAATCTTTAAGAATCATTTTAAGTCCCACTCTTTCGACTGAAAGCTTGAAGTTTATTAGAGATCAAGTCGTGAAGGTTGGTGGAAAAGATCACATTTCCGCTACAGAGGTCAAATTTCCTGAAGTGACCAAGGTGATGAAGTCTCATCCATTTTATGAGTTCATTGCCAAGGCAGGGGATTGGGGAGTTATTGGCTTCATTGCTTTTTGCTGGATCATTAGCTTTTGGCTTTGTTACGATGTTTTTCGTTCTCGTTCTTACATCATTGAAAAGTTTCAAAGGAAGAAGTTAGTAGCGGCCAAAAGTCTCGCTGGAGGCCTTGGAATCATAGCTGTTACTTTTTCTCTTTTAGGACTTTGGAATGGAACCTTGAGGTTTCTTGATCTAATGGTTCTATTTATGATTCTTTCTATTTTCTGGACGTTTACTCTTCAAGAATGGAAGTGGAAACCAACCTTATGAAGTTATGGATTCTCTTTCTGATCTTATCTATTTCATCTCACTCCTTGGCCCAGAGGAAGTCTCGTCCTGTAGACGAGTTGACTCGTCACCGCCAAGAGGTGACTCAGATGGGAGCAAGGCTTTCGACACTAGAAAAAGAAATTGCGACTAAGTCAGATTTAAGAAATTCAAATGTAGAGCAGATCAAAAAATTCGAAGAAGATGTTGCACTTTATAAAGAGCAGCTCTTAAAGCTTCAGAGAAAACTTAGAGTTACAGAAAAAGAGAACAAACAAATTGTTACCAATTATCTATTAGAATCAGAATCGGAAGAGTCTCCTTTATGGCAGAAGAAAATCCATCTTCAGCTTCTAAGACAAGCACAGGATAAGCTCAAGTTCGAACAAGGTGAACTCCAAAGCTTTGCCGACAAAGTGGCAAGTTTTGAAATTAAGTTGGAGCAACTAAGAAAAGAAGAAGAGTCTCTTGAGCTAGTTCTTAACGATCTCGAAAATACCAAGAAAGAAGTTGCTGCAAAATACCAAGTTGCAAATCAGAAAAAAGAAGAACTCGAGAAGAAAGTTCAAGAGGATAAGGTTCGGGTAAAGCTTTCAGCCATTAAAAAGAGATTCAATACAGCGCCTCTTCATCTGAAAAAAGCAGAACGGATTTTTAATAAACCAATCGATCAGTTTATTGCTATTACGCCATCTGCTAAGGGTGTGACATTTAAATATGACTCTATTCAGCCCGTAAAAGCTGTCGCTGATGGCAAGGTCATGCACGCTGGAGATCTAGCTTCTTATGGACAAGTCATTTTGATTGATCATGGTAATGATCTTCGCACTGTATTCTTAGGCAAAATGAATATCAGAGTGAAAAAGAATGATAGTGTTAAGGTTAATGATATTCTTGGATATACTTACAAAGATTCAACTCCGCAAAATTTATATTTTGAAGTGAGAAAGAAAAACACTGCCCAGAACACTATTTTGTGGTTAGAGGGTCAAGGAGTAAGTAAAATCTAATAGTTTATAATTTATTAGGAGTTACTTCCATGCTTGCTCGTTATCTTACGGTTCTCGCCTTATCGACATCTTTTATTTCTACTTCTCTTTGGTCTCAGAATAAACCTGCTCCAAGAATCACTGAAAATAAGTCGCGCTTTGAACAGCTTGAATTATTTAACAAAGTTCTTCATTTAGTTGAAACTCAGTATTATCGTCCTGTCTCAACAGAGAAGTTAATTGAAGGGGCCCTTAAAGGAATGATGGAAACATTAGATCCTCATTCTTCTTTTTTGAATAAAGAATATTTTGAGAAGATGAAGAATGATACTAAGGGAGAGTTTGGTGGTCTTGGTCTTGAAGTTAGTCAAAAAGATGGTGTGATTTATATTATAACTCCTATCGAAGACACCCCTGCTTTCAAAGCAGGTCTTAAACCTAGAGATAGAATTGTTGAGATTAATTACGAGCCTATCGTTGGAATGAATCTTGATCAAGTTGTTGAAAAAATGCGTGGAAAGATTGGAGAGAAAATAACCCTAGGTATTCTTCGTGATGGTGTGAATGGTGTAAAACAGTACTCGATGAAGCGGGAAGTGATAAAAATAAAGCCAGTGAAGTATGAACTCATTGAAAATCACTATGCTTATATCAGACTCAGCCAGTTTCAAAAACACTCAACAAGTTCAGTGGTGGAAGCTCTTACAAAATTAAAAAAACAGGCCAAGAATGATATTAAAGGAATTGTACTAGATCTGAGATCTAATCCAGGAGGCCTGTTAGATCAGGCCGTTGATATTTCCTCACTCTTCTTAAATGATGGGATTGTTGTTTCAACAGAAGCAAGAGATCCTCAAAATAAAGAAATTCGTTATGTAAAGAAATCAGGATACAAAGATCTTGAAACTCCTATAGTTGTTTTGATCAACGGTTCTTCAGCTTCCGCCTCTGAAATCGTTGCTGGAGCATTACAGGATCACAAGAGAGCAGTGATAATGGGATCTCAATCATTTGGTAAGGGATCTGTCCAAACCGTTGCTCAACTTGATAAAAACACCGGTGTTAAATTGACCATTGCTCAATATATGACTCCTAGTGATAAAAAAATTCAAGCGGTGGGAATCATCCCTGATGTGAAACTTTTCGAGATTGATCAAGAAGCATTTAACAAAAGTCTTCTTGAGGATCGTTATCTTAGAGAGAAAGATCTTCGTAACCATTTGACTGCAACCATTGAGACTCCAGAAGAGGAAAAAATTCGTTTGGAGCAGGAAAAAGAAGAAAGAGCGAAGAAAATAAAGGAAATGGAAGAGAAGAAAACTTCTAAAAAAGATAGTAAAGACGATATCTTCAAAACTTTCAATCCTAAAGAAGATCATCAAGTTCTTCAAGCAGTTAAGTTTCTAGAGAGTTATTCTGCTTTTGAGAAAACGAAACAAAAAAAATGATGGACTTCAACGCTGCAAGCGTCTCAGAGCTTGTTAATGCCATCAAAAGTTTATTAGAAGATGATTTCCAAGAAGTTGTTGTTCAAGGAGAAGTGTCGAACTTCTCCTCCTCATCAGCTGGTCATTTTTATTTTACCTTATCAGATGATGATGCTTCTCTTTCTTGCGCTGTTTTTAGACAAGATGCTTTAAGGAATCCGATTTTAAAGAACTTAAAAGACGGCGATAAAATTACTATTCTAGGGCCAATCAGTGTTTATCAAAAACGTGGGACTTTTCAACTCTTAGGAAAAAGAATATTTCCAGCAGGGGAAGGGCAGCTTAAAATTCAGTTTGAAAAACTAAAGGCAAAGCTTAGTGCCGAAGGTCTTTTTGATTTAGAACGAAAGAAGCCGATTCCTCTTTACCCTAAAAAGATAGCCATAATAACAGCTCCTCAAGGGGCTGCTCTTCAAGACTTTCTGAATGTTCTTAAGCGTCGAAGCTTATGGTTTGAAGTCACCATTATTCCAGCCCTAGTTCAAGGAGATGCTGCCCCTAGATCTCTTATCAGTGCTCTTAAGAATGTAGAGAAATTGAAGATGTTTGACTTGGTCGTATTTGCCAGAGGGGGAGGGAGTATCGAAGATCTCTGGGCCTTCAACTCTGAAGCTTTGGTGCGCGCAATATCTGAATGTGAGATACCGATCATAAGTGCTGTTGGACATCAGGTAGACTACACTCTTTGCGATTTTGTTGCTGATCTGAGAGTTGAGACTCCGACGGCTGCGGCAGAGTTGATCTCACAACCTCAAACGCAACTTCGAGATCGGATTAACTATGCTTCGACTCATTTAAAAAATGAGATGATCAAAATTACTCAAAAGATTCAAATTCTTACTCATCGCTCTCATCCCAAACAGATGCTTCAATTTATTTGGCAAAAATTAAAAGCGGATGAGAAGAGATTATCTGATATTCGCTTGATGGGTCGAGGAGAGGAACTGATAGGCATGAGTGAACACTCACAACTCCTTGATGAGCTAGCTATGCGTTTAGATCATTCCCAAAAAATAATGATGAATAGTCGTAAAGACCATCTCAAAAGGCTTGATCAGGTTCTAAAAGCCCTGGACCCTTCAGGTGTTTTAGGACGAGGATATAGTTTTATTAAGTCCCAAAACGGTGTTTTGAGTTCTTACGAAGATTATAGTAAGTTAGATAGTAACGAGACAATTGAGATCACTTTTCATGATGGAGTTGGTCTGGCGAGAAAGGAATCTTCCGAATGAAATTCATTTTAATGATACTAGTTTTAATTTCTGCATGTTCTACAAAACAAGAAATCATAAATAAAGAAGCTCCTGCACCAAAGAGAGAAGTCATCTTCATTGAAGAGACGATCCGTCCAGGTGATATCAAGTTTGTGAAGTTACCATCAGTGGAAAACGTCAGTTTCAATTGTAGAGGGAAAGAGCAAAGCGTTTCCCAACATGAAAATCAATCTATTGGCGTAGTGATTGAAACATACTTCACTGATTTTAAACCATTTCAGTGTGAAGTCAGAGTTGGAGGAGAGTTATCGACGCTCTATACCTTTAATGTAGTAGAAAGAAAATTCAGTGAGGAGACATTAAGGGTAAGTCCTAGAACAATTCAACTTTCTAAGGCCGACCAGGATCGAGTGTGGAGAGAACAACAAGTCTTAAATAAATTATACGCAAGTTCACTTCCTCAGCTTCTTATTAAGGAACCCTTCTTAGCGCCTTTGGATAGTAAAATTACAAGTATCTATGGGGTAAGACGTTTATATAATAATGTTAAAAGAGGACAGCACTTAGGGACCGACTTTCGTGCGGCAATTGGAGTGAACATTCCTGCCACTAACCGAGGGAAAGTAGTACTGGCCCGTAATCTTTTCTATACAGGATACACCGTTATTTTAGATCACGGTCTTGATATCTTTACAGTCTATGGTCATCTCTCAAAAACCTTGGTAAAAGAAGGAGATATTGTTGAGAGAGGAGACCTAATTGGCCTCTCTGGAAATACTGGTCGTACTTCTGGACCTCATCTCCATTGGGGTGTTAAAGTCCAAGGACAATATGTTGACGGAATGGTCCTCGTCGATGAGAGTAATAAGTTTTTTATACCATAGATTAAATCATGCTAGAGTATTCTAACCTGATTGAATTTAGGCTTGATCCAAAATTTGATTCAGGATTGTTGGCAAGTTTGAACTCAATCTTACAACATTTTAGTGACTCCAAAATTCTTAAGAGCGATGACTCTTGGTCAAAAGACTTGTTTGGGATCGATATTATTTCCGAAAGTTCTGCTTTTGAACCCTCAACTTCATCTGCCCATTTGCGCATCTGTTTACTTGAGCCGAATCAAGGTCTTTTTAGTTTTACTCAGAATTTAGAAGAGGCGAAAGTTGATTTTATTTTGGATGAGAATCTAAACCTGCAGGATTTTCTTCTTTTTGTTTCACCTAAGTTTCGAGAATGGTTTCAAGATAAACAAAGTCATCTTCAAAAGATTCTTCAAAAAAACTTGAAAAAATTTGAGAGTGCTGTGAAACAAAATACAGGTAGATTTATCGATTCTAAGAACAGCTTTAGTGTTGAGAATTTACTTTCCTATGCTCAGGATTTAGTAGAGCTTGAAAAAGAGCTCATCCACACAGATATTTCTAAATTTGAAAAAATCTTAAAACAATTTATTAAAACACACCTTGATAAAACAAAGTTATCACTATTCTTTTTTAAGAATCTTAATAGACTTAAATTATCACAGAATATACTTCCTCTTCCGGCCTATAAGGGAGAGTTTATTGCACTTGATCTAAGTTGGGATGATTCCGACACGGAAAGACTGGTGAAGCAGTTCTTCTTTTACGCAACACTAGTAGGTTTTTTTAACTCTCAGATAGAGTCCGAAGATCCTTTCTTTGATCAAAAGTTATGGGAGGAGTCTCTTGATGCCATTCCATTTCCGGTGGTTTTAATGGGAGAGGAAGGAGAGATTCATCAGCATAATGGACTTTTCTCTAAGCTTAACTTTGCTCCGGTCGATTGTTTGAAGTTAACTTTAAGAGAGAAGATTATTATCAATGACATTCCTTACAATATTTTCCGAAAAGATATTCAGCATCTTGATGACAAGCGCTCCCTCTTTGTTTTCTTTACAGAGAGCTTCTTTATAGGAGATGAAGGCCCGCTAACCCCAACGGGTCAAGAGCTAGGAATTATTAGTTCCAGTATTGCTCATGAACTGAATAATCCAATCGCTGGAATTCAAGCGGCCCTTTCTTTTCTTTTATTAGATGAAGAATTAGAGGAAGAGGCCAGGGGCGTATTAAAGGAAATGAAAAACGGATCAACTCGCTGTAAGCAACTGGTTGAAACATTTCTAGGATTTTCTCGGGCCCGTCCTCAAAGTGTCCAAAGTTTAGACACTTCTCATTCAATGGTAGAGCTTTGTTTTGAACAGGCCCAAAACTTACTGAGGTTTAGAACCGTTGAAAGTGGAATTAGATTCTCTCTGGAATTTTCTGAGCACGCGCGCTTTCGTCCAAGCGTGAATTTAAGTCTTATGACCATGACTTTTTATCTCATCATGGGTGAGTTGATGACTTTATATTCTCATCAAATGCTAGTGGCAAATCGACACCAGATTGAAAAAGTTATACGAGGAGAGGTCATTGAATCGGCTCAAGAAATTCAAATTCAGCTCCACGAACTCAATATATCATCTCTAACTCTTTCAAAACTGATTCAGAACCTCCTTAACATAGAAAACTTTGTCTTACAGGTATCTGATTACTCTTTACGCTTCATTCATAATCCCTGACAATGCTGTTCAACTTTTAGACACCCCTTGTAATAGCTACAAGGCCAATCGTTAGGGCCCCAATCTAAAGGTATATTTAAGGGGCACCATTTCTAGATAATCGAGGTTGAATATGATGAAAATAGCACCAAGTCTTGCCCTTCTATCAGTTCTAGTTTCTTGTGGGATGAATACTTCTCCCAAGGATTTAGGAAATCTAAAACTTGTAAACTCCAATATCATTTCAATCCGAAATATTGCTGATGATGCTCAAACAATTATGGTTCGTCTTAAGACTCCAGCTTTAATTGAAACGGCCCAAATTGAAGGCAAGAAGATCACTATCAATGAAGAACAAAAAGCCCTTCTTCTTAAAGAGCAGGAAGAATTTGTAAAACAAATCAAACTAATTGATCCTGAGGCAGAAGTTCTTTATTCAACAAAAATTATCATGAACTCAGTAACGATTGTTGCTCGTCCATCAATTATGGAAAAAGTAAACGGTCTGACAATGGTTCGTAATGCCAATACCATGAGCTATTTCGCAGCCCCTGATCTTGTAACTCAAAATGAAATCAGAGAACAGCTTGCTAAAAAAGTAAAAGACCTTAATGAAAGATCTTCAGTTAGCTTTATTGGTGCAAAACAAGCTCGTGAGGAATTAGGCCTAACAGGTAAAGGTCTTAGAATTGGTATCATTGATACTGGTATTGATTATACACATACAATGTTTGGTGGCTCAGGTTCAATTGAAGAATTCAAATCAATCGATCCAACAGCTCCTGTAGCTAACTACCCATATAAAATCGAAGGTGGAATTGACCTCGTTGGAGATGCATTCTCTCCTGCTTCACCAGTTAAAGATCTTCGTATCCCAAGACCTGACTCAAACCCACTTGACGTTAGAAGTGGTCACGGAACTCACGTTGCTGGAACAGTGGCAGGAATTGGTGATGGTGTGAACACTTATGATGGTGTTGCTCCAGATGCAATCATGCACGGAATTAAAGTATTTGGCGCTAACTCTACAGGTGATGCTGTGGTAATTGCTGCTCTTGAATATTCAGTTGACCCGAATGGCGATCTTGATCCAAGTGATCGTCTAGATATTGTAAACCTATCTCTTGGTGGATCATACGGTAAACCTTCTATCAACTACTCTGAAGCAGTAACGAACACAGTTCGAGCTGGTATCTCATTTGTAGCGGCTGCTGGTAACTCAGGGGACGCTCCTTATATTGTTGGTGCTCCATCAACTTCCACAGATGCTCTTTCAGTAGCAGCTGGAATTGATTATATGGATCACAACGTAATGAGTGAAGGAACTGCTATTACAATTGAAGGCACTGAGACAATTGCACATTCGCCATATGCTTCTTTCTCTAAAATGCTTGAAGCAGGTGAAACTGTTTCAGGAGATGTAACTTATGTAGGTCTTGCTGATGCTGAACTTTCAAGTGAAGTTGCGGCAGCTGTAAATGGAAAGATTGCTTTAGTGGATCGTGGAGTTAATGCCTTCACTGAAAAAGTTAATTATGCTCTTAAAGCTGGTGCGATTGGTGTTGTCATTGCTAATAACGTGGATGGCGAAGCTAGCATCCCTGGTGGTTCTGATGAGCGAATTTCAATTCCAGTAGTGATGGTTTCAAAAGCTGACGGTGAAGCAATTAAAGAAGCTCTTAAAACTGGTAAAGAGTTAGAAATCACTTTCTCTGGTGACATTAAAAAAGCTCGTACAGAGTATATTGATACAATTACAAATTTCTCTTCTCGTGGTCCTCGCTCTGAAGATGGCCTCATTAAGCCGGAAATCGTAGCTCCTGGTCAGCAAATTATTTCAGCAGCTACAGGTAAGGGAGACGGTGCGATTGCTCAGAATGGTACGTCGATGGCCGCTCCTCATATGGCAGGTGTAATGGCCCTGATGCAAGAAAAATATCCTGAGTTATCTGTTCTTGAACACAAGTACATTCTTATGGGGACAGCGAAGATTATTAAGGATCATACAGGTAAAAGATATCCTGTAACGGCCCAAGGTGCTGGTCGAGTTGATGTTATGAAAGCTTTGACTAGTAAACTTATTCCTTCTCGTGGTGGATTCTCTCTAGGAAAAGTAAATCTCATTAAATCTAATAAAGTTACTGAGTCGATTTCTCTTAAGAATATCTCTAATGAGGATCTAGAACTAAGTATTGTGACTGATTTTAACGGCGGAATCTCTTTAAATGAGAGAGGAACAACAGTTAGAATTAAGAAAGGTGAGACAAAAGAAATTAATCTTAACTTCACTCTTGATATCGTTTCTCAAGACAGAGCTAACTTCGAAGGATTTGTTAAATTCATCGCTAGTGAAGGTGAAGTGGCAAGCTTCCCAGTTCTTGCAGTGGTTCACCAAGCTTCTGCTATTTCGACTCTAGGGAAATTCCAGGATTCAAAAAGAGTTTCATTTGTTCTCAATAACAAATCGGCTCTAGACGGTGTTGTTCTTCCATTTAACCTAATTGATACCGACGACCGTAAGAAAGACCCTGGTGCACTTGCTCACATCCGTAACCGTGCGTGTGACCTTGAGTCTGCTGGATACCGTGTGATCAATAAAGAAGTTGCAGGGGAAACACGTTCATTCTTACAAGTAGGCGTGAAGTTGTATGAATCAGTATCTGATTGGCAGGCATGTCAGATTTCTGTTCTTATTGATTCTGATAACGATGGCAATGCAGATCTAGAATGGGTTGGGTCTCGCTCAGATTACCTACCAGGTCTTTCAAGTGCAGTAGGAGCAGGTTTCTTCTCATTCGTTCTCGATGCTAATAAAGCTCGTGACATTAGAGCAAACTTTGAGACTTCTCATCGTGATACAAATGGTAGAGCTGGTTCAGCTGAAGATTATAGAAGTGCTGTAACTTATCTTGGAGCTTTCTCTCCGTTCCAAGCAAGTTCGGTTTCAGTAATTGAAATTGATACCAAGGCACTTAATACTGATTCTCTAAAGGTTAAGATTGCTGCTCTTCACACAGGTGCAGGTGCGATCGAAGCGGATGATTATCTTGGTACTGAAGATTCATGGCATAGACTGAATCTTAAGAACTCAAATGATCTACCGGATTCAATTGAAGTGAAAGGAAATGGTAAGAAGTTAGTTAAACTTCCAAAAGCAGGATCTAAGATCATTCTTTACTCACCAACAAATGCTGATGGTAGAAATGGTGGAAAAGATCTTCAATCAATCAAGCTATAAGTAATTCGAAGGAAACTGGTAGGGATCAGGAAAGGTCTCTGCCAGTTTTTCTATTTTGTCCTGATATTGTTTCTTCTCGTTCTTAATCTCAGCTATTTTAACTTTTAAGTATAACCCCCCTGATTCTTCAAGAGACTGATAGAAGATACTTAAAAAGACTTCTCGCAGATCATTTTGAATGAAGGCCTTGCGTTTACCTTTCTGTTGATTTTCAAAACGATTGATCTGTCCTAGTAGGAATTGATGAAGTTTCTTCTTATGAGAAGGATACTTAAAAACAAGCTGGGAGTAGGAATTAAAATTTAAAAACGACCATACAATAAACTGCCCAGAAATGAGATGGGGTGTGATGATGAAGTCAAAGTCTTCTGTCAGCTCTTCCTGTCTTATTTGATGATGCTCTCGAAGGTATTGTAGTGTCTTGATTCGATATACTTCAGGGATTTTAATGAAATTATTGTTTAAAAAGAAGAGTCCTTCTACAAATGGGCCGCATAGCCTGATATTGATCTGACTCCAACGAAATTCAGCTAAATATTTTTTTAAATCAGCTAATTCATCTTTTGGGTTCTTGATCGGTAAGATTGAAAGAATGACACCATTGTCGCCTTTTACAGTGAGAACAGTGGGACGGGTGAGAGTGTTTAAAACATCATAGACTTTATCAAGTCCATCGCTATTTTCAAAAATTGATCGATCAAGTTCAAACTTATTACGGGGATAATAGAGCTGATTTACTTTTCGGATGTTTTTATTATCAAAAATTTCTAAATACTTTAGAAGAAGATTCGCTGTCGCTCGGGCATCTTCCACTGCCCGGTGTGCGTGGGAGTGGGGAATACCAAAAATTGTCGACATATAGTTAAGATTTGAACTCATGATCTCGGGAATCATATACTTAGTCATGATATTCGTGCAGATGACTTTGTTATCTAAGGTAGGTCTACCCAATTGTTTTAAAACTCCATTGATGAAAGGAACATCAAAAGAAGTATTATGAGCAACAACGATTGAGTCTCCAATAAATTGGGTTATCTCATCGATAACTTCCTCAATTTTTGGGGAATGGGCCACATCTGATTTCTTAATACCTGTTAGTTTTTGAACAAACTCAGGAATTTCTTTATCAGGGTTAATAAGAAAATTCCGTTCTTCAGTAATTTTCCTATTCTCAACACGAACCATGCCTACTTCAATGATCTTTTCAGTTTCAAAATTTCCGCCGGTTGTTTCTAAGTCGATAACACAGAAGTTAAGGGAACGGAGGAGCTCATCGGATGAGTTAAAGGAGTGATCATTCATAATATTGAAGGAACATTCGTTCCTTTCCTTAGTTTAGAAAAAGAAGAGCACTTATTTTAAGTGCTCTGAAGTAAATGCATGAGTGAGCATTTCTTTTAATTTTTTTGTCGTTTGTTTTCCGCTGTGATCACCAAAAGTTATTTCAAGATCAGGATCAGCGAACTCGGTCATAACTTGAAGGCACATGCCGCAAGGAGGCCAGCCGTCATGAGTGTAAACCTGTACTTTTTTTACTTTCTTGTGTCCTTCAGAAACAGCTTTCCAGATGGCCACTCTTTCAGCACAAACTGTTGCTCCGAAACTTGAATTTTCAATGTTACAACCTGAATAAACTGTCCCGTCTTCTGTTACGATAGCAGCTCCGACCTTAGCTTTTGAGTAAGGGGAGTGTGAGTTCTGTGAGGCATCTTTAGCCTCTTGGTGAAGATCTTTACTCATTAGATTTTCCCTAATTTTTTTAGTTCTCCAATAGTTTCTGTCAAAATAGTAGCGAATCCAACCATGGCCTTTTCTGCCACATCTTTTACATCCGCGTGACTAAGTTTCTCTTGTTTAATGCCTGCAGCGTAATTGGTAATACAGGCCACTCCTGCGACTTTAACGCCCATATGGTTGGCAGCAATAACCTCAGGAACGGTACTCATTCCCACCATATCTCCACCAAGGATACGGATCATTCTAATCTCAGCAGGAGTCTCATAAGTTGGACCTAAAACAGAGCAGTAAACTCCGTCTTTCATATTAACGCCGTGACGTTTGGCCACTTCTTTCATCACAGAATTAAGCTCAGAGCTGTAGGCTTCACTCATATCAGGGAAGCGTGGTCCAAGCTCTGCAAGATTAGGCCCTACCAGAGCATTACGTCCTGATAAGTTGATATGATCGGTGATACTTACAAGATCCCCCGGATGGAAATCAAGGTTCACGCCACCAGAAGCATTACTTAAGAAAAGCATTTCAATTCCAAGAGCGGCAAGTGTTCTTACAGGAAGAACAATCTCTTCCATAGGATGTCCTTCATAAGAGTGAATACGCCCTTGTAAGGCCGCCACAGGAACTCCATGGACTTCACCTAGGATCAATCGACCCTCATGCCCCTCAACTGTGGTACGCTTGAAATGTGGGATATCTTGATAAGGGATAATTTGCTTATTCTGAATTTGATCGACATAGATTCCGAGTCCAGAACCAAGAACAATTCCTATTTTAGGTTTGATGTTCGATTGTGATCGAATATAGTCTGCTGCTTCAAAAATTTTATTCATAGACATAGGAAGTCCTTAGCTTAGTTTTTCAATAATGAGTTTTGGGGCACGAACCTTGGATTTAGAAAGAGTGATGACTTCCTTGTTGAATTTCTTCACTAATTCTTTTGCAATGGCCGTCTGGTGGTCATGGTGGTCAATAGTTAAAATAGCTTCACCTTTCTTCACTTTATCACCAATTTTTTTATGAAAATTGAATCCCACTCCGAAATCAATCTTATCAGTCTTTTCTTTACGTCCCCCACCAAGTTGGATGAGGAGTAGACCTATTTGGGCGTTAGCAAAAGATTTGATGTAACCATCAGCGCTTGCTTTTACCACTGTTCTTTTTGCTGCTTGAGGTAGGCGAGAGTAGTCATCGATAACTTTCTCATCTCCCCCTTGAGACTTGAGAAGCTTTCTAAACTCAGCAAGGGCCTTACCATTCTCAACAACTTCATGAGCTTTCTTTAGAGCTTTTTCGAAAGTTTTTTCAACTCCACCGATGTGAATCATATGGGCCGCAAGTTCAATAGAAAGATCTGTGAGATCTTTAGGCCCATTACCTTTTAAGGTCTCGATACTTTCAATGATCTCATTAGTGTGTCCGACTGCGTTCCCAAGAGGTTGGTTCATATCGGTAATAAGGGCGACCGCTTTTTTCTTAAATCTTTTAGAAGTTTGGATAAGACTTTGTCCTAGTGCTCTTGCGGATTTAGGGTCACGCATGAAGGCTCCAGAACCATATTTAATATCGAAAACAATCCCATTCGCACCTTCAGCAAGTTTTTTAGACATGATTGAAGCTGTAATAAGGGGAATGGAGTCAACAGTGGCCGTGACATCGCGAAGAGAGTAGATAAGACGATCGGCCGGAGCGATCTCAGGAGTCTGTCCAATAAGAACGAGCCCTTCTTTATCAAGTTTCTTTTTAAATTCTTTGAGATTTAAAGCCGTATTAAATCCTTTGATAGCTTCAATCTTATCAACAGTACCACCAGTATGACCTAGACCGCGGCCTGCGATCATCGGAACTTTTACTCCGGCCGCAGAAGCAATGGGAGCAAGGATGAATGAAGCTTTATCTCCAACTCCACCTGTTGAGTGCTTATCAATGACGTTTTTGCCTGTGAATTTCAACTGCTCACCTGATTCAAGCATAGCATCGGTAAGCGCCGCTGTTTCTTCAACATCCATCCCTCTGATGAACATGGCCATCAACATGGCCGTCATTTGATAGTCTGGAATGATTCCGTCCGTGAAGGACTGGATAAACCACTTAATTTCGTTTTTGGTTAGCTTCTCGCCTTTCTTTTTTTTATCGATAAGAGCGTAAACTTGGAATTTTTCTTTGGTCATTGTGTACTCACGTAATTATCTAATTTGCTATTTTTAAGAGAGCCCCCTATCATATTCATAGGTATCCCCATTGGCAAACTAAGTCCTAGGAAGTTTATGAAAAAGTTATTTATTTCGTTAATCATAATGTCTCAACTCATTGCTCCTTCTGTTCGAGCTGATGATCTTATTAAAAACACCCAAAATGATATTTTAACGGTTGCAGGAGCAGGAGTAGGTGGAGCAATCTTAGGTCTTTCGACACTTTCTTTTGTTGATGAACCAAGTAAGCACTTACCAAATATCTGGACCGGAGCTGCTATCGGAGTAATTGCCGGTGTGATTTTTGTCGCATTTAATTCTGCTCAGAAAAACTCAGAAGAGCTTCAGAGTTCCGCCGAATTTTCAACTAAAGAAAGATTTGCGTGGCATCAGTCTCAAGAAAAACTAGTTACATTTGAAAAAACTACCTTATTCACGCCAGTCTGGACGACTTCTTTCTAGACATAATTAGTCGGACTTGCGATAAGTCATGAGTTAAAATTAATTCATGTATTAGGACGGCTTATGGAAAGACTTGTGTCCCTTTTGGGTTTGTTTGTAATGATTAGCATTGCCTATGCTTTTTCAGATAAGCGTAAGTCCATCCAATGGAGAACCGTTATTTCTGGTGTTGTCTTACAGATAACCTTCGGTCTTCTCATTCTCAAAACTCAAATAGGTAAGGATTTCTTCGCCGGAGCCTCAAACATATTTGAGGGAATCTTGGCCTATACCCATGAAGGGGCAAAGTTCGTTTTC
>Ga0079224_100000820_pt1 | contig 33238 bp, 28 predicted proteins | sample Stecom2015_FD_80414 | JGI IMG/M metagenome (GOLD analysis project Ga0079224, IMG submission 80414) | Agricultural soil microbial communities from Utah to study Nitrogen management - Steer compost 2015 | ecosystem: Environmental > Terrestrial > Soil > Agricultural land | place: USA: Utah... | reverse complement strand
GGGTTCTGATTGCCGTCGATCTGGCGATTGTGACGTGGGAGGTTTTCTCCGCGCCGGAAGGGGAACGCCTGCGGACAGCCGTTGGCGGGGTCGGCGGCCTCGCCGGGGCCGCAGCAGGTGGTTGGGCCGGCGCGAAGGCAGGCGGCGCAATCGGGAGCTTCTTTGGGCCGGTGGGTACGGCTGTTGGCGGCGCGATTGGCGGCATCGGCGGCGCAATCATCGGTGGTATTTTTGGCAGGAAGGCTGCCACCAAAATCTATGATGTCATCGACGAACTGGGTTCCAGCAACGCGGAGTGGGAGAACTTTGTCAATGGCGTCGAACTGATGGAGGCGATCCGTTTTCAGCGGGAGGTCAAGCGTATGCGCCAGCCCCGAATCATCCAGTTACCCCGTGAGCAGCCAGATTGAGCCGCATATCGGTCTGGGCAGCATGGTCGGAAGCGGCAATCTGGCTGTACCGGCGGCTGCCTGACAGCAACGACATTCAGCAGACGACTATCCAGCGCCGGATGACCCCTGATCTGCGCTATTTTCTCCGGCTGTACCCTGCGCCAGACAACACCCTTATCCTGCGCAGCAGCGATGAACGTGTCACGTTTCTCGAAACCACTAGCGATGGGCAGCGGTTACAGCAGCCGCCTGTCGTTCCCGCGCAGCTTGCCGCGCTGCCCTGCTATCGGGTGAAGCCGCTGCCAAATGGAATCATTGCTGGGATTAACCCGGACATGATATATCGGTGGCAGCCAGAAGCATCGCTACAGATTATCGAAGCGCCAGACGGTTTTGTGATTCGGGATGTGGCTGTGGACGATACGGGACGCTTATGGCTGTGCGGATCGGCCCCAACCCGCAGGCTGAAATCGGTGGCTTCTCGCCCCGCTGTTGCCATGCTTGAAGACGATGGCATTTCCTGGCAGGTGATCGAACGCGCAGTGGGCGGGCTGAAGACCGCCTGGCAGCAGCTGCTGTATGGCAACGATCAAAGCTATCGAACGATTGCAGCGGTCAATGGCTACCTTGCCGTCAGCGCGGAAATCGACACCATCGACCACAGAGCAACGCTGCTGTTTGTGCGTGACCCACGTGGGCGCTGGCGCAGTGACGCGCTTCATGATGATGTGCTGCGCTCTGTGCTGCCGGCGGCGGGTGGCGGTCTGAAGGTGGTGACCCATTTTGGTCAGATCATTTCTGTTGACCGTCGCTGGCGCTATGACTCCCTTGTAGACCGCCTCGACAGTCTGATTCAGGCTGCCATTCATCTGCCAGCGGCGGTGCGTTACGAAATCATCGATGCTCAAGCCGCCGGACACGCTATAATCCTTGTTGTTTCCATACGATTGGTCAGCGAAGGCGATCCCGCTCGCTTGGGCGAGGCTGTCGTCCTTCTCAGCGATAAAGGCGATCAGGTGGTTACACTTCATAGCCGGGATGAGCCGGAAATAATCACGGCCAGCACCTTGAGCAGGCTGTAATTCTGCTGGAGTGCGGGGACACTACGCGGTGATTTCGAGAAAGGATCGGCACTGATGACGACCAAAGTCCTGCTGGATACGGACATCGGCTCAGACATCGATGATGCGGTGTGCCTGGCCTATCTTCTGGCGCACCCCGACTGCGACCTGCTGGGTATCACTACCGTAACCGGGGAAGGAACCCGGCGGGCCATGTTAGCCAGCGCCCTCTGTCGGGTAGCCAACCGGGACGTGCCGATTTACATCGGGGCGGAAACGCCCCTTCTCATCGACCAGCGGCAGCCGAACGCGCCACAGGCTGATGCGCTGGGCAACTGGCCGCACGAACGCGATTTTCCGCGTGGGCTGGCGGTTGAATTCATGCGGCGGACGATTCGCGGCAACCCCGGCGAGATCGTGCTGCTGACGATTGGCCCACTGACCAACGTCGCGCTGCTGTTCGCCACGGACCCGGACATCCCTGACCTGCTCAAAGGGCTGGTGACGATGGGAGGTTCGTTCTGGAGCGGGGTCAACGGCGCGATGGAATGGAACATTATCCTCGACCCGCACGCGGCGGCGATGGTCTACCGCGCCAGACCGCCCTATCATCGTTCCATTGGGCTGGATGTGACCACGCAGGTAACTATGGCCGCCGATGAGGTGCGCCAGCATTTCCAGACCGGCCTGCTGCGGCCCGTGCTGGATTTCGCCGAAGTCTGGTTTACCGAGCGCGAGCGTATCACCTTTCACGATCCCCTGGCGGCAGCCGTGATCTTCGATGAGGGCATCTGCGACTTCGAGACGGGCCGGGTCACGATTGAACTGGATGACCGGAGTGCGCTTGGCAAGACGCACTGGTCGCCGGGTGACGCAGACGGGCATCACGAAGTCGCCACGTCGGTCAATATCGGACGCTTTTTTAGCCATTATTTCGCAATAACCGGTAAATAACAGATGCTGAACCCTGAAGTTGTTTACTCCCCCCGGTTCCTCGATGCTCTGCGCGAGGCGCTGCACGCGTGGTCGGTGGGTCTTTTCGATGCGCAAACCGGCGGCTTTCGCCAGAACGCAGCTATCGGCGTGAATCCGATGAGTTCAACCGACATGATCTGGATTCGCTACGCCACCAATGACGCTGAACCTGCTGCCCCGGATGCGGACGCGGTGCGATCCTACCTTCAGGGCCTGCAGGACCCGGAAAGCGGGCAAATTCACCATGACCGGGGGCCAGCCGGGCAGGGTCACTGTGATGGGCACGCTTTCTGGCAGGCCGTTCGCGCCCTGAACATTATCGGCGCGCCGCTGCTGCATCCACCCCGTTTTCTGGCCCCGGTGCTTGATCCCGTTGGCCTGAGCCGCTGGTTTGACCAGTTTGACTGGGGTCCGGGTGGCAACGGCAATCATCATGAGGTGCTGGGGCTTGTGCCTGTGCTGGCGAGCCTGGGCAATCCAGCGTGGACGGACACCTTCTTCCGCAAGATTCATGAGCAGCAGGATGCCGCTACCGGGACATGGCCCATAGGCCGCACCAACATCAGCCGTTCATTCGCCTACACGGCCCTGCATCTGGCGACAGGTCGCATCCCGCCGCTGGCAGACCGACTCCTCGATACGATACTGGAACTTCAGCAAGACGACGGCCTGTGGAACACAGCGCCGCCCGGCTTTCATACAATGGACGCCATTTATGTGCTCACCCGGCTGCCCCGCTTGATTGGCTACCGCGAAAGCGACGCGCTGGCCGGGCTGGCCCGGGCCAATGAGGTCATGCGGGATATGTTCGTGCAGCATCAGGCGCATTACCTCGGCAACCCCCATGCCATGCTATCGATCACGCACACCTTTGGCCTGTTACAGGAAACCTTCGCCAGCGATTACCCCTCACAGCGACCTTACCGCTTCGATTGGGATGTGCCGGCGTTCTACCGGTGTGACGTTATTGCGCGCATGGGCAGCAGCCAATAACAGCAGCCGCGCGGCGGGAACTTTCAGCGGCGCAGATAGCGGACCAGCATCAGGACGATCACCGACCCGATCAACGCCGCGATCACATCATCGATGCTGATTATCAGCGCCGGCAGATTGAGACTGACACGGAGCAGGTCGAACAACAGCCGGCCCACCAGCGCCCCCAGCAGGCCGAGGCCCAGTGTGCTTAGATCGGTGGTCGGCGAAGGTTTGCGATAAAACAGCATACTGGTCAGCGTGCCGGCTACGGCTCCAACCACGACCCAGACCAGCAGTTGCAGAGTGCTTGGGCTAATCGTCATCGAATTTTTTCTCCATCGCGATTCATCACTATAATTGTAAAGGAACAGCCTGTTTCGCCATCCTGCTTTTGGCCCGATTCTGCTGCCCACAGGCGATACTCGTTAATCCCTGGCCTTCAGCCGGAGCAGCGAAAGACTGTGGTTTTCCAGGTTCTAACGAAGTTGGTGGAATTACCTCACCCCTGCTCGCTGTGCTCGCTTTCCCCTCTCCATCCGATAGAGAGGGGAGGGAGAACCGAAGGTTCGGCAGGGGTGAGGTCTGGGCAAAAAACCGTCCAGAACGCCGATTCCACCAGAAGAGTTAGAATGATTGGTTTTCCACGCTGTTGACTTTCGTCTGCTGGCGGTATCTGCGACACAGGCACAGCGTCAGATTTCACCGAATCGAGGAACAAAGATGCATATTGCGGATTTCTCGGAAATTGCGACAGATTTTCTGACTCTGGCCCACAGCCGGGTGCTTTGCAGCGCCGCGACGGTGGATACGCAGAATCGTGTTCGCTCACGTGTGCTGCATCCCATCTGGGAGGCTCACGCGGCCGGCCCGGTCGGTTGGGTGGCGACCACAACCGGCAGCCTGAAAACGAAACATCTGGCACATAATCCTTACATGAGCCTGTGCTATCTGAACCCGCAGGACCCCTTCAAACCGCTGTATGTGGACTGCCGGGGCGAATGGGAGACAGATCGGGAAGAAAAGGCGCGCATCTGTCACCTGTTCAGTGATACGCCGCCGCCGCTTGGTTACGATCTGCTGGGCGGGCTGGGGTCAGTGGATAACCCGGCCTACGCGCTGCTCAGGCTGATTCCCTGGCGCATCGAGCTTGGCGACTACTATGGCGACCCACGTATCTGGCGAGCCTGAGGGTGATACCTGCTCTGCCGCCTATTCGTACAGGAAACATTTAATCATCCGGTCTCCGCGGACAAAATTCGGGGGGACTTGGTGATGGCAAATATCCATCACCGCCGGGCAGCGTCCGGCAAAGCGGCAGCCCACGCGCATGAATTCATCCGTATCGAGGTCGGCCAGATTGGCCTTTTCGCTCCATGCGTTGTCCGGGTCAACATCGGGGATCGAGTGTTTGAGATTCTGCGTATACGGGTGCAGCGGCTCGCCTAACACCTGTTCTACTGGTCCCATTTCCACAATCCAGCCGCGCAGCATGATCGCAATTCGATCCGCTGTATAGTAAGCCGTTGCCAGATCGTGGGTGATATACAGAATGCTCACCTGCTGATCGTCTTTCAGCTTGCGGAACATATTGACAATCGACATGCGCAGCGAGGCGTCGAGCATCGAAACCGGCTCATCCGCCACGATCAGCGAGGGCCGCGTAATCAGCGCCCGCGCGATGGAAACCCGCTGTGCCTGCCCGCCGGAAAGTTCGTTGGGGTAGCGCCCTTTGACTTCCGCCAGCGAAAGCCCGACTTCATTCAACACATCATCGATGTACGCATCCGCATTGGCCTTATCCGTCATTTTGTAGTTGAGCGCCGTCTCGTACAGGTAATGATCGATGCGCTTGAGCGGGCTGAAGGTGGCAAACGGGTCCTGAAAAACGGGCTGCACTTCCCGGAAGAACCAGTGACGCTTTTCGTGCCGGGTTAATTCGGCCACGTTGCGACCCTTGTAGCGCAGCACACCGGACGAGGCATCCTCCATTCCCAGAATCATGCGGGCGAGGGTCGTCTTGCCGCTGCCGCTTTCTCCGGCGACAGTGAAAATTTCCGGTTTGTCCGCCGTGAGTGTCAGAGTAGCTTCATCAACGGCGTGAAATTTTTTGCTGGAAAACCCCTGGCGGATGCTGAAAACCTTGGTCAAACCCTCCAGACGCAGCAGATCAGGACTATCCTGTGGTTGCACGGCTCACCTCTTCTGTGACCACGTGGCAGGCGACCCGATGGCCGGGTTGAATCCCGATAATTTCCGGGTCGATGGTGCGGCATTTGTCGATGGCAAGGGGGCAGCGCGGATGAAAGCGGCAGCCCGTTGGCGGATGATCCAGCGCCGGGGGCCGTCCGGGAATACTCACCCGTTCGCTGCGCTCGTCCAGCCGGGGCAGTGACTTAATCAGATACTGGGTATAGGGGTGCTGCGGGTTTTTCAGAATGGTGCGGGTATCGCCTTCCTCAACCAGCTTGCCGGCGTACAGGATGGCGATCCGGTCAGCCAGATTGGCGTGCACCCCGATATCATGCGTAATCAGCACCAGCGTGCTGCCTTCGCGCTGCTGAATTTCCTTCAGTAGCTGGATCACCCCGCGCTGCACCACCACATCCAGCGCCGTGGTCGGCTCGTCGGCAAAGATCAGTTTGGGCCATAGGATGGTCGCCAGCGCAATCGTCACTCGCTGGCGCATCCCGCCTGAAAGCTGGTGCGGATAAGCTGTAAGCACCTTTTCCGGCAGACCCAGATCGCGCAGATAGCGACGGGTCATCTCCGCCGAGTCGCGCTTGCTGACGGGGCGGTGTGTGGTGATGAAATCGTGGAACGAATCGCGGATGCGGCGCACCGGGTTAAGCACATGCATGGAACCCTGTGGGATATACGACACCTTATCCCAGCGGATCTCGCGCTGCTGCTTTTCGGTCAGCGCCAGAACGTCGATCTCCTCATCATCAAACCGATAGTGTACCGACCCATCCACGACGGTCAGCGGCGGCTGGTGCGCCCCCAGCAGCACCTTGAGCAGCGTCGATTTGCCGCACCCGGATTCCCCCGCGATGCCAAAAACCTCGCCCTGCCGGATTTGCAGCGAAATGTTATCCACGGCTTTTACCGTGCGCTCCACCCCGTAAGCCTGGGTGATGTAGTAAGCCTTCAGATTCTTCGCTTCAGCAATGATCGTCATGAACTTATCCCCTGAAGCGGTTCCTTCACCGGTTCGGCAACCGGCTCCTGAATCGGCTCTCTGGGCTTGCCTTTGACCTGCAACCGGCTTAAGCGGGTGCGCGGGTCGAGGTAGCGGGTCAGGCTGATGGATACCAGATAAAAGCCAACCACAATCACCACCGAAGCAGCAATCGGAGCCGCCAGCACCCAGGTGCGGTTTGTCAGCAGCGCCTGATAATAATTGCCCCAGTAAATCATCGTCCCGATGCTCGGCGCGTTCAGATCGCTGAGGCCCAGCACAGACAGCGTTACTTCCATACCGACCGCCCACAGAAAACCGCTGACCGCATCCGCCAGCAGGAACGGAATCAGAAAGGGAAAATGTTCCTGCATCACGACCTTGAAGGTGTTCATGCCGGCAAACACCGCCGTATGGGTGAATTCGCGCTCGCGCAGGCTGAGAATCTGGGCGCGGTAGCGTTTGGATGGATGCGCCCAATCGAGGATGCCCAGCAGCAGGGCCAGCGCCAGCACCGTCATTTGACCGCGCATAATGAATGCAATCAGAATCAGCAGCGGCAAACGCGGAATAACGATGAAGGTATCCACAATGGACGACAGCACCCGATCCAGCGTGCCGCCCACATAACCCGAAATCATACCCACCAGCACAGCGATACTGCGCCCAATCAGCACGGCCAGCCCGGCGACAATCAGCGTGTTGCGAACAGCAAAGGTCAGCAGCCACAGGACATCCTGCCCGTTGGCCGTCGTACCCATCAGGTACGTCTGCGACGGCGGTTCGTTACGTGGCACAACACGGCGGGCTTCCGGTCTGTAGGGCGAAAAGAACGACAGGATCACCAGCACCAGCACCAGCGCCAGAATAGCCGCGCCAACGCGAAACGAAGGGCTGAAGCGAAACAGGTCTCGTATAGTGGTCATCGGACTCAACCTCTCAACGCGAACTAACGATACCGGACGCGCGGGTCGAACAACGGGTAGCTGAGATCAACCAGCAGCGATGCTGTCGCAATCCCCACAATCGACAGCAGCGTCACCCCCATAATCACGTTATAGTCCGCCGCGTTGATGGCGTTATACAGCGTTGAACCTAACCCGGGATAACCAAACACCACTTCGGTAATGAGCGCCCCGCTGAAGATCGTCCCCAGCGACAGGCCCAGGTCCGTGACCTGCGGCAGCATGGTGTTGCGGGTGACATAATGAAGCAGGATTTTGCGCTTCGGTACTGCGGCCAGTTCGGCATACTGGACATAATCGCTGGAAGCTTCGGTCGTCGAAAGCGCCTTCGCCATAATAAAACGAAAGGCCGTTGCGCCGATGATGATGGATACCGCCGGCAAAAAACTGTGGTAGATCAGGTTGCTGATGTACTCCCACGTCAATGACGGCCGGCCGCTCACACTGCCGATCAGGGGAAAGATGGGCCAGTAGAAGGTAAAGGCCATCAGCAGGACAAAGGCCAGAATGTAATACGGCACAGGATAGACCACGATGACAGACTTTTCCATCACCTGCGACCACCAGCTATCCCGGTAATAGCCCGACAGCGACCCGAGGATGATCCCCAGCACCCACGAGATGATGACCGTTGTTCCCAGCAGGCCCACTGTCCAGCCAATGCTCCTGCCAATAATTTCGTTGGCCGACATGGGAAACGCGCCAAACGATGGCCCCAGATCGCCACGAATGACCCGCTGCCAGAAAGCAAGGTACTGGTCAAAAACTGTACCCTGCAGGCCGTACAAATCCTCCAGAGTCTGGCGCAGTTCAAGCACAGCGTCTGGATTAAGCGTCTGAAAAGCGGTCAGTCGACTCACGGCCTGATTAATTGGATTGATCGGCGAAAGCCGGGGAATGAGGAACGTGATCGTCACGCCGATAAAAACAACAATCACCCACTGCGCCAGACGGGGCAGTATAAATTCCTTTAAGAGCGTCACATCATAAACCTTATCTCACTTGTCAGGCACATCAAAGCGGTGCACCCGGTAAATATGTGTGATTTTGGCGTATCTCACCCCGTCTTGCCCTGCTCGCCACCCTCTGCCATCGCAATGGAAAGGGGGAAAGTCAACCGTAAGGCTGGCAGGGGCTGAGTTAAATATAAAAACACTAACTTGTCGGATACACCACAAAGCACTCGTCGCTGATTCATCGAAACTCGGCGTGGGGATACCCGGAGGTATCCCCACCCTCCCGCAGCAGCGGAATTACTGAACCGGTTGCAGGCTCTGGAAGGCGAACTTCCCACCGTGGAACCAGTACAACGGCTGGTAGGTCGGGTTTTCAGAAGTTGGGAAACCTGTCCAGTAGCGTTCATCCCAGGTGATGAATTTCTTGGAGCTGATCGTGGTGATGAAGTACATATTCTCTGTCCAGTACTTCAGGAAGTCCGTCACCAGCGCGACATTTTCCTCACCATCCGGGCTGAGCGGAATCATGGCATCGATAAATTCACCGATGCGCGGGTCCTGAAGCCGCATGGCGTTGATGTAGCCAGCCCCACCCTGAGTCCGGCTGTCTTCACCGGCAGGGACATAATACTGCGGGTGGAAGCCGCGCACCTCCGGCCAGCTATCGCCCGAAACCTGGACGAATGAACTCCAGGGCACGTTGATCTGATACTCGCCGGTGTACAGGTTGGTTTCCCATACGCTGCGTTCCAGACCTTGCAGATTCACGTCGATACCAAAGTCGCTCCACATATCAGCAGCCGCATTGGCGATACGGAAGGCATCCGGCTCATCCGGCGCAGCCTGAATATCGAGCGACCAAACCTCCCCATCCGGCGTCATCCACTGGCCGGCTTCGTTCTGGCTGAAACCGTTCTTGACCAGCAGCCGCGCGGCCACTTCCGGGTCGTACTTCCACCAGCCAGCACCAAACACATCACGGGGTTCGCCGGGAACTGAGAAACCCTGCGATTCGGCCCAGGCCGCAATGCGATCAGGCACAGACGGGTCATAGGGCTTGTACATCTCGCCCGGCTCGATCTCGATTTCCAGATTCTGGAACCACTCTTCCATCGGGTCATGATACAGGCGCATCAGGGCCGGGGTCGCCGGAACCGGCATCGCGGTAACCTTTGCTACGCCGCCGATATATTCGGTTTGCAGCTCTACGATATCCAGCGCCAGCGCCAGCGCCCAGCGTACATCCTTGATCTGAAGCAGCGGGTTCGTATCGTAATTGAAGGTCAGCATACGTGCACTGACCTCGTTGGGATAAGCCCACGGGAATTCCGTGTACCATGAGCGCGCGGTGGGCGTGGTGCTCAGCACCGTCTCGAATGCCTCAAAATCGACATCGAAGAAGACATCCAGTTCACCGCGCGACATGGCGATAGCCTTGCGGGCACTGTCCCCGTAGAAAATAGTCAGCACGTACCGCGGTCCCGGATTGCCTGTCAGGATGCCGGCGGGCGTGCGTTCCCAGTCTTCCCGGCGCTCGAACAGTTCCCAGAAGCCGTTGGGGTCATAGTCAATGGCCCGGTATGCGCCCAGCACCACTGCATCTTCGTTGGTGAAGGTTTCCAGATCATCCACCGTCTCGAAAATATGCTTCGGCATCATGTAGACGCCGTTCCAGCGCGCCTCGAACATGGTGTGGAAACGGGGGTTAGGCTCGGTGAGGTTGAACTGAACGCTGAAATCGCCAGTCTTTTCCACCGAATCCAGGAACTGATCGAACTGTGACGACCAGCCGCTTGCGCCCAGGTTCGGGTTGGCTTTCAGGGTTTCCACCGTATAAACCAGGTCATCTGCCGTGAACTGTACCCCGTCACTCCAGTAGATGTTGTCCCGCAGTTCAACACTCATCTGGGTGAAGTCGTCGTTGTACACCGGATCGGAGATAGCGACACCCATCAGGCGTTCGCCGCTTTCCTGATCCCGATACCACAGGGTTTCAAACATCAGCGCATGACGGTGTACCGGATTCTCACCCCCTGTAACCCAGAAGTTGTGATTGCCAGGCCGGGCATAACGGAGGATTTGATCCGCCACGAACAACTCTTCGCGCGGCACATCGACAGGCAAACCTGAAGGCTGCGCGAGAGTGAGCGAAGTTGGCAGCAGCGCCAACACCACAAAAAGAAGAAACACCAATCGCCTGGTCATATAAATAATCTCCTTCAAACTATGTTTTCGCCAAGAGTACCCTGTTTTGTACTCTTGTTCCCCAAAATTAGTGAATCGGCTGATCTGGCATCCTTTCCGCAGTCCGGCTGCGCACAGGGGCAGATGACTGGCGCACCATCAGCCGGGGGGGCAGGATCACCGGTTCCGGTTCGTGCCCCTCGAACAACTCCAGCAGCATATTCATCGCCAGCCTGCCCCAGTCCTCAAGCTGCTGATTGATGGTCGTGAGTGGCGGGCCAAACTCGCGCGCCTGGGGCAAATCGTCGTAGCCAACCACGCTGATTTGATCGGGCACGCGGTAACCCATCTGCTGAAGCTGGCGGATCGCGCCCATCGCCATACGGTCGTTCAGCGCCACCAGTGCCGTGATTTCCGGGTGAGATTCCAGCAGGGCAGCCGCTGCCGCCGCGCCGCTTTCGGCAGAAAATGTGCCGTCGATGCGGGGCAGCGCCTCGTAATCCAGACCGTGCGCTTCACATATGGTCTGAATGCCACACAACCGCTGATCGGCAGCGGCGCTCATGCGATCAGGCAGGCCGATAATCCCGATATGGCGATGCCCCAGTTCGATCACATGCTCCATGAGCAGGCTGCCGCCGAGGAAGTTATCGCTGCGCAGGTAGTGGGAATGCGGATGATAGCCCAGCACCACAGTCGGCAGTTGAAAGGGTTCGAGCGCGGCCATGATGGGGGTAATGTCGAAATGGCTGTCGATGATAATGCCATCCGGGTAGCCGCTGGCAAGCAGGTTGATGAAGCTGGCATCGACTATGCCGTTGGATAAGCGGGGTGAACTCAGCAGTACGTGGTAGCCGTTCTCGCTGCAAAAGGCTTCAATGCCGGACAGAATTTGCAGCGACGCAAGGGCCGTGAACGGCGTATCATAGATTCGGGGGAAAACCGCTGCGATGATGCACGTTTTGCCGGATACCAGCGCCCGTGCCGCAAAGTTTGGCCGATAGCCTAACTCAACGCTCGCTCGCAGGACCCGGAGCTGAGTCCCTTCGGCATATTTCGCTTTGGTTGAATTGGATAATATGCGCGAGACGGTGGAGACGGAAACCCCCGCGTGCCTGGCAACATCTCGTAATGTGACCACAAAAACAACAGCCTTTTTGATAAACGTAATTTTTGAGTCTTAAAATCGGCTGCCTTCATTACGCCGGATACCATCATTATATTCCAACTGGGGGAAAGACGCAAACGTTTGCATCAGTCCCCACGCATTTTATAATTCGCAGGCAGGCATTCTGTGCCCAGCCCCACCGGTTATCCGCTGAAGCTGGCGAACTCAGGCGTTGACAACCTCACGCCAGTGTACGACAACCTGCCCCACGACAAAGCTGTCGCCCGTGTTCGCATCCCTAAGGAACTGAAGGGTGTTCGATCCGTGCACGAGTACCCCTTCGCCGATGCCGACCAGCCATGTTGCCCACCCGTCATGCTGCGGAATCTGGTAGCCGTTCAACTCGACGCCGTTGATGTAGATGCGGTGGCTGAATACCCCCACATTGAGCGTTTGAATCAGCAGGTAGGCTTCGCCGGCTGGCGGGTTGTCCACGTTGAATGTTTTCAGCGAGGTCTGGTTGCCAACAAAAACCGCCCAGGGAACCTGCAAATTGGCCTCGTTCGGGCCGAGATGTTCCCCAAAATGGATCATGGTAAAGTCACTGCCGACAGGCATACGAACCTATTCCTCCGTGTATCTCACGTTGAGCTTATGTACACAGTGTTACCCATAGCTACAGTAAGCTCTCCCGGTCTGAAGCATGAGAGCCATCTGGCGGAATCCGGCATCAGTCACTTTGCCTGTTTAAGCGGCTGATTAGCTTTGTCACCCGATTCGTACCGGCATTTCACCGAAAAATAAGTTCTGTTCGCCGCGAAATGGGTATGGATTGACACCGTATTTCTATGCGCTGTTTGCCCCGCCCTGCCCCATGCGTTATGATACGCACCTACCATCAGCAGGCAGATCAAAGCATATATGGGCCAGTATATTCTCCGGCGTTTGTTGCAGGGTATCCCGACCTTTTTTGGCGTGACTATCATCTCGTTTCTGGTGATGCAGGCCGCCCCCGGCGACCCGGTGGCGCTGATAACCTTTTCGCCCGATTCCAGGCCGGAAACCGGGGAAGCCTTGCGCCGCCAGCTAGGACTCGACCAGCATCCGCTGATGCAGTATCTCTTCTGGCTGGTGGGCAATGACTGGGTGCGCATCGACATGGATGGTGATGGCGTGGGCGACAGCTATGGCACGAGGCTGGGCCTGCTGCGCGGCGACCTGGGCCAGTCGCTCAAACAGAAGCGCCCCGTGCTGCAACTGATCGTCGAGCGCATTCCGGCCACGCTGCAACTGACGGTCAGCGCCCTGCTGGTTGGCTATGGGATCGGTGTGATGCTCGGCGTGATCGCGGCGGTGTATCACAAAACGTGGGTCGATCATCTGGTGCGGGTGATTTCCGTCATCGGCAATGCGGTTCCGGCCTTCTGGCTGGGCCTGCTGCTGATTATCGTGTTCAGCGTGCAGCTTGGCGCGCTGCCCATGAGCGGAATGCGCGACATCACCAGCCGGGGCTTCGATCTCGGCGATATACTGTCGCACATGGTGCTGCCGGTAGCCGTGCTGTCGCTCAATACCATCGCCTTTGTATCGCGCTTTACCCGCGCGGAGATTCTGGAAGTGCTGGCGCAGGATTACATCCGCACCGCGCGCGCCAAGGGGCTGAGACATCGTGCTGTGTGGTGGTGGCACGCGCTGCGCAACGCGCTGATTCCGGTGGCGACGTTTATCGGTCAGTCGCTGGGGACGCTGCTGGCCGGGGCCGTGATTATCGAGAAGGTATTTAGCTGGCCGGGCATGGGGCGGCTGGTGGTGGACAGCGTGTTTCAGCGCGATTTTCCGCTGGTGATGGGGTCGGTGGTGGTGGCGTCGGTGATGTTCATTCTCGGTGTGCTGTTTTCCGACCTGCTGTACATCTGGCTCGACCCGCGTATTCGGCTGCGGTGATGCCCATGACCACCAATACTCGCGTCGAATCGGCAATAACACGGCTGCAAATGGCCGAAGAGCGCAAATCGCGTTCGCTGTGGCAGGATGCGCTGCTGCACCTGTGGCATGACCGGCTGACCATGCTGGCGCTGGGGGTGCTGCTGATGATGACGCTGGTGTGTCTGATCGGCCCGCCAATTGTCGAAAGCACGCTGGGGGTGAATGTCACGCGGACGAGCGTACCGGATCGCTTTTTGCCCCCCGGCACGGGCAATTACCTGCTCGGAACCGACCATCTGGGACGCGATCAGTTTATCCGCCTGCTGGTGGGCGGGCGTTACTCGCTGGCGATTGCCTACGGCGCCAGCCTGATGTCGATCTTCATCGGCGTGACGCTGGGCCTGCTGGCGGGATTCAACGGCGCGCGAGTCGACGACCTGATTATCTGGCTGATCAACACCCTGAGCGCCATTCCCCCGCTGTTCCTGCTGCTGATCGCGGCGGCCCTCTGGCAGCCCTCCGTCGAGGTGCTGGTGATCGTGCTGGCGCTGCTCGGCTGGGTGGGGACGAGCCGGCTGGTGCGCGGCGAGGTGCTGGCGCTGAAGGAGCGCGATTACGTGCTGGCAGCGCGGGCGCTGGGGGCGTCCGGCTGGCGGGTGATGGCGCTGCATATCCTGCCCAACGTACTGCCCATCGTCATCGTCACGCTGACGATTATCGCCGGCAACCTGATCCTGATCGAATCCGGCCTGAGCTTTCTCGGTGTGGGCGTGCAGCCGCCGACCCCGACGTGGGGCAACATGCTCACCGATTCGCGCAATTACTTCGTGACCGGCGTGCATCTGGTGTTCTGGCCGGGCCTGCTGATTATGGTGACGGTGCTGTGCTTCTACCTCGTCGGCGATGGCCTGCGCGACGCTCTCGACCCGCGCACCTCGCGGCGGTAAGGGACAGACTCGCCTTCCGCGATGCAACAGCCAGCCGATTACGTAGACATTACCAGCGTGTTCGAGCAGAAGTGCGATCTGCTGTGCCTGCACGCTGGCCGGATGCGCAATATGGAGGCTTCCGGCGGGCCGGACCTGGTGAAATACAGCCGGTTATGGACGTATTTCGTGGGCTGCAATACGGGGTAGAATATGCGGAAGGGTTCAAGCCGGCGCCGGGATGGCCGCGCATCAGGGCCGGGCATTATCTTCCACAAGGACAGGCAAGATGAAGATTACCGAAGTAAGAGCCATACCGCTGTACGGGCAAATTCAGGACGCAGGCTGGGAGGACGAAATTGCCCGTGAGGATAACATGCAGACGCTGGTCGAAATCGTCACTGACGAGGGGCTGCGCGGCTACGGCAGTTCATACACCAGTGTGGCGCTGGTCGAGGGGGCGCTGCGGCTGCTGCGCCGCTGGATCATTGGGCAGCCAATTGAACCGGAACGTATCAGCGAGACCCTGCACCAGAAAACATTCTGGCAGGGGCGCGGCGGCACTGTGGCCCACGCGATCAGCGGTATCGACATGGCGCTGTGGGACCTGTACGGCAAAAGCACCGGCCAGCCCGTTGCGCGCCTGCTCGGCGGCTATTACCGTGACCGTATCAAACCCTATGGTTCCATCCTGTTTGATGAACCAGCCAGACTGCGCGACAAGCTGCAACAGGTGGTTGAGCGCGGCTTCAGGGCCATCAAACTGGGCTGGGGGCCGTTTGGCCGCGTGGATAGTGCGCTGGATGAAGTGCTGGTGCGCACCGCGCGCGATACCGTTGGCCCCGATGTCGAGTTGATGATTGACGCGGGCGGCAGCGAAGAATTCTGGCCGCATGGGTACAAATGGGCGCTGGAAACAGCCCGGATGCTGGCCGAATACGACATCACCTGGTTTGAAGAAGCCCTGCCGCCTGACGACATCGACGGCTTTATCAGGCTGCGCGAACATTCGCCCGTCCACATCTCCACCGGCGAGGTGCTGACCCGCCGGCAGAGCTACATCCCCTGGATAGAGCGCGGCGCGGTCGATATTATTCAGCCGGATTGCAGCAAGGTTGGCGGGTTGAGCGAAGCCCGGCGCATCGGCTGGATGGCCTACGATCACAATATACTGCTCGTGCCGCATGGCTGGAACAATGCGGTTGGGCTGGCAGCCGATCTGCATCTGGTCGCGGCCCTGCCGGTGGCCCGCTGGGTGGAGTACATCACGCCGTCGCAGTTCATCGAGGACATACTCGCCACGCCGTTCGCACTCGACGCCGATGGAATGCTGTCCATCCCCACCGGTCCCGGCCTGGGAATCGACCTCGACATGGACAGTCTGGAACGGTTTTCCCGTCCACCGAGGTAGATCATGCGGCGCATCGCTATAGGCGGCATCGTTCACGAAACGAATACCTTTGCGCCCACGCTGACGGCATTGAGCGCGTTCACCATCGACAGCGGCCCGGCTATGGTCGAGCGATGGTCAGGCACAAGCAGTTCGATGGGTGGCGTGCTGCACGGCCTGCGCGAGGTGGGTTACGAAGCGGTGCCGCTGGTGTATGCGACTGCTATGCCCGGCGGGACGGTCACGGACGCAGCGTATCGCGCCCTGCTGGGCGACCTGATCGAGCGTTTGCGGGCTGCCGCGCCGGTAGATGGCATCCTGCTGGTGCTGCACGGCACAATGGTTGCGGAAAGCTGTGACGACTGCGAAGGCGAGATATTGAACCTGACCCGCGAAATCGCCTCGCCGCTGGTTGCGGTGCTGGATATGCACGGCAGCCTGACGCCGGCAATGGTCGACGCGGCGGACGCGCTGATCGCCTTTAACCAGAATCCGCATGTCGATACCTTTGAACGCGGGCTGGAAGCGGTAAAGCTCATGCAGCAGTTCATCGAGGACGACCTCAGACCGGCCAGAGCGTTCGTTCAGGTCCCGCTGCTCCTCAACGCGCTGACCACCGGAACGGCACGGCTGCCGCTGCGCGCCATGCACGAACAGGCGGCGGCTTTTCGGCAGCATCCGGGTGTGGTCAATATCAGTATCATGGGCGGATTCGCCTACAGTGATGTCCATGACGCCGGGGTGAGCGTGCTGGTCACAGCCAATGACGCGGCGCTGGCGCAGGACATGGCACAGCGGCTGGCCGATATCGCCTGGGAACACCGCGAAGCGGGCAGCGACACCGGCCTCCCGGTCGATGAGGCTGTACAGCGGGCCGTGCGCGCCCGGCGGCATCCGGTGATCCTGGCCGACATCGGCGACAACGTAGGCGGCGGCAGCCCAGGCGACGGCACAGTGCTGCTGCGGGCGCTCATCGACGCGGAGGCGCAGGACGCCGTCGTTGTGCTGGCCGATCCGCAGGCAGTGGCTCAGGCGGCAGCGGCAGGTCCGGGCGCGCGGGTCAGCCTGCTCGTCGGCGGTAAGGTGGACAACTGGCATGGCGAACCCGTTGCGGTGTCCGGCGTGGTCGAGAATCTGACTGATGGCCGCTTCGTCACCAGCGGCAGAGACCATTTCGCCAATATTTACGGGCGCGAGGTCAACATGGGGCGCTGTGCGCGGATACGTTGTGGTGGAATCACCCTGCTGCTGACCGAGCGCAAGACACCCCCCGGCGACCTCGAACAGCTTCGCAGTCAGGGAATCGCGCCCGAAGCGCAGCGTATTATCGTTGTAAAATCGACGATTGCGTTTCGAGGTGCTTACGAACCGATTGCCGCCGAGATTATCGAGGTGGATACCCCCGGCCTGTGCGCGCCCAACCTGAGCGGCTTTCGCTATCACAAGCTGCGCCGCCCGATCTACCCACTGGATGTGTTCCCATAAATAACAAGGAGTTGAAACAACGTGGCTTCATCCAACAGCGAATATTTCACGCTCATCGAAGAAAAACTCTATACCGCCGTGCTGGCCGACATTATGGACAGCCTGGGCTACATGAACCAGACCTTGCGCCACGATCTGCGCCCGCTCTACCAGGAAGCCAAAATAGTTGGGCGGGCCGCCACCATGGTGACAGCGGATGTCTATCACCCCCCTGCCGAGCCGTATAAGCTGGAACTGGCGCTGCTCGACGATCTAAAGCCCGGCGATGTGGTGGTGTGCGCGTCTGGTGGCTCGACACGGGCGGCATTATGGGGTGAGCTGCTCAGCACCCACACACGCGCCCAGGGCGGGCGCGGCGCGCTGATCGACGGCCTGACACGCGATGCGGCTAAAATCATTGAGATGCGCTTCCCGGTGTTCGCGCTGGGGATGGTTCCTGCGGATTCACGTGGGCGGCTCGACGCCGTTGCAATCCGTGTGCCGGTCGAAATCGGCGGGGTACGCATCAATGACGGCGATCTGATTGTGGCCGATCTCGATGGCTGTGTGGCTGTGCCGCAGGCTATCGAAAGTGAGGTGATTGAGCAGGCGCTCAAAAAAGTGTCAGCAGAAAATGTGGTGCGCGATATTCTGCGCAGGGGGGCCAGCATCCAGCAGGTCTTTCAGGAGTACGGAGTCCTGTAGCATCACGGGCGGAGGCAGCCCAACACGTCTTGCCGGACAAGCCGAAACACCCTTTCTGGACAGCCGCGTTTTGCGGGGGAATCTGCCGGGCGACGGACCGAACGGGCGCTCCCTGCGTACCTGTTGCCCGGTTATGGCAATGACTCAATGCGCTGATGAGTTCGCCAATAACATTGCTCTGCGGTTAAAATCACGAATTATGCAGCAGGTAAAACAGAATCACCTCGTCCGCCGGATAAAACACCTGCGGCACAAACTGGCGGGGCAACCCCTGCCGGAGGAACTGATAGGCCGCAATATGCGGTCCCGAGCCATAATCTCGTGTGAGCAGGTGGTACTCCTGGGCAGCACGTATCCGGGCGCGTATATCCTGCACCTGTAGGGGGTCGTCATCAAACTGTGCCAGACGCAGTTCGCCCAGCAGCCGCCATAATTCGCTGGCGGTTGGGGCACGCTCAGCGCGATCCAGCCAGAATGCGGCAGTGTCGCGGTCGTGCTGCGCCAGTGCCAGCAGTTCGCGCAGAACATGACGCTGGCCCGGCAGAATCGTCACCCGCTCGGCTTCGATCAGCGCGTCAGCTTCATCGAAACGCCTCGCCTCGATCAACAGCGCCACCCGCGCCATTGCAGATCGATCAGCAAACTCACTGCGCAGTCCGGCTCGCAGCGGCGACTGCCCCCAGTCCGGGTACAGATCAGCATCCGGGTTGGCGTTCAGCGCCCGGGCATAGGCTTCGCGGGCCAGCTCTTCCTGACCCTGCTGTTCCGCATACAGGCCCACATTGTAGTGCAGTCGCCAGGAGTCGGGAGCCAGCGCAGCGGCTTGCTGCATGGTCGTGATGGCGCGCTGCGGTTCCCCCGCGCTCCAGTACAGGGCCGCCAGGTTGGCAACATAGGGCGCGTAGTACGGCTCTAACTGCGCAGCTCGCTCGTAAGCTGCAATCGCCCGCTGCCGGGCATCCACATCACCCGCGTGCGCCGCCACACCCCACAGGAGGCCCTGCTGTGCCGTGTAAACCACGTGGGCTGGGTCGGCAGCCACCACCGCCTGCAAGTCCGCCGCTGTGACTGCGTATTCTTCCTCCAGCACCCCAGCCAGAACAGCCGTAAAACGCGAGTACAACTGTCCATCCCACAGGCCGCTGCCGATCAGCGCCAGCCACAGGCCCACCAGCCCAACGCTGCGCAGCCGCTGACCGCGCGGCGTTGTGACGGCATCCAACTGTGGTGGCACCACAGCCAGCAGCAGAATCAGGATGCCGGTGATCGCCAGCCCCGGCAGCATGGCGGTCACATCCATCAGGTGAATGACGCCAAAGGCCACGACAGCCGCTGCTGCCCCGCGCCATTCGGCTCGCTGTGTGCCGCTGGTGGCCTGTCCGGTGCGCCACATCGCCCGCAGCACCAGCACCAGCGTGACGAGTGCTGCCGCCAGCCCTACCGCGCCCAGTTCCCCGGCGATATTGACCAGCACGTTATGGGCGTGGCTGTGAACCGCCATCGGTGGCTGCGACAGAAAGCGGCTCAGGTGTCGCCCGAAGGTGTACAATCCTCGCCCGGCCAGCGGATTATCGGCAAACATCGCCCCGGCGACGCGGAACAACTCAGGCCGAAACGACAGCCCGCGCCCATCACCGAGGAAAGACAGCCCCAATATGACCGCCGCTGCCCCGCCGACCAGCACAGCCGCCAGACCCATCCCGGCAACAGCCGCCCGACGACCCACCGACTGCCGCTGCCACCACGCCGCCACAGCCGCCCGCGACATCATCCCGTTCTGGATCAGCCACAGTCCTGCCCAGACCGCCAGACCCGCCCCGGCTCCCAGCCATGCGCTGCGCGAGAATGTCAGCAGCAGCAGCAGCGCGCACGCCAGCAAATATGCTCCCATCAGCGTGCGCCCGGCTGATGAACGCAGCGCAGTCAGCCGGCCCAGAATCAACAGCAGCAGCACCGCCAGAAACGTCCCCAGCGAATTCGGATTGCCCAGTACACCGCGCAGGCGATACTCCAGCGGACTGACCCCGCTGTCCTGCACGCCAAGCTGCCATTCGACCACGCCGAAAGCCAGCACCAGTATCCCGGTGAACAGTATGGCATCAACCACCGTCCTGCGACTCAGCCCCCGGTTAGCGAGGACATCATGCAGCATGTACCACAGGCCGATATAGATGCCCATGTACCAGATGCCTGTGATGATGCGGCGGCCTGCGTCCAGATTGAACAGCAGCGACAGGCCGAAGGCCAGCAGCCACAGCGGCAGCGCGGCATCCAGAGCCGTGCGCTGCCAGCGCCAGCCCGCGCGGGTGCGCACTGTCCACCAGACGATCACCATCCCTGCCAGCAGCAGCAGCGACATCAGATGAACCTCCGGGATCAGGATGCCCCGGAAATGTGCGCCTAACAGAGCCGAATATATGAACAGGAAAATGGCAGCAATGCGGACAAATGATTGAATCAAGGGGCGGATTCCACGCAAAGGCTCGATTAACGGTGATGTATAACCATTCTCAACGCCAAAAGCGATATGAGTCAAGGGGATGAAACCGCTTCCGTGCCGGCGGTGACTGTGGTTCCGGCAGAGGCGCTTCAGAATCGATCAATGATGCGGGCGACGCCGGAGGCCAGCCAGAAGGGAATCTGCTGCCGCAGCACATATTCCGTCAGGCGTTCGCGCAGGACCAGCGGGATGATTCGCAGCGGTGCCGGACTGCCGACATCCGCGAGGCTGGGGGCATCGGGGAAGTCGAAGACCTTAATGCCGAGGTAAGGGTCGAATTTCCAGGGATAACCGGCTGGACGCTGTAAGGGCTGAAAGGGATGCTCGTACACGTTCGATGCGAGCAGGTCGCCTTCGGTGTTTTTCAGGGTGAGCACCACCCGCGCACATTTTTCCGGCGGCAGGTTCCACGAAGCCGAGACGACTCGCTGCGTGCTGTTGGCCGCGACATCAAACGGGGTCTGCCCTTCGAGCACCGGATGGTCGTGCCGGTCAAAAACCTGCCAGCTAACTATCGCCCCGGCAAAAGTCTGGCACAGGTCGTTAAAAATCCAGATGGCATAGGGACGGCGGCCATCGTGTTCCAGCGCGATATGCAGCGGCTGTGAAGCCAGTCGCAGAGCGTCATAACCCGCTTTAGGCTGGCGGTGTGCGTCAATCACCCCGCATCCGACCTGAGGCACGAGATCGACCAGCCAGAAGTGAATGTATCCGGCGCTGCATGTCGCCCGCAGGCGGCGCAGGTGTTCAACATGGAACTTGATTAGCTCCGCCTGATACTGCCAGAGATAGTCGATCTGATGTTCCAGATGTTGCAGGCGCTTCCAGACCTCAGGATATGCCTGAAGGGTGGACCGAGCCGCCGGTGCTTCAAAGCCGAACTCGGTGTTGAGGCGCAGATGGTGCGCGTAGACATCGGTGTATGAGCGCGACCAGATAGCCCCATAATACGTGTGGGTGTCCCCGCTGCGCCGCCAGTCGTCCTCCAGATGGCCGGAACACAGGAAGATCATGCGGGTTGGGTCCTGCGCGACAGCATCGGCATACAGCGCCGGGTCAGGATGTTGTTCAAGATTGCGGCGGCGCGCAATCCGCATGGTCGGCTCGTTGTGACAGGACCATGCGATAATGGACGGATGATTGCCCAGCAGATCAATCATTTCGCGCTGAAGTCTGCGGGCGCGGTGTTCAAAAGACAGCGACGACTCATGCACCCAGTTCAGTTCAAAGTCCTGCCAGACCAGTATCCCCATACGGTCACACAGGTCGTAAAAGTCAGGCACACTCACATGCACATGAGCACGCAGCAGGTTGAGGTTGGCGTTACGGGCCAGTTCAAGATCGTCGCTGAGACGGTCACGGGTAATGGCCGAGAGGTACAGGGCGGGAATATAAGCCGTGCCGCGCAGGAATACCGGGCGATCATTGATATAACAGGTGAACCGGTCCGGGCTGCGATCAAGGTAGACGCTGCGCACACCAAAAGTGGTTTCGGCCACGCTCAGAATGGGGCCGGCCGCCGCAGCCAGTGTCGCTGTCAGGCGGTACAGATGGGGCTGGCCGTGATCCCAGGGCCACCACAGCCGGGGATCAGGAATCTGGAATGAAACGGTCAGATCATGCCTTCCCGGCGGCAGATGCACCGGCAGCGCCCGGACAAGGCCGGGGCCATCGTGATTATCGGCCTGAACGTCCAGATCGCATACACCGTCCCAGACCTGCCCGGTGGCGTTGGTGGCGGTGATCCGCAGCCTCACCGTGCCATCGGTGCGGGTGCGAACATGCAGGCCGTCGATGCTGATACCCTGGTCGTACACCAGCCAGACCGGTCGCCAGATGCCGATAGGGTTGACATCGGGCGGAATAACCCCTTCCCCATGTTCGTACAGGCCCTTCACCAGACCTCGCCGGACATGATCGAGCGGGTAAGTCCCGTTCGGGTTCGGCGCATCCCAGGGCGAACTGACCCGGACAAACAGAATATTCTCCCGGCCCGGCTGGATCAGATCAGTCACATCGTATTCAAAGGGGGCAAAATGGCCTTCGTGCCGGCCCAGAAAGCAGCCATTCAGCCACACCTCGGCAAAATAATCCACCCCGCCAAAACGCAGCCGGACGCGCTGGACGGGTGCGCCGGGCGCATCAAAGCTGCGCCGATAGAGCCAGTGCCGTTGATTGATAGCGCGCAGATGCTCCCCCCAGTAGGGCTGATCGGGATACAGCACCGGCTGGAGATGGCTGGAATCGGGCACAGACACAAGCTGCTCCTGATGCTCAGCGAACAAGGCATCTGGCAGCCGGGCATCGTCTGCTGCCACCGGGCACACCTGCCAGTCGCCCTCCAGACGCACATGCCAGCTTGATTCAGCCGGGCGATCAGTTGCAGGCTTCATCTGGAACATATCTGCCGGGAGCATTTCATCTTCGCAAGTTGGGGCACGCGAATCAGGATAGCGGTTGCAGAGAGGGAACCGGAGTTCCCTCTCCGAAAGCCGGGATGCCCCTCTATGTGCTAGTCGCCAGATGGCACCCCTGCCCTGCCTTCCACCTGAATCGCTTCGACAGGAATCAGCGGCTGCCCGTCTGACTCAGTGCGCCCTTTCCAGACCGGGCGATCAGGGTCGCTTATCTCACTGCGAGGCTGCGGCGTGACGTAGGTTTCATACAGCCGCCATTCATCCATCCGGCAGGAATGAACCAGTTTGCCGTTCCAGATGGTCATATCCGGGCAGCTTTCGCACATATCAACCCGGCCATCTTCCAGCAGGTCCGGCCCCTGAATAATGCCGATGCTCTGCACGTACATCGTATCGAACAGCCGCGCGGGGTTGCGCAGCACATCGCGCCAGTAATTGCTGTAGGTTTTGCGTATCCCGCTGTCGAACAGGCCGAGCAGCGCCGCGATTTTGGGAATTTTGTGGCTGGGCGAATAAACCAGATAGGTTCCTTCGCGCCAGTGATGAAACACCTGGAAAAGCTCCATGACACGTTTGCCCACCGAACCATACATCCGGTTTTTGGTCCCCAACTGGGCAGCGACCAGCCAGGTCATTTTGTCCGGCAGGTGCGTCCCACCCATAAATGCCGACACTTCGTAGTGCGGGAAGTGCTTCTTGATCTCGTTGTAAATATCTTCCGAGGTCAGAAAAGATTCAGCGTCGGAATCGGCGGCATAGCTGGTGCGCAGGTCAATTTTCTGGCCGTTAGCGAAATAATCAAAATCACCTTCCATTACGGCGTTACGGAAGCCAATAAACACCAGGCCATGCACGCGGTCAATATTTTTGTTGGCCCACCGGACCATTTCGGGAACTATATACAGATTGCCGGGATAAACGGTCATGCCGAAGCTGGCCCACAGGCCGCCAACCTCGTGGACGGTATCCGCGTAGTACTGCCGCAGCTCAAAGAGTTCAAGCTCCGATTTGCCCTTCCAGTGCGGGCGCTGCTGCTCGCTGTCAATATGAAACGTGAACCCGATAGCCCCGGCCCGCTTGAGTTCTTCGATAAACGGTCGATTATTTTCCAGCTTGATGCCGTTCGTCAGGATGAGGGGCTTCATCCCACGCTGTCGGATATAAGCAATGATGTCGAGAATATCAGGATGAATGAGGGGTTCGCCGCCGGCAATCGAAATGTTGTCGCAGTTGCGAAGCTTTTGCAGCAGATCGATTTCTTCCTTGATCTGGTCGAGTGGTTTGTGGCCCTCCATACCGTTGATGCGGTAGCAGCCCCGGCAGTAGGTGTTGCATTTATCGGTCACCTCCAGCCAGCCGATCGGATTGTCGTTTTTCGACCACGGGAACCGATACAAATTCGCCTGAGACACAGCCATCTCTTCCTCTTTCTACTTATGTCTGCTAATCAGCGTCTGCGATCCCTCCCACAATAGTCCCCTTCTTCATCAGTCCCAAAACGCTGTTTGGGAAATTTATTTAGCCACACTAAATAAATATAACCCGCTCAGCCTGATTTTGCAAAGGATTCCAGGGGTTCATTGTTCCATTGGTCGAAAACCGGTGGGGAATTGCCAGCGCGCCACCACCGCCGCGATGGGAAGGCTGCGAACGCCTGCGCAAAGGTCGTGGTTGTCCTCGCAACCGTTCTATTATACGCCCGGTAGGGTAACCGGAACTACCGGGAAGATTTGGCGTCAGTCCGTTGATAGACAAATATTCAGGAAAAGATTGCCAAGTACGTTGAAAGCTAATACAATCGAACATGATTGCGGTTTGGGGAGGTGGCAAAACTTAAATGTCATATGCAACACAACAAAAAAAGGGAGACGAACTTAATCGACTTTATGAAGAGGACTTGCCAGTTCATGACTGGTACAGATTTGTTCTCTCGTTCCCCCCGCACCTTATCCGCGATTATGTTGAAAGATTTTCTATCTCGAACCATCAACGCATCCTTGATCCCTTCTGTGGCACAGGAACCACGCTGGTTGAAGCTAAGAAACTGGGAATTCCCAGTATCGGCATCGAAGCAAACCCGGTTGTTCACTTTGCGGCAAGCGTCAAAACCGACTGGGACGTTGATACACAAGGATTGGAACATTACGCCGAATTCGTTGCTAAAAAAGCCCAGTCAATCCTCGATGCTCAAGGGATCGATTACGGACCGCTTTTCTACCAAGCTACTGCTGAACCGATAACACTTAAAACTTTGAACTCCGCTCAGGAGCGTTTACTCATTAAGGACTCCATTAGCCCGTTGCCACTCCACAAGGTGCTTACGCTGCTAGATGTGATGGAAGCCCATGAGGATCAGCGTTTCAGCAGATATGCTAGACTGGCATTGGCAAAACAGGTCGTCTATTCCATTAGTAATCTGCGCTTTGGCCCGGAAATCGGCATTGGAAAAATCAAAAAGGATGCGCCCGTCATTCAGCTTTGGCTGCAAGGCATCCGAGGCATGGCACACGATCTCAGGCATATTCAACTTCTTCCGGGCGCGCCAGTAGTGGTGCATCTGGGCGATGCTCGTCAGGCTGCATCCTTAATTGAACCCAATTCTGTAGACGCTGTAATCACATCACCTCCCTATCCTAATGAAAAGGACTACAGCCGAACAACACGCCTCGAGTCGGTGCTGCTGGGGTTCATGTCCAGCCCAGACGATTTGAGACGTCACAAACAGCAGTTTATCCGGTCGAATACACGGGCAGTGTACAAAAACGACAGGGATGATGTCTGGATTGCCAACCTGCCGCGCGTACAAGCACTGGCCGATGCTATCGAGCAGCGCCGGATAGAACTAAGGAAAACATCCGGTTTCGAGAAGCTGTACGCGCGGGTGGTACGTCTCTACTTTGGCGGGATGGCACGGCATCTCGAAGAAATGAAGCCGCTGTTGAGGCCTGGCGCCAAGTTGGCTTATGTGGTTGGCGACCAGGCTTCCTATTTTCGGATTATGATCCGCACCGGCCAGATTCTGGCTGAAATCGCGGAAAGCCTCGGCTATAAAGTGCTTGATATTGACCTCTTCCGTACCCGCTTTTCTACCGCCACGAAGGCCTATTTACGGGAAGAAGTCGTCCTTTTGCAATGGAATGGTAAAAGGTTTTCATGACTTCCGTAAACCGCTACTCGCAAATCATTGAAGATATTTTCATTTCAAAATACAAGCAGGGTGACACCAGAGTTCCATTTGAGCGTATAGAAATTGAAGCTGCGGCCACCAAACTTGGCATCAGCCTTCCTAAGAACCTGGGCGATGTCGTGTATTCCTTCAAATTCAGAACCAGCCTGCCGGAAACCATCCAGACAACAGCCCCGGAGGGACAGTATTGGGTCATCGTGGGCAAGGGCCGTGCGAAATATGCTTTCGAGCTAAAGGTATTCTCGAAAATCCGCCCGGATACTATGCTGCCGACGATCAAGATTCCCGACTCTACACCTGGCATCGTGGCACGGTACGCGCTAAACGATGAGCAGGCATTATTGACCAGAGTTCGTTATAACCGCCTGATAGATGTCTTTACCGGCGTTACCTGCTACTCCATACAGAACCATCTAAGAACCACTGTCACGGGGATCGGCCAGGTCGAAACCGATGAGATTTATGTGGGTGTCGATAAAAAAGGCGCGCATTACGTTTTCCCGGTGCAGGCGAAAAGCGGCAGTGATGAAATTGGCATTGTCCAGATCGAGCAGGATATTGCACTTTGTCTGGAGAAATTTCCTGCGCTGGAATGTCGTTCTATAGCGGCACAGTTTATGCTGGATGATGTAATTGCCCTGTTTGAGTTTGGGCTTGATGAAGAAGACGGTATCGTTAAGCTGGCAGAGAGGCATTACAGGTTAGTGCCTCCCGAAGATTTATCAGACGAAGAATTGCAGAAATACCGCGAACGCCCGGATGGTTAAAGAACTGTATCAGACTACTGGTATTCATTGGTGATTCTGATAGCATGTGACCATGTACATTATACGCCCGGCGGCGCGGTCAGAACTACGGTTATAATGGTAAGACCGATACGTGTTCAGGAGGACGGATGATGTCCAGGTTTTTCATCTCCGCCCACAACTTTGAACCCGCCTATCTCAGGCTGCATCGCAGCGGCGAACTGGCACGCCGGGTCGAACAGGCCCTCGCCCATCTGGCAGACTGCCACGTTTGCCCGCGCAACTGCGGCGTCAATCGGCTCGAAAACAAAAAAGCCACCTGCAAATCCGGGCGCTACGCCCGCGTCGTCAGCCACTTTCCGCACTTCGGCGAGGAAGACTGCCTGCGCGGCTGGCGCGGCAGCGGCACGATCTTCTTTGGGTGGTGCAACCTGCGCTGCGTCTTCTGTCAGAACTTCGACATCAGCCAGCAGGACAGCGGCGTCGAAGTCACCCCGCTCGAACTGGCCGCCATGATGCTCGAATTGCAGGACAGCGGCTGCCACAACATCAACTTTGTGACGCCGGAACACGTCGTCCCGCAGGTGCTCGAAGGGCTGCTGGTCGCCGTCGAAGCCGGTCTGCGCCTGCCTATCGTCTACAACACCTCAGCCTACGATTCGCTCGAAAGCCTGCGCCTGCTCGATGGCGTGGTCGATATTTACATGCCGGATTTCAAATTCTGGGATTCGGGGCTGGCGCTGCGCTACCTCAAGGCGAAGGACTACCCGCAGGTGGCGCGGCAGGTCATCAGGGAGATGCATCGCCAGGTCGGTGATCTGAAGTTTGACGAACAGGGCTGGCGAAGCGCGGCCTGCTGGTGCGCCATCTGGTCATGCCCGGCTGTCTGGAAGACACGAGAGCGATCCTGCGTTTTCTGGCCGAAGACATTGGGTCGGATACCTACGTCAACATCATGGCGTAGTATTACCCGGCGGGTAAAGTCTCCGACCAGAAATACCCGGAAATTAACCGCCGCCTGCTCCCTCACGAATATCATGAGGCGCTGGCGCTGGCCGGCGAGGTGGGCCTGCGGCGGCTGGATAAGCGGGCGGCACTCGCGTTCTGATCTACAGCCCCCTGATCACTGTGTAACGCAGCGACCCCGCCGGTTCGGCCGGCTGTTCCGCCTCATTACCAGGCTGGCTGCCGCTATCGGCCCACGGCCCGAAGGGCAGGTTGTGCTCGCGGGCATACCGCTGGGCGTACCGCAGCAGCGTGTCCATCGAGTCGATGTCAGAAACGACGCCGTTCAAAGTCAGATTGGTTTGCATGGTGTTTCCCCCTTTGTTCATACAATGACCTGTATGATAAGGGGCAAGGGCCGAGAAAACGCTGAGAAAACGTCAAGAGGGTGGCAGGAAAAAGCATATTGATCGGGACAGCCAGCCGCCAATCAATACTCGTCAAACAACTGCTTCAGCAGCACCTCGCGCTCGGCGGGACCGGCGTTGAGCCGTGACGACAGACTCCCCCACAGATGCAGAATAATCAACTCGCGCAGCAGCGTGAATACCAGCAGATACAGCAGCGGCACACTGATATACGCCAGCCAGTTATCCGGCGTGATCTGCTCGAAAACCGGGGCCAGCAGCACATGGAACAGGGCGACAGCGGTGTAAGTGCCAAGCTGTATCACCTCGAACAGCCCGAACGCCAGCCAGGGGGCATCGATGCTGCTGCGAAAGGTCGTCGGCACATACACGCCGACCAGCGCACTGAGCACCATCGACTGCACATAATGGAAGTGGAACAGCGCCAGAATCACCGCCAGATCAGTAATGGTGCGCACCGCCACGATCAGGGTATGAGTCGGAGAAGCCCGCAGCGCCATGAACATCGCCACCAGCGCCAGCAGCCCCAGGAACATCGCGCCAATTGTCAGCGCCACATAGACCGCGCCGCGCAGGGCCGCAAAGTACTCGCCCCGGTGCAGACAGCCGCTGGCGATCACCCAGTTGGCCCCCAGCGAGCCATTCGGCGCGAGGCACAACAGTTCATAGGTATGGGTATTATGCTCCCGGACGACGGTTCCGCTGATAACAGCCGCCCAGAATCCGCCCGCCAGCGTTGTGATCGGCGGCAGCAGCACCGGCAGCAGCAGAAACCCCAGCACGCCCGCCGCCGGCACAACAAACATCAGCAGCAGCAGGCTGATGACTCCATGCCGGATGGCGACATAAGCCAGAAACAGCCCCAACAGCACCTTCAGCAGTTGGCGGCCCGCCTGCCCGCGAAACGGCAGGGCAAACGGCGGCATTGAGGCGATACGCCGGTATAGCACATGCGCAATCAGCGGCGGCTCACGCAGGGTGCGCCACAATTTCCAGGTCAGGATCATCTATCCACAGTTTCACCCCGGCAGCCTGATACACTCACCAACCGGCTCTATAATAGCATCTGGACCAGAAAAACCACCGGCTGGCGCATCCGATCAACCGCATACCGGCAGAACGGGGAGGGTTTCAGCCCCTCCCCCATCCAGTGGCGCACAATAGCGGTTTATCATGATAGGCGAATCAGGCTTTATCCGCCAACCCGACTACCTGCTCATCGTACAGATAACAGGCGGCCTCGTGTTCTTCCGCAATCTGGTACAGGGGCGGCTGGGCTGTCAGACAGTGATCCATGCGGTGAGGACAGCGCGGGTAGAAGCGGCAGCCGCTGGTGGCTGAACTGCGCATCTCCTCCTCGGTGGGGAAACGGATATGCGTATCCCATTTCTCATCCGGGTCCGGTTCGGGGATCGATTCAATCAGCAGTTGGACATAGGGATGCTTCGGGTTTTCGATGACTCTGGTAGTCTCGCCACGTTCGGCCACCGACCCCTGATAGAGGATGTAAATATCATCGCCGATCTGGTAAGCCGTGCTCAGGTCGTGCGTAATATACAGAAAAGAGATATTGCTCTCGTCGCGCAGCCGCAGCATGATGTCCAGAATCATGGCTCGCAGCGACGCATCAACCATGGATACCGGCTCATCGGCCACGATCAGTCCCGGCTTGAGCAGGTAAGCGCGGGCGACCATCATCCGCTGGCGCTGCCCGCCAGAAAGCTGGTGGGGATATTTTTCCAGCACTTCTTCGCCGCGCAGCCCCACAATCTTGAGGGCTTCTTCAATCACTTCACGCGCTTCAGCCTTGTTCCTCGCCAGCTGGAACCGGTGAATCACCATATCGAAGATGTGCCGCACCCGGTAAAACGGATTGTAGACTTCATAAGGGTCCTGAAAGATCGCCTGCACCTGCCGGCGATAATTCAGTTTCGCCGCGCCCTCAAGTTGGGCGATATCCTGCCCCTTGTACAGAATCTGCCCGGATGTCAGGCTGATAAAACCGAGTACAGCGTTAGCGAGCGTGGTCTTGCCGCTGCCGCTTTCGCCCGCAATCGTGGTGATCGAGGCCGGGCGTTCGGGAATAGTCAGGTTGAAGTTTTGCAGCGCGACAGTTTGCGGCCCGCTCTTGCGGCCAAACAGGCCCTTTGAGCCGTAGATTTTGGTCGCATCGCGGATTTCCAGCAGTGGTGTGGCAGATGACATGGCGGTTCCTACTCGTACAGATGACAGGCGACGTAGTGTTCGGGGCGCAGTTCCCGCAGCGGCGGCACAACCTTGCGGCAGTGATCCATCACCTTCGGGCAGCGGAACTGGAAGATGCAGCCCGGCGGCGGGTTGCGCAGGTCATGAGTCAGCCCTTCGGTGACTCGCAGCGGCTTGCGTTCCTTGATCGACGGAATCGAATCGATCAGAAGCTGCGTGTAGGGGTGCAGCGGTTCCTCGAAAATTGACCTGACCGGGGCGATTTCGACGATATTGCCGGCGTACATCACGGCGATGCGGTCCACAAGCTGGGCCTGTAACCCCATGTCGTGGCCGATCAGAATCATCGAAACACCGAGCTTTTCCTTGACATCCAGCAGCGTCTGTGCCACCACACGCTGCACCACCACATCGAGCGCGCTGGTCGGCTCGTCGGCGATCACCAGCGATGGATTGAGCGAGATGCCCATTGCAATGCACACACGCTGCTTCATGCCGCCGCTCAGTTCGTGCGGGTACAGATCGTACACGCGGGCCGGCAACCCCACCAGATTGAGCAGTTCGAGGATACGTTCCTTCAGCGCCTGTTTGGAAATATCCGGCTCGTGCGCCCTGATACCATCGGCGATCTGGTCGCGCACTGACAGGACCGGGTTGAGCGAATTCATCGCCCCCTGCGGGATCAGCGATGCTTCCGTCCAGCGCAGTTTGCGCAGGTCCGATTCCGGCAGTTTGATCAGATCGACGCCGTTGAGCAGCACTTCACCGCTGATGATTCGTCCCGGCGGCTGCACCAGCCGCAGGATGCCGGCGGTAGCGGTGCTCTTGCCACAGCCACTTTCGCCTACCAGACCGAGCGTTTCACCTTTATACAGATGAAAGCTGATGCCGTTAACGGCGATCACTGCGCCTCTCGGCGTCTCGTAATGAATCCGCAGGTCCTTGACTTCGAGCACCTTTTCGCGCACTCTGGCGGATTTTGTTTGGACAGCGGTTTCAGGCATCGTCGTCATGATTGGCTCTGCAATCCTCTCAGGCGGGGGTTGGCGATTTCATCCAGCCCTATAGCGATCAAAAACAGACCAGTGAAGATAAACACCAGTGTCAGCACCGGGAACCCCCACCACCACCACATGCCGCGCATGATCGCAGTTGCGCGCAGCGCGTGAAAGATGGTTGTGCCCAGTGTCGGGTAACGGGTCGGGCCGAGACCAAGCGCCTCCAGGCTGGCCGCCGCCAGAATCACGCCGGACACATTCCCGGCGAAGCTGGAAGCCAGATACGGCAGCAGGTTCGGCATCATCTCGCGGAACATAATACTGATGGTGGACTGGCCGGAAAGCTGCGCCATACGGACATAGCCGCGCTCGCGCATGGTCAGCACCTGCGCCCGCAGCAGCCGTGTCGGGCCGGGCCAGGCGAACAGCGCCAGCAGAATCGCCATTGTCTCCAGATCGACCCGGCGCAAATACGCTGAAATCACCAGCAGCACCGCCAGTGAAGGAATAGTCAGCCAGACATCGGAAGCGGTGCGGACGAAGGCATCCCACCAGCCACCGAGGAACCCTGCCGAAAAGCCAAGCACCACCCCCGCCACGATACCGATACCCGCCGCGATCACCCCCACACGCAGCGACGCCGGCGCGCCGACGATCAGCACCGCCAGCAGATCGCGCCCGCTGTTGTCCGTGCCCAACGGATGGGCCGGATTGCCGCTAGGTGGAGTGACAATGCGCGAAGCCGATGTGGGCGCCGTGGTTGATGCGCCGTTTTCATCCCCGGCGGCTTCCTGCGGCGTTGTCTGAGTTGCCATCAGGCTGCCGAGGCTGCTGCCGCCTAACCCGCTGGAGCCAAACCCGCTGGCCTGAGTCGGCGCTTGCGTCGCCATCAGGCTGCTCAGGCTGCTGCCGCCCAATCCACTCGCCCCAAAGCCACTGGCCTGCGTTGGCTGCGCTTCGGGTGATGTCTGTGTCGCCATTAGACTGCTCAGGCCGCTGCCGCCTAACCCGCTGGAGCCAAATCCACTGGCCTGAGTTGGCGCAGCTTCCGACTGAACAGGCACAGTTTCTTCATCCGGCACATCCGCTGCGACTGGCGACTCATACTGCACCCAAGCCGGCGGCAGATTGAGCGGCGAACTCGCCACCAGCGCCAGCCGGGTATCCCAGAAGAGTGGGCCGAGCAAACCCGCCAGCACGACGAACAGAATCATCGCACAGCCGATTATAAAACGCGGGTTAAACCAGGGTGAATCGAACGTGTTGACCAGTACCCGGCGCTTCCTGATTTCAGCCTGAATTGGTTTATTGGAGTCAAGGGTTTCTGTCGCCATAAATACTTACCGTTTCTGATAGGAAATACGGGGGTCAATCAGGGGGTACAGCAGATCAATCACCAGCACGGCGAATGACGTAGCCACAATCAGCACAAAGACGACGCCCTGTATCACGTTAAAATCGTTGTTGACAATCCCCTGATACAGCAGATACCCGGTCCCTGGATAGGCAAAAATGTATTCCACCAGAATGGAACCGGCGACAAGGCCGCCCATACTCAGGGCCAGCGCCGTTACCTGCGGCAGAATGGCGTTGCGCACCGAATAGCG
>Ga0079224_100000817_pt1 | contig 33261 bp, 31 predicted proteins | sample Stecom2015_FD_80414 | JGI IMG/M metagenome (GOLD analysis project Ga0079224, IMG submission 80414) | Agricultural soil microbial communities from Utah to study Nitrogen management - Steer compost 2015 | ecosystem: Environmental > Terrestrial > Soil > Agricultural land | place: USA: Utah... | reverse complement strand
GGCCTGGTGGTGGACGAGGGCGTGATCGTCGAAATCGTGCGTCCCGGCACTGGCGATCCGGTGCCGGACGGGGAGGTAGGCGAGGTGGTGGTCACCGTGCTCAACCCGGAATACCCGCTGATCCGCTTCGCCACCGGCGATCTGTCGGCGGTGCTGCCCGGCAAGAGCCCCTGCGGCCGCACCAACATGCGCATCAAGGGCTGGTTGGGGCGGGCCGACCAGACCACCAAGGTGCGTGGCATGTTCGTGCATCCCTCCCAGGTCAACGAGATCGTCAAGCGCCATCCGGAGGTCGGTCGTGCCAGGCTGGTGGTCAGTCGCGAACAGGACAGCGATGTCATGACGCTGTACTGCGAAACCGCCCAGCCTTCCGAGGCGCTGGCGGATGCCCTCGTCGCCACCATCCGCGACGTCACCACCCTACGTGGCGAGGTGCGGCTGGTGCTGCCCGGGGAGCTGGCTAACGACGGCAAGGTGATCGATGACCAGCGCGATCACGGCTAGCCGGGCGCCGGGCCTTGACTCGGCGCCCCGGCCGCCCTACAGGCGAAAGGCAGCGCGGGTGTTATGAGGCATGGAGGCGGCGCAAATTGACGTTTACGTAAACGAAACTAGACTGTTTCTCACAGTCCTGGCGCCGTCCGCCGGCACGGTGGCCGACGCCAGGTGACAAGGCCCGTAGCGGCGGGAGCGAGGAGAGCGAACCATGGCCAAGAAGGTCCCCCTGTACATCGACGGGCGCTTCGTCGACAGCGAAACGTCCGACTGGATCGAGGTCACCAACCCGGCCACCAACGAGGTGATCGCCCACTGTCCAGTGGCGCTGCCGGAGGAAATCGAGCGGGCCATCGCCTCGGCCAAGGCGGCCCAGGCAGAATGGCGCCAGGTGCCGGTGCCGGAGCGGGCGCGCTACATCATGCGCTACCAGGCGCTACTCAAGGAGCACCAGGAGGACATCGCCCGGATCGTGGCGGCGGAGACCGGCAAGATCATGGCCGATGCCAAGGGCGACGTCTGGCGCGGCATCGAGGTGGTCGAGCACGCCATGGGCATCCCGACGCTGATCATGGGCGAGACCGTGGAACAGGTCGCCCGCGGCGTCGACACCATCAGCTGGGTGCATCCGCTGGGCGTTTGTGCCGGCATCACCCCGTTCAACTTCCCGGCCATGATCCCGCTGTGGATGTTCCCGCTCGCCGTGGTCTGCGGTAACAGCTTCGTGCTCAAGCCTTCCGAGCAGGATCCACTGACGCCGATGCGGCTGGCCGAGCTGTGGAACGAGGCCGGGCTGCCGCCGGGGCTGTTGCAGATCGTCCACGGCCGCAAGGAGCAGGTGGAGCAAATCATCACCCACCCGGACATCAAGGCCGTGTCCTTCGTTGGCTCGGCACCGGTGGGGGCGCACATCTACCGCACCGCCACCCAGCACCTCAAGCGCGCCCAGTGCATGGTTGGCGCAAAGAACCACATGGTCATCATGCCGGACGCCAACAAGCAGCAGGTGATCAACAACCTGGTGGGCGCCGCCTGCGGCGCGGCCGGGCAGCGTTGTATGGCCATCTCGGTGGCGGTGCTGGTCGGCGAGGAGACGCGCGACTGGGTGGAGGACATCAAGGCCGCTATGGCTAAGCTGCGCCCGGGCGTGCCGGATGACCCCGAGGCCGCTTACGGCCCGCTCATCAGCCGCGCCGCGCTGGAGCGGGTGGAGAGGCTGATCGCCAGCGCCGAGGAGGAAGGCGCGACCCTGCTACTGGATGGGCGCGGCTACAAGGTGGAGGGCTACCCCAATGGCAACTGGATCGGTCCGACGCTGATCGACAACGTCACCGAGGAGATGACCTGTTATAAGGAGGAGATCTTCGGGCCGGTGCTGTGCGTCATGCATGTGGATACGCTGGACGAGGCCATCGCCCTGGTGAACCGCAACCCCTACGGCAACGGCACCTCCATCTTCACCGACTCCGGGGCCGCCGCGCGCAAGTACCGCTTCAACACCGAGGTTGGGCAGGTCGGCGTCAACGTGCCTATTCCGGTGCCGCTGCCGTTCTTCTCCTTCACCGGTGGCAAGGGCTCCTTCTACGGCGACCTGCATCCTTACGGCAAGCAGGCGGTGCGGTTCTACACAGAAACCCGCACCGTGGTTGAGCGCTGGTTCGAGTCCGACATCCCTGACGGGCATGGTCCTAACATGACCATCAACTTGCGCTAAGGGCTGGCAGCGAGCATGGCGATGGACTTTTCTCTCACCGAGGAGCAGGCCGCGTTCCTGGACGCGGCCCGCAGCTTTGCCCGCGAGCGGCTCGCGCCCAACGCTGCGCGCTGGGATGCCGAGGGCATCTTTCCCAAGGACGTGATCGCCGAGGCCGGTGAGATGGGCTTCTGTGGCATCTACTGTGCCGAGGACATCGGCGGCCTGGGCCTCAGCCGGCTGGATGCCTCCATCGTGTTCGAGGCGCTCGCCGCCGGCTGCACCTCGACCACCGCCTTCATCACCATTCACAACATGGCGACCTGGATGATCTCCACCTGGGGACAGCCAGGGCTGCGGCAGGAATGGGGACCGGCGCTGACTTCGGGGCGCAAGCTGGCTTCCTATGCGCTCACCGAGCCGGGGGCGGGTTCCGATGCGGCTTCCCTGCGCACCAGCGCCAGACGGGACGGCGACAGCTACGTGATCGCTGGCGGCAAGGTGTTCACTTCCGGCGCGGGCGATACCGATATCCTGATGGTGATGGCCCGCACCGGCGGTGAGGGCGCGCGCGGGATCTCGGCCTTCGCGGTCCCTGCCGACCTGCCCGGCATCAGCTTCGGCCGCAAGGAAGCGAAGATGGGTTGGAACAGCCAGCCGACCCGGGCAGTGAACTTCGACGGCGTGCGGGTACCGGCCGAGTACCGCCTGGGGGAGGAAGGCGAGGGCTTCAAGATCGCCATGCGCGGCCTCGACGGCGGCCGCATCAACATCGCCAGCTGCTCGGTGGGCACGGCGCAGGCGGCGCTGGAGGCGGCGCAGCGCCACCTCAACGAGCGCCGCCAGTTTGGCCGCGCGCTGGCCGAGTTCCAGGCGCTGCAGTTCCGGCTCGCCGACATGGCCACCGAGTTGGTGGCGGCGCGCCAGCTGGTGCGGCTGGCGGCCTGGAAGCTGGATCGTAACGATCCCGACGCCAGCGTCTACTGTGCCATGGCCAAGCGCTTTGCCACCGACGTCGGCTTCAACGTCTGCAACCAGGCACTGCAGCTGCATGGCGGCTATGGCTATATCCGCGAATATCCGCTGGAGCGCTACGTGCGCGATACCCGAGTGCACCAGATCCTGGAGGGGACCAACGAGATCATGCGCGTGATCGTTGCTCGGCGCCTGCTGCAGGAAGGAGGTGCGGAGGACATTCAATGAAGCAATACACCAATCTGCACGTCGAGCGTCGCGGCCACACGGCGCTGGTCACCATCAGCAATCCACCGGCCAATACCTGGACCCGCGATGGCCTGATGGCACTGCGCGAGCTGGTTCTCGACCTCGACGCCGACCGCGAAATCTACGCCCTGGTGCTGACCGGCGAAGGCGAGAAGTTCTTCTCGGCCGGCGCCGATCTCAACCAGTTCAAGGATGGCGACGCCGCCGTCGCTGCCGAGGCCGCCCGCCGCTTCGGCGAGGCTTTCGAGACCCTGGCGGCGTTCCGCGGCGTGGCCATCGCCGCCATCAACGGCTATGCCATGGGCGGCGGACTGGAAGTGGCGCTGGCCTGCGACATCCGCATCGCCGAGGAACAGGCGCGCCTGGGGCTGCCGGAGGCGCGGGTCGGCCTGCTGCCCTGCGCCGGTGGCACCCAGCGGCTGCCGCGATTGGTGGGCGAGGGCTGGGCCAAGCGGATGATCCTGTGCGGCGAGCAGGTGGACGCGGCCACCGCCCTGCGCATCGGCCTGGTGGAGGAGGTGGTCGGCCGGGGGCAGGCGCTGCAGCGAGCGCTCGAGTTGGCCGAGCAGGTCGGCAACCAGAGCCCGATCGCCGTCTCCTTCTGCAAGCAGCTGATCGACGCCAGCCAGACCCGGCCCATGGCCGACTGCCTACCGCTGGAGCGCGAGCGCTTCGTCGCCTTGTTCGACACCCAGGACCAGAAGGAAGGTGTCAACGCCTTCTTGGAGAAGCGCAAGCCGGTGTGGAAGAACCGATAGCCGGGATTAACGTGCACGGTTTACGGGAGGAGGAGCGACGGCCAGCGTCGGGCGCGTTTTGGCGCCGGGGCGATTCGCCCCGTGCGCCTCTTCTACTTCGAGCGGCCAGTGCTGAGGCGAACGAATCTGGTGCCTGAAACAGCGGGAGCAATTCTATGACGCAAATCGCCTTTATCGGACTCGGAAACATGGGAGCGCCCATGGCCGCCAACCTGCTCAAGGCCGGCCACCAGCTCGCGGTCTTCGACCTGGCGTCGGAGGCCGTCGCCAAGTTGGCGCAGGCGGGCGCCAGAGCGGCGAGCTCGGCGGCGGAGGCGGCCGCAGGTGCCGAAGTGGTGATCACCATGCTGCCGGCAGGTCCCCACGTTAAGGGCGTGTATCTCGGCGCCGGCCGGGTGCTGACGGCGGTTGCCTCGGGGACGCTGCTGATCGACTGCAGCACCATCGATGCCGAGACCGCGCGCGCGCTGCACGCGGCAGCGGCTGAGCGCGGCCTGGACATGCTGGATGCGCCGGTCTCCGGCGGCGTGGCCGGTGCCGAGGCCGCCACGCTCACATTCATCGTCGGCGGCGAGGCGGCGGCGCTGGAGCGCGCCCGCCCCATCCTCGAGGCTATGGGGAAGAAAATCTTTCACGCCGGAGCCGCAGGCGCTGGGCAGGTTGCCAAGATGTGCAACAACATGCTGCTCGGCATTCTGATGACGGGCACTGCCGAGGCGCTCAACCTCGGCGTCGCCAACGGTCTCGATCCCAAGGTGCTGTCGGAAATCATGAAGGCAAGTTCGGGCAACAACTGGGCATTGCAAGTCTATAACCCGTATCCTGGCGTCATGGAGGGCACGCCGGCCAGCCGCGGTTACCAAGGCGGCTTCGGCGTCGACTTGCTGGTCAAGGATTTGGAACTGGCGCTGAAAGCCGGGCTGGCCACCCGCACCTCGCTGCCGCTGGGCTCGCTGGTGCGCCAGCTCTACGTGGCTTACAGCAAGCAGGGCGCCGGCCGGATGGACTTCTCCAGCATCATCAAGTACCTGGATCCTGAACTGGAGAAAAAATGACAACCGAGGTAGTGGTATTCGAGGAGCGCGCGGCTGGCGGCGGCAAGCGCGTCGGTTTCGCCCGGCTGAACGCTGAAAAATCGCTCAACGCGCTCAGCCAGGCCATGATCGATCTGCTGCGCCCGCGGCTGGCGCAGTGGGCGGAGGACGACGATATCGCTTGCGTGGTGCTGCTGGGCAGCGGCGAGCGCGCCTTTTGCGCCGGCGGCGACGTAGTCAGCCTCTACCATGCCATGAAGGCCAATCCGGGCGGGCCGGTCGCGCCGGCGGAACGTTTCTTCGAAACCGAGTACCGGCTGGACTACCAGATCCATACCTACCCTAAGCCCATGCTGTGCTGGGGCGACGGCATCGTGATGGGCGGCGGGCTGGGGTTGATGTCCGGCTGCAGCCACCGGGTGGTGACCGAGCGCTCACGCATCGCCATGCCGGAGGGGGTGATCGGCTTCTTCCCGGATGTAGCGGGGACGTGGTTCCTCACGCGCATGCCGGGCCGCACCGGTCTCTTCCTGGGGCTGACCGGCGCCCACATGAATGCCGGCGACGCGCTCTATCTGGGGCTGGCCGACTTCTGCATCGGCGCCGCGCAGCGCGACGCCGTCTTCGTCGGCCTGACCGAAATCGCCTGGAGCGGGGACGCCGAGCTGGACCGGCAGCAGCTCTCGCTGCTGCTGCGCCGGCTTGCCGCTGCAAGCGGCGATCTGCTGCCGGAGTCTAACGTCGCGCGCCACCGGGCTTTGATCGACCGGGTCACCGACTACACCAGCGTGGAAGGCATGTTGGCAGCCTTGCGATCGGAGCGGAGCGATGACAAGTGGATCGTCGCCGCGCTAGAGTCGCTGGAGCGCAGTTCGCCGACCGCCTCCAAGGTGTTTGTCGAGCAGTATCGCCGCGGCCGACACTTGTCGCTCAAAGAAGTGTTCATGCTGGAGCTCAACATGGCGGTGCAGTTCACTCGCCGGCACGATTTCGCCGAAGGCGTGCGGGCGCTGTTGGTGGACAAGGACCGCAACCCGCGATGGCGGCCGAGCCGCCTGGAGGACGTCAGCGCCGCCGATGTGGCAGCGCATTTCGAGCCGCCTGCCGGCTTCGATCCCTCGCCGTTGGCGGATCTTTGAGCGTTTTCGGTGGTCTGAACCCGGACCGCCCACACGAGGAACCCTGCAGCCATGTCAGATGATTCCATCGTCATCGTCAGTTATGCCCGCACGCCCATCGGCAGCTTTCAGGGCAGCCTGTCGCCGCTGTCCGCCACCGAGCTGGGCGCCATCGCCATCCAGGCCGCGGTCGAGCGCGCCGGCCTGGCACCGGAGGACGTGCAAGAAGTCTTCATGGGCAACGTGCTGCCGGCAGGTCTCGGGCAGGCGCCGGCGCGCCAGGCCGCCATTGGTGCTGGCATCCCCAAGAGCGTGCCCTGCACCACCATCAGTAAGGTCTGCGGTTCTGGCATGAAGGCGGTCATGCTAGCCCACGATCTCATTAAGGCCGGCACCAACGACATCATGGTCGCCGGCGGCATGGAGAGCATGAGCAACGCCCCATACCTGCTGGACCGAGCCCGTCAGGGCTACCGCTTCGGCCATGCCCAGGTGATTGACCACATGCTGTTCGACGGCCTGGAGGACGCCTACGAGCGGGGCCGTTCCATGGGGACCTTCGCCGAGGATACGGCGGAAAAATACGGCTTCAGCCGCGAGGCGCAGGACGAATACGCAATCGAGTCGGTTAAGCGCGCGCAGCGAGCGATTGCCGATGGCAGCTTCGACGCCGAGATCGTGCCGGTGAAGGTGGCGGGTCGCCGGGGCGAGGTCGAGGTGCGCCATGACGAGCAGCCCGGTCGCAGCGACATCGCCAAGATCCCGACCTTGAAGCCGGCCTTCCGCAAGGACGGCACCGTCACCGCAGCCAGCTCCAGCTCCATCTCCGACGGCGCCGCCGCGCTGGTTCTGATGCGCCGCTCCGAGGCCGAGCGGCGCGGCCTCGAGCCGAAGGCGGTCATCCGTGGCCACTTCGGCCATGCCCAGGAGCCGGCCTGGTTCACCACCGCGCCGGTCGGCGCCATCAAGGGCTTGCTGGACCGGCTCGGCTGGAGCGTGAACGATGTCGACCTGTTCGAAATCAACGAGGCCTTTGCCGTGGTCACCATGGCCGCCATGCGCGATCTCGACCTGCCGCACGCCAAGCTCAACGTGCACGGTGGCGCCTGCGCCCTCGGGCATCCCATCGGTGCCTCTGGCGCCCGCATCCTGGTGACCCTGCTGGCCGCTATGGAGCAGCGCGGCGCCAAGCGTGGCGTCGCCTCGCTCTGCATAGGCGGTGGCGAAGCCACGGCCATCGCGGTGGAACGCATCTAGCGAGCGCATGAGCGGCCAGGCCCTGTCCTGCTTGCAGGACAGGGCCGTTTCGGTGCGAGCGGCGGGACGGCCCGAACTGAAGGCCTCGGCTAAGGAGACCGGGCGGCCGGTCTTGCTGTCGGGGAACCGGCGGCGCAGTCGCCGGCTTCGGCTCGGATATGGACTTGTAACCGGCTCGCTGCCAGGGCGAGCTTTTTTTCGGCGATGATGCCGAGCATGATCTCGTCGGCTCTGCCTCGATTGTCCCTATCGGCGCGTGTCGCAGCAGGGCGTCCGCTTCGGCGCTTGATGCGAGGAATTCCCGGGCAAAAAGCAGCGGCTGGCGCGCCGGTCGCAGCAAGCCGTTTCACGGCGGGGCGGCCAAGGCCGCGTCCGGCGTGGACGATTCAGGCGCGCTGCACGAGGCGGTTGCGCTCGTCGCAGCGAAGCACGATTGGTCGATGGCTTTTGGCCTGCTCCGGAGTCAGGGTGGCGTAGGCGCAGATCTCCAGGCGGTCGCCGATGCGAACCTTGTGCGCTGCGGCACCGTTGACTGAGATGATGCCGGAGCCCGGCTCGCCGCGGATCGTATATGTGCTGAAGCGCTCCCCGTTTTCCAGGTTGTGGATATGGACGAGCTCGTCCTCGCCGATGCCGGCCGCATCGAGCAACGCGGCATCGATGGCGCAGGAGCCTTCGTAGTCGAGCTCGGCATGAGTGACCCGAACCTGGTCGAGCTTGCTTCTTAGTACTGTCAGGTACATCGCTCTTGCTTGTATCGTCGTCTCTCTGGCTGCCGCAACCAGGACGCCGAGAATCGCAGGCCAGCCTGCAGAAGCACCGTATGGCCAGGGTTGGTGCGTCCCCACGTCGCGAAAGCGAGGTGCGCGGATCGCAAGCGTCCTGGAGAGTAGCGCGGCGGTATCGCTGCCAAACATAAGGATACGCTCATGTTGCGGTGAAGCAACAGCCGCCGCTAGGCAGGCGCGCCGCGGCTCGTGGCCGGAAAAACCAAGTGAATGTTTGGCTGGTGCTGCTCCCGGCCGGCAGAGGTGCAGAACCTGGCCGGAGCGCAGCGGTCGTCAGCTGTTGGCGCGACTGGACATGGGCGCGGAATGTCTTTCAAATGGGGGCTCTGAGCGATCGTGGATCCGACTTTCCACCAACGGAGAGGAGAGCTTCAACTTGAACCAGACAGTCGTGACCCTCGACAAGAACGGCGACATCGGCGTCATCCGGATCGACAATCCGCCAGTCAACGCCCTGTCCCAGCCAGTGCGCGCCGGTCTCCAGGCCGCCATTGAGCAGGTGCAGGCCGACGCCACCATCCGCGCCGTCGTTGTCCATGCGGCCGGCAGGACCTTCGTCGCCGGCGCTGACATCAACGAATTTTCGTTGCCGGAACTGCCGCCGCCAGGCTTCCATGAGATTTTCGATCAGCTCGAGCGCCTCAATCGTCCCGTGATCGCCGCGATACATGGCACGGCTCTGGGCGGTGGCCTGGAACTTGCGCTGGCCTGCCATTACCGCATCGCCCTAGAGTCGGCCAAGGTGGGGTTGCCGGAGGTGCATCTGGGCATCCTGCCGGGCGCGGGAGGCACTCAGCGTCTGCCGCGGCTGATCGGCGCCCAGGCGGCGCTGAACATGATTCTCAAGGGCGAGCACGTGGCGGCGGCGAAGGCGCTGCAGCTAGGTATCCTCGACGCCGTGGTGGGAGACGAAGATCTGCTGGCGGCCGCGCTACGCTATGCCCGCGAACTGCTGAGCCAGGGCAAGGGGCCGCGCCGCACCAGCGAACTGACGGTCGATCCGGCTTCGGTGCCCGCTGGCCTGTTCGAACAGGCGCGAGCGGCACTGCAGAAGCGCCCCACCGGCAATCCGGCCCCGGCCCGCATCATTGACTGCGTGGAAGCCGCCGTTAGCAAGACCTTTGCCGAAGGCGCCGCGCTGGAAAAGAGGCTGGTCGAAGAGTGCCGGCGCACTCAGGAGTCTGCCGCGCTGCGCCACCGCTTCTTCGCCGAGCGCGAGGCGGCCAAGATCCCGGGACTGCCGCGCGATCTCGAGCTGCGTACCATCAAGCGGGTCGGGGTGGTCGGCGCCGGCACCATGGGCGGCGGCATCGCCATGAACTTCGTTAACGTCGGCATTCCCGTGCGCATCGTCGAGGTCGAGCAGGCGGCACTGGAGCGCGGGCTGGGCGTGGTGCGCAAGAACTACGAGATCAGCGTAACCCGCGGGCGGCTGACCGCCGAAGAGGTCGAGCAGCGCATGGCCCTGCTGCAGGGCACGCTGGATTATGCCGATCTTGCCGACTGCGACCTGGTGATCGAGGCAGTGTTCGAGGACCTCGAGTTGAAGAAAAAGGTTTGCACCCGCCTGGGCGAGGTCTGCAAGCCCGGCGCCATCATCGCCTCCAACACCTCGACCCTGGACATCGACGTGCTGGCCGAGGCCTCCGGCCGTCCAGCCGACTTCCTCGGCATGCACTTCTTCAGCCCTGCCAACGTCATGCGGCTGCTGGAGGTGGTGCGCGGCGCCAAGACCGCGCCCGCCGTGCTGGTGACGGTAGTGAACCTCGCGAAGACCATCGGCAAGGTGCCTGTCGTCTCCGGCGTCTGCTTCGGCTTCATCGGCAATCGCATGCTGGAGAGCTACCTGCGCGAAGCCGAGTTCCTGCTGCTGGAGGGTGCCAGCCCGGCGCAGATCGACGCCGCTATTCAGTCGCTGGGCCTGCCGATGGGACCTTGCCGCATGCTGGATCTGGCCGGCGTGGATGTGGGCGCCAAGGTGGTATTCGAGCAGGCCAAGGCCGGCATCCTGCCGCCCGACCCGAGCTACCGGGTGGTCGTGCAGAAGCTATACGAGCTTGGCCGCTATGGGCAGAAGACCGGTGCCGGCTATTACAAGTACGACGGCCGCATGCCGCTGGAGGATCCGGAAGTCGAGACGATCTGCCGCCAGCTGGCCGCCGAGCACGGGATCCAGCGCCGTAGCGACATCAGCGAGCAGGAGATCATCGAGCGCTGCCTCTATCCGCTGATCAATGAAGGCGCCAAGATCCTCGAGGAGGGCATCGCCTACCGCGCCTCCGACATCGACGTGGTGTGGATCAACGGCTACGGCTTCCCCGACTATCGTGGCGGCCCGATGTTCTGGGCCGACAGCATCGGGCTGGACCGGATCGCCGAGCGTCTGGACCACTACGCGCAAGTGCGCGGCAACGAGTATGGCTACTGGACCCGGGCGGCGCTGTTGACCCGGCTGGTGAACGAGGGCCGCAAGTTCGCCGACCTCGGCATCATGCAGGGCTGAGCCTGCTTGACGTGGTTCGACGCTTGCGGCTGGCGCTGCCATGGTGCCGGCCGCAAGCGTCCGACGCGTTGCTGTCGGCGGAGAGGAGAGACTGCATGATCGTGGCCTTGCCGTGCCCTGCCGCAACCCGGCAGCGGGCAGTGGGCGCGGATGACGCCACTGTCTGGCGGCTGCGGCAGGAGCATGACCATGGAAAAATGTTGCTTCCTCGGCAGCCGGGACGTGCGGCTCCTAGCCGAGGTGGCCGGTTCGCCGACGGCACCGGGCGTGATTTTGCTGCACGGTGGCGGCCAAACCCGCCATCCCTTGAAAACCCTGGCTGCCACCCTGGCAGGGCGGGGCTACCACGTGAATCACCCTCAACCAGCGCGGGCACGGCGAGAGCGAATGGGCGGTGGATGGCGATTACCGGCTCGACGCCTATGCTGCCGACCTGTGCGCGGTGATCGCCAGCTACCCCGGCCGCCGGTCGTTGTCAGAGCCTCGCTGGGCGGGTTGCGGCGCTGCTTGCGGTCGGAGAAAGCGAGCGGGAGCTCGCCGCCGGCCTGGTGCTGGTGGACGTGGTGCCGCGACTGGAGCCGGATGGCTTGCGGCGGATACGCGAATTCATGCAGGCTCACATCGACGGTTTCGCTTCCCTCGAGGAGGCTGCCGCTGCGGTGGCCCGCTATCTGCTGTATCGACCCCGCCCCGCCAAACCGCGAGGGCTCAAGAGGAATCTGCGAGCAGGCGCCGACGGCTGCCTGTATTGGCACTGGGATTCGGCCTTCATCATCGGCACCAAGCGGCCCGACGTCGCCGCCCAGAGCGAGCGCATCAGGTCCGCGGCGCGACGGATTCGGGTGCCGGTGCTGATGCTGCGTGGCCAGATCAGCGATGTGGTCAGCCGGGATGGGTTCCTGAGCGAGCTGTTCCGAACGGTCGCCGTGTCGGAAAGCGCCTGGTCTGGGCGCAGGCGCTGCTGCCGTAGGGCGAATGCCGCGCCTCCTGGGGAAAACGCCGACAAGCCGATGGTCAGGGCGGAAAAACCGCCTATGCTGATTCGATGACTGCGATTCAACAACAGGAGGAGAGATGGGAGAGGCGTATATCGTTGCGGCGCTGCGCACGGCGGGCGGACGCAGGGGCGGCCGGCTGTCCGGCTGGCATCCGGCCGATCTGGCGGCGCAAGTGCTGAACGGGTTGGTGGACCGCGTCGGTGCCGATCCGGCCATCGTCGATGACGTGATCATGGGATGCGTCGGCCAGGCCGGGGAGCAGGCGATGAATATCGCCCGCAATGCCATCCTGGCTTCCAGGCTGCCGGAGTCAGTGCCGGGCGTCTCTGTCGATCGCTAATGCGGTAGCTCGCAGCAGGCGCTGCATTTCGCCGCCCAGGCGGTGATGTCCGGCACCATGGACGTAGTCATTGCCGCCGGCGTCGAGAGCATGACCCGGGTGCCGATGTTCACACCGATCAGGCTGCCGCAGGAGGCGGGGCTGGGCCATTACATGAGTCCCAATATCCGCGCCCGATATCCCAATGTGTCGGAGTTCAGCCAGTTCGTGGGCGCTGAGATGATGGCGCGCAAATACGATCTTTCCAAGGACGAGCTCGATGCCTACGCCTTGCAGAGTCATCGGCGGGCCATCGCGGCGACTGAGAACGGCTGGTTCGAGAAGGAAATCCTGCCGGTCGAGGTGCGCACCCAGGACGGCGCGACCGGCGAAATGCACGTGGTGGACGAGGGCATCCGTTTCGACGTTTCGCTCGAAGGCATCCAGGGCGTTAAGCTGCTGCAGGAAGGCGGACGGCTGACGGCTACCACCGCCAGCCAGATCTGCGACGGCGCAGCTGGCGTGATGGTGGTCAACGAGCGCGGTCTGAAGGCCCTAGGGGTGGAGCCGATGGCGCGCATCCATCACATGACGGTGCTTGGCCATGATCCGGTGATCATGCTAGAGGCGCCCATCCCAGCGACCCAACGGGCGCTTCGCAAGGCCGGCCTGCACCTTGATGACATCGACTTGTACGAGGTCAATGAGGCCTTCGCCTCGGTGCCGCTGGCCTGGCTCAAGGCACTGGACGCCGATCCCGAGCGCCTCAACGTCCACGGCGGCGCCATTGCCCTGGGCCATCCTCTGGGCGGCACCGGAGCCAAGCTCATGGCGACCCTGATGCACGCTCTGGAACTGCGTGGCGGGCGCTATGGCCTGCAGACCATGTGCGAAGGCGGCGGGCTGGCCAATGTCGCCATCGTTGAGCGCCTGTAGCTGATCGCGGCGGCGGGCCGGCGGCCTGCCGGTCCGCCATCATGGCGGGAAAACGCCGCTGTTGGTCCACCATGACCGGCGGCGCGACCGCTTCGAAGTCGTGCCAGTCCGGCGACGCAGCCCGTGGCGGCGGTTGCGGGTTACCGTGATCCCGACTGCAATGACGGGTGCGGTTGCTGGCGCGGTTCGCCAAGGGAGCGCCTGTCGGTGAACCGTGGTTGATCGTCGGATGTTCCCGGGGCAGGCGAGCGCAAGCGGCTGTGGATGGCATCGTCGCGTTGACAGCATCAAGATTCGTGCTTATGATTCGTGGCCTCACAAGGGCGCGTAGCTCAGCGGGAGAGCACTGCCTTCACACGGCAGGGGTCCCTGGTTCGATCCCAGGCGCGCCCACCAACAAAATCAAGGGGTTAGGTTAAAAGCCTAACCCCTTTTGTCTTTCTGTATTCCTGTCTTCCGACCCAAGCCTGGCCGCGACAAGCCTCTGACGGACGTTTGGAGCGCGGACACTGCCTGCGCCCGGTCGGTGCCTGCCTTGGCGACGGCTGTGTCGCGATTTGCCAACCAGTCTAGCAAATGCGAATCGTTATCATATAGAATTCGCATGATTCGCATGTCATGTAGCCATGGACGGCAGCGGCCCTGCCATCGCCATGCAGCTCGAATAACTTTTTGTACCGTCCAGAGCGCAAGTGAAAGCACGCCTGACATCGCTGGTGGTCTTCCTGGTGGTGGTGTCCGCCCACGCCGGAGTGATCGCCGGCGCAATTCATCTCACCGGTCGCGACTCCGGCGAGATCACCCTGCCCGTCATCGAAGGGGTGCTGATCATGGCGCCGCCGGCCGCGGCCGCTCAGGCTCCTGTCGCGCCCGACCCAAACCCGACGCCGCCACCCAAGCCCAAGCCCGAGCCAAAACCGGAACCGAAACTCAAACCCAAGCCGAAGCTCAAACCGGAACCCAAGCCGAAGCCGCCGCCTAAGCCTGAGCTGCCGGCGCCGCCGGTGAAGGCGCCGCCATCCGAGAAGGCCATCACCGCGCCTCCCGAAGAGGAACCGGTCGAGCAGGTCGTCGAGGAGACGTCCGAAAAGGAAATCGAGGAACGGCCGACCGAGCCCGCCGAGGAAAGCGCGCCGCTGCCGGCGGAGCAGGCCAGCCGGCAGACCGACGCACCGCCACGCGGTGCCGCAGAAGAGAGCAGCGGCGACACCGCCGCTGCCGTGGTGCAGCCTCGTGAAGATGCCCGTGCTTTCAACAACCGGCAGCCCCGATACCCCAACCTGTCCCGCCGGCTGGGCGAGCAGGGGACTGTGGTCTTGGAGTTAGTCATCGAGCCGGACGGCACCGTGTCCGACTTGCGCGTGCTGGAGAGCAGCGGCTACCCGCGCCTGGACAAGGCGGCTCTGGAGGCCGTGCAGACCTGGCGCTATCACCCGGCCACCCGGGGCGGCAAGCCGATCCGAATGCGCTACGTGCAGGAAATTACTTTTCGCCTGGATTGAGGAACCGAGATGGAAGCGAATCCCTACGGCATAGAGGCCCTGTGGAACCAGGGCGACCTGGTGATCAAGTTCGTCGCCGTGCTGTTGCTGGGCATGTCCATCGCCTCCTGGTACGTAATGATCCGCCGCAGCATTCAGCTGCTGATGCTGCGCCGGGCGCACCGCGCGGCGTCCATGTTCTGGCATGCCCAGAGTCTGTCCGAGGGGATAGGCATCCTCAGCCAGGCCGGCGCCTCTAACCCCTATCTTTATCTGGTCGAGGAAGGACAGGCGGCGCTGGACCATCACAACGAGCACAAGGCCGATCTGCACGGCAATCTGCCGCTGACGGACTGGCTCAGCAGCAGCCTGCGCGACGCCATTGACACCTCCACCGAGCGGCTGCAAAGGGGGCTGCCGCTGCTGGCTTCGGTGGGCTCGACCTCGCCCTTCATTGGACTGTTCGGCACGGTGTGGGGGATTTACCATGCCCTAGTCGGCATCGGTGTCAGTGGCCAGGCCAGCATCGACAAGGTTGCCGGCCCGGTTGGCGAGGCCCTGATCATGACCGCCTTCGGGTTGGCCGTCGCCATTCCGGCGGTGCTTGGCTACAACGCGCTCAGCCGGGCCAACAAGGACGTGCGCAGCAAGCTCAACCGCTTCGCCCATCAGCTCCATGCCTATTTCCTGACCGGCGCGCCGCCATCCCGCCGCGCCAAGCCGGCGGCGTTGCCCGCCAATACCCATGCGGAGGCAGGCTGACATGGCCCTTGACAATCAGTTCGAAGACGACGAGGAGGTGATGAGTGAAATCAACATGACGCCGCTGGTGGACGTCATGTTGGTGCTGCTCATCATCTTCATCATCACGGTGCCGGTGCTGACCCAGTCGGTCAAGCTGGACCTGCCGCGCGCCGAGAGCTCGCCGGCGGACATCAAGCCCGACACCATCACGCTGTCGGTGACGGCCGACGGGCAGGTGCATTGGGGTGAGACGCCCGTCAGCGAGGAGGAGCTGCTGACGCGGCTGGCGGAGGCGGCGGCCCAGGATCCGCAGCCGGACGTACACATCCGCGGCGCCCGCACCGCCAATTACGAGAGCGTGCTGAAGGTGATGGCGGCAGCGCAAAGGGCTGGCTTGCAGCGGCTCGGCTTCGTCACCGACCCGGTCGGCGCCGGCGGGGCGGAGGGAGCCCAATAGCACGGATCGCGGCGGCGACAGAGTGTGACGAAAATTTGACGTCGATTTTCGGACGCTCCAGGGCGTTGCCATTGCGGCGATGGGGGCCCTGCCGGCCCCGGCCGTCATCGTTGTCCTGCAGGACGGCGCATTTGCTAACATAGCTCGCCACTTCGCATTGAGCTTAAAGGGCAGCTGATGACGGTTAAAACTCGTTTCGCTCCTTCCCCCACCGGCTACCTGCATATCGGCGGCGCGCGCACGGCGCTGTATTCCTATCTTTACGCCCGCCGCCACGGCGGCAGCTTCGTCCTGCGCATTGAGGACACCGACCGGGAGCGCTCGACCGAGGAGGCGGTGAACGCCATCCTGGAAGGCATGGCCTGGCTGGGCCTGGAATACGACGAGGGCCCCTTCTATCAGACCAAGCGCTTCGACCGCTACAAGGAAGTCATCCAGCAATTGCTTGATGAAGGCAAGGCCTACTACTGCTTTTGCACCCGCGAGCGGCTCGACAAGCTGCGCGAGGAGCAGATGGCGCGCAAGCAAAAGCCCCGCTATGACGGCCATTGCCGCAATCTGAACCGGACGCCGAAGCAGGGCGAGGAGGCTGTGGTGCGCTTCCGCAACCCACTCGACGGCGAAGTGGTGGTGGACGACCGTGTCAAGGGCAAGGTGGTCTTCCAGAATGCCGAGCTGGATGACTTGATCATCGCCCGCGCTGACGGCACGCCTACCTACAATTTCACCGTGGTGGTGGATGACATGGACATGCAGATCACCCATGTCATCCGCGGTGATGACCATCTGAATAATACTCCGCGCCAGATCAACATCCTGCGGGCGCTGGGCGTCGAGCCGCCGGTGTACGCCCACGTGCCCATGATCCTGGACGAGCACGGCAAGAAGCTCTCCAAGCGGGCTGGCGCCGCCAGTGTGATGGAGTACCGCGACATGGGCTTCCTGCCTGAGGCGGTGCTCAATTATCTGGTCCGGCTTGGCTGGTCGCACGGGGATCAGGAGATCTTTTCCCTCGACGAGATGGTGGCGCTGTTCGACATTGACGACATCAACAGCGCCCCGTCCAGCATGAATCCGAGCAAGCTGCTGTGGCTCAACCAGCATTACATTAAGCACTCCGACCGCAAGCATGTGGCTCGCCATTTGTCCTGGCACATGGGGCGGCTCGGCATCGACCCCAGCCAGGGACCGGCGCTGGAGCGGGTGGTGGAAGCGCTGTCGGAGCGCGCCAAGACGTTGGTGGAGATGGCGCAGAGTGCCCGTTTTTTCTACCAGGCGCCCACCGAGTACGACGCCAAGGCATACAAAAAGCACGTCACCGAGGCTATCCTGCCGGTGCTGAAGGAGCTGCGCGAGCGCCTGGCGGCGCTGTCCACATGGACCGGGGAGGCGATCCACGCGCAAATCCACGCCCTTGCCGAGGAGCGCGCGCTGGGACTGGGCAAGATCGCGCAGCCGCTGCGGGTGGCGGTGGCTGGCGTGGCGGTGTCGCCACCCATAGACGTGACGCTGGAGCTGCTGGGGCAGGAGCAGGTGCTAAGCCGCATCGACCGGCTGCTCAATCACGCGGCTACAGAAGGCTCGTCTTAGGGGCTTCCCTTTCTCGAACGGCCTGCTATAATGCACGCCATTCCAAGGGGCCATAGCTCAGCTGGGAGAGCGCTTGCATGGCATGCAAGAGGTCGGCGGTTCGATCCCGCCTGGCTCCACCAAACAGCAAAAAGCCGGACACAAGTCCGGCTTTTTTTATTGTTTCCGCAAGAGTCCCACAGCGAGCAGCCGGCCTCATTCCCAGGCCAGCGGCCGTCGCGTCGGAGCGCTGCGCCGGGCCGCTACATGGCGTGCGGGCAGCTCGCCGGCGCCGGCACGCGTCTGACTGTGCCCCAGGCGGGCAGGGTGGGGGGATTCAGGCTTTGGCGAGGGAGCTGCCGCCGCCGCGATTGGGGCGGCCGCTGGGGCCGTAGAGGAGGGGGTTCTGGCCGTCCTCGCCGCGGAGTATGGCGAGGATTTGCGTGGTTTGCTCCAGGCTGCGGTGAATGATGCGGCCGTTGGCTTCGTTGAGCGCCTGGACCCGCCGCAGCGTGTCCAGGATGGCCTCCCAGGCCGGGAGCAGGGAGGCGTCGCAGCGCTCACGCAGGTAGCGCCGCATGGCGCTGTCGCCGCCGTCGAAGCCGGCCTGGGCGAGCAGCTCGCGCCGCTGCGCTTCCAGCGCCTCCAGCGCTTGCAGCGCAGCTTGTTTGTCGGCCAGCAAGCGGTCGACGCCGTCGATCTGACGCTGGCTGAGGCGGTCCGCCTCCTCTTGCAAAATGCCATGCAGGCGATCCAGGCTGGCGCTCAGCTGCGCCAGGATCGCCTGCATGGAGTCCGCGCCCGTCGACCGGTTCGAGTCAGTCACCGAGCAAGCCTTCGAGATCGATGAACTTCTGCGCGATGCGCTGGGGGTCGAAGGTGAGCCGGCCTTCGGCCAGCGCCTGCTTGATTTCTTCCACCCGCTCTCTGTTCACGTCGGGCGTGGCGGCGATGCGCTCCCGCAGCTGCTGCAGCCGACTCGATTCGATGCTGGCGTCCGCTTTGCCGTCGACATGGCTCTGGCTGTCGCCGGTGGCGGGGCGGGTCTCCTCTGCCTTGTCGGCACGCACCGCCCTGCTGTTGGCCGGGATGGCCGTGCTGATGCGCGTGCTGTTGTCGACCGGGTTGGTCATCATCTCTCTCCTGGGTGCAAATCCATTGTTCGCCACCGTCTCCGGGGAGCCAACGGGCGCTTGTTACATCCTTCCGCCCCATGCATCGGCAGCGCGGCGGAAATCTTTAGCGCGGGTGGCGAAGAAATCGGCATGCCGGAAATTATCCTCTGCCGAAGCTGCGGCGTACAGGGGTTAACGACCGCACGCTCCCCCGGCATTAGCTCGGTCGCGCTTACCAGGGCACCCGCACCAGGCTGTCGCTGACGACTTCGGCCTCCACCACGCGCTTGGAGGAGAGGTTGCGAACCCGGATGCGTTCGCCGGCTGCGCCGTCCTGAAGCGCCTCACCTTCCATGGCGACGTTGACGCCGCCGCCTTGGGTGGCGATCCAAACCTTCTGCCCGCGCTGCACCAGCGGCGCCGGCGCCACCATGGCTGGCGTCAGGATGTCACCGGCGCGGACGGAACGCTTGAGCTGCTGACCGATCAGCTGCGCTGGATCGGTGAAATAGCCGTAGGGCAGGCCGGCGGCGTCGCGCTCGACCGTGACCAGATCGTCGGCGGCAAGGACGGTTCCACGCGACAATGGCCGGCGGGCCGTCAGGATGTTGACGCTGCTGGTGATGCGGACCGGCACGTACAGCGTCCAGGGCCGCTGGCCATCGCAGCGAACACCGATGGTAGCGTTGCCAAGGCGGCGCTGGCCGTTGGGTACAAACGGCTCCAGCGGCTGCTCGCAGCGCGCCAGCGCCAGCCGCGGGTCGAGCCGGGTGACTTCCACCGCGGTGATGTTGCCCAGCGACGCAAATTCGGCGTGAACAAACCGCTCGACGTTTTGACGGATGTCCTCCAGCGGATGCTTGGCGGTCGCCGGCGACGCCGAGACCAGCAGCAATAGCAGCACAGCATGCCGCCAGGCCGTGCCGGTGACAGCAGATTGGCGTTGCCTCATGTCCATGCCCGGCTTAATGCAGGCTTCGTGCCAGGCCTGGGTGCCACCGCTCGCGGTCCCGCTAAAGAAAACGCGCCATTGTGCCGATAGTATGGGGGTAAATCCGGAGCAACACATGAGCAACATCCTCGAGAACGTCGACCAGCGGACCCAGCTCGCCGGCCACAACCGCATGGAGCTGTTGCTGTTTCGCCTCAATGGGCGGCAGCGATTCGGCATCAATGTGTTCAAGGTCCGCGAGGTGATCAAGGCGCCGCCCTTGTCGCGGCTGCCGAAGGCCAATGCCATCGTGCGCGGTATCGCCCATATCCGCGGCAAGACCATCCCCATCATCGACTTGAGCCTGGCTACCACCGGACGGCCGACGCCGGTCGACGACGGCAGCTCGGTCATCGTCAGTGAATACAACCGCTCGGTGCAGGGTTTTCTGGTCTCCCAGGTGGACCGGATCATCAACCTGAACTGGCGCGACGTGTTGCCGCCGCCGCCGGGCGCTTCCCACAACACCTATGTGACTGCCGTCGCCAAGGTCGACGACGAGCTGGTGCAGATCATCGACGTGGAAAAAATCCTGGCCCAGCTTAATCCGCAAGGGGTGGACTCCCTCGATCAGACGGTGCCGCAGCGCCAGCCAAGCGATTATCACGTGCTGGTAGTGGACGACTCCGCCGTCGCCCGTGGACAGATCCGCCGCACGCTGGAGAAGCTGGGGGTGGGCATTACCCTGGCCAATGACGGCGAGCAGGGGCTGCAGTTGCTGCAAGCATGGGCGGATGATCCCGGCTCGCCGTTCGAGCGGCTACTTATGGTGATCTCCGACATCGAGATGCCGCGCATGGACGGCTACGCCCTCACCAACGCCATCCGCCAGGACGCGCGGCTTTCGCATCTCTACGTTCTGCTGCACACCTCGCTCAGCGGCATGTTCAACGAAGAGCTGGCGAGGCGCATCGGCGCCAGCGACTTTCTGACCAAGTTCCATCCAGCCGAGCTGGCCGAGCGCGTGGCGAAACGGCTGGACGAAGTCATGACGGCCGTCTAAATATTCTTCTTTTGCGATCTTTTGCCGAGACGAAGCGAGGGTGTTGCGGAGCAAGCTTGCTTTGGCAGAGGAAGCCATTTATCTAGCTTGGCGAATCATGCCGCCTGGTTCCGGCACGATTTCAAAACCTCGCTCACAGAACTAAAACATGCGGTCTGGCAGCCTCGATCCGATTCGACGCCTGGCGCTTCAACGGTAAGGCGAACCGAGACTTGGGAGTGTGCGGCATGGTGCGGCTCTCGGACGAGCAGTATCGTTCTTTTACCAAATTTCTGGAGGAATCCAGCGGAATCGTCCTGGGTGACAACCGGCAATATCTGGTTGCCAGCCGACTCAATCCGCATGTCCAAGCCCGCGGCTATTCGTCGCTGGGGGAGCTGATCGACGCCCTGTGCAGCGGTCGCGACGCCAGCCTGCGCGCCCAGGTCATCGAGGCGATGACCACCAACGAGACCCAGTTCTTCCGCGACGGCTATCCGTTCGAGATCCTCAAACACGTGCTGTTTCCCGAGTACCAGCGTAACCACGGCGGGCGGCTGCGGCTGTGGTCGGCCGGCTGCTCCTCGGGGCAGGAAGCCTATTCCGTGCTCATGACAGCCCAGGAATACAACGATGCCGGGGGGCGAATCGAGGTCGAGGTGCTCGGGACCGATATTTCCAGGAACATGATCGAGCAGGCCAGGACCGGCCGCTATCACGCCTCCAGCATCCGGCGCGGGCTGAGCGCCGAGCGCCTCAAGCGCTTTTTCACCCAGATCGACGCCGAGACCTGGGAAGTGCGTCCCGAGATCCGGCGCCGCGCCTCGTTCCGGCAGCACAACCTTCAGGACAGCTTTCTGCTGCTCGGCAAGTTCGACGTGATCTTCTGCCGCAACGTGCTCATTTACTTTTCCCAGGAGACCCGGCGCGACATCCTCACGCGCATGGCCGAGATCCTGAATCCGGGCGGCTATCTGATGCTGGGCGGCTCCGAGTCCATCGGCCGGCAGGTCGACTGCTACAAGCTGGTACGCACGCCGCACGGCACCATCTACCAGTTGCAAAGCTGAGCCGCAGGCCAGGCCGCAGCGACGGCCGGCTGGCGGTGCCGCAGGAGCGCTCCTGCGTCCGCAACGTCCATTCCTTCGCTCCTTTCCTTTCGGTTGGCACGCACCTTGCAGCTATTGCCGCGAGCAATTCTGCGAGGTGAGCCATGAGCTTAAACCTGGACAAGACCTTCGCCTTGCCGGCGGCGGCGCTGCAGCTGCGCGCGCAGCGGACCAAGCTGCTGGCCGAGAACCTGGCGAATGCCGACACTCCGAACTACAAGGCGCGTGACATCGATTTCAAGAGCGCCATGCGGCAGGCGCTCGGCCAGCAGCAGCCTCTGCGCACCACCCGGCCGCTGCACCTGCAGCCGCCAGGCCATGAGCCTCTGAATCCCAAGGTGCTGTTTCGCCAGCCCTATGCGGCAGCCCTGGACGGCAACAGCGTGGAAAGCCACGTCGAGCAGGCGGCCTTCGCCGAGAACGCCGTCAGCTACCAGGCCACGCTGACCTTCCTCGGAGCGCGTATTCAGGGCCTGATGGGCGCATTGCGGGGGGATTGATAGGTCATGAGCTTGTTCAAGATCTTCGAAGTCGCGGGTTCGGCCATGAGCGCCCAGACCCTGCGCCTCAACACCACCGCCAGTAACCTGGCCAACGCTGAAACGGTGGCCGGCAGCCCGGAGCAAGCCTACAAGGCCCGCCAGCCGGTGTTCGCCGCGGCGCTCAAGGCGCAGCAAGGGCTGCAGCAGACGGTTCCGGTGCAAATCAAGGGCATCATCGAGAGCCAGGCGCCCAACACGCCGTTGTACATGCCGAATCATCCCGAGGCGGACGCCGACGGCTACGTCTATCGTTCCAACGTCAATCCAGTGGAGGAGCTGGTGAACATGATTTCCGCTTCCCGCTCCTACCAGAACAACGTCGAAGTGATGAACACGTCCAAGGAGCTGCTGTTGCAGACTCTGCGGCTCGGCAGCTAGCGCCGACTAGGAGGACGCCATGATCAACCTCAATGCGCTGACTGGCAGCGGAGTGACGCAGCAGAGCGAGCAGAAGAGCGCACCTGGCGAGATCGGGCAGGAAGATTTCCTGCGCTTAATGGTGGCCCAGCTGCGCAATCAGGACCCTTTCTCGCCCATGGACAGCGGCGAGTTTTTGTCGCAGATCGCGCAGCTCACCACCGCCACCGGTATCCAGGGACTGCAGCAAAGCTTCGAGCAATTTACCGCCAACATTCGTGCCGACCAGGCTCTGCAGGCGGCCAGCCTCATCGGGCGGACCGTGGTGGTGGAAAGCGAAGTCGGTTATCTGACAAGCGACGGTTCTTTGACGGGAATGCTGCAGCTGCCGGTCCGGGCCGGCGACGTCAAGGTCGCCATTTATGCCATGAACGGCGAGCTGGTTCAGGAAATCGCCCTGGGGCAGCTCGAGCCCGGCGAGATCGATTTCGAGTGGGATGGCAAGAACGCCCAGGGCAAGGCCATGCCGCCCGGCAACTACTACATGGTCGCCAGCGCCGTGATCGACGGACAGGCGTGGTCGGTGCCGACCTACGTCACCGCCGAGGTGCAAAGCGTCGCGTTAGGCAAGGGCGGCAACGCGCCTCGGCTCAGCCTGGCTGGCTTGGGCGAAGTCGACCTGACTGCCGTAAGCAAGGTTCGATAGGAGGTAACGATGAGCTTTGGAACGTCATTAACCGGCCTCAATGCCGCGGCAGCGGATCTGGATGTCACCGGCAACAACCTCGCCAACAGCCAGACCGTCGGATTCAAGGCTTCGCGGGCCGAGTTCGCCGACATCTTCGCCGTCAGCAAGACCGGCCTGCCCAGGCTATCAGTGGGGCAGGGCGTGCGCCTAGCTGCCGTCAGCCAGCAATTCACCCAGGGCCAGCTGTCGTTCACCGGCAATGTGCTGGATCTGGCCATCACTGACGACGGCTTCTTCCGCATGAATGACCGCGGCAGCGTCGTCTACACCCGCGCCGGCGCCTTCCACCTCGACCGCGAGGGCTACATCGTCGACAACAACGGTCGCCGCCTGACCGGCAAGAGCGTGGACAGCCCGCTGCCCTGGACCGATCTGCGCGTCAACATCAACGACATGGCGCCGCAGCAGTCCAATCGCCTTGAAATCAACGCCAATCTGCAGGCGCGCTCGGAGCCGCCACTGACCGCGCCCTTCGATCCAAGCGATCCCGACAGCTACAACTATTCCACCTCGACCACGGTGTACGACTCGCTGGGCGGGGCGCACCAGATTACCTTCTTCTTCATCAAGGCGGATCCGGCCGCCGACCCGGCAGGGGAGGCGATCTGGACGGTGCGGGCCCAGGTGGGCGACAACTTGCTGCCGGAGACGGTCACCCTGTCCTTCTCCGACGCCACCGGCCGGCTGACCGCCCCTGTGGCCCAGGACTTCGACCTCACCGGCCTCATGCCGCGTGACACCACGGCGCCGAACTCGCCCATGCTGGCGGTCGACTTCTCCAACCTGACCCAGTATGGGACGCCGTTCGGTGTCACCCGGCTGATCCCCGACGGCTACCCGCCGGGGCAGTTCACCGATCTGACCATCGAATCCAACGGCATCATCATGGCCCGCTACTCCAACGGTCAGACCATGGAGATCGGTCAGATCATGCTGGCCCGCTTCAACAGCCCGGAGAATCTCCAGGCCATTGGCAATAACGCCTGGATAGAGACCCACGGGTCGGGCCAGCCGATCATCGATGCGCCGGGCGCTTCAGGCATGGGCAACATCCAGTCCGGGGCGCTGGAACTGTCCAACGTCAATGTGTCGGAGCAGCTGGTCAAGATGATCACGGCGCAGCGCGCCTACCAGGCCAACGCCAAGATGATCTCTACCCAGGACCAGATCACCCAGGAAATCCTCAATATCCGTTAAGTCTTGCCGAGTCGCCCGCCCGGCCGCGGCGGCGCCTGCTGTCAGGCCGGCCGGGCGGGCTCGGAGACGAGGGGGAAGACACATGGACCGCGCGCTTTACCTTGCCATGGCAGGCGCCAAGCATGCCCTGCAGGCGCAGCAGCACAACAGCAACAATCTGGCGAACGCCAACACCCCGGGCTTTCGCGCCGACCTGGAGTCGCTGCTGAGCACACCGATGTACGGGCCCGGCTACCCGTCCCGCGTCTATGCCCAGACCACGACGGTGGGGCACGACTTTCGCCAGGGGGCCATGATCACCACAGGCCGGCCCCTGGATGTTGCCATCAATGGCGACGGCTGGATCGCAGTGCAGGCGGCCGACGGCGGCGAGGCCTATACCCGCCGTGGCGATTTGCGCATCAATGTGCTCGGGCAGATGGAGACCGGCAGCGGTCATCTGGTGCTCGGCAACGCCGGTCCCATCGCCATCCCACCGGCCGATCGCATTGAAATCGGCAGCGATGGCACCATCAGCATCGTCCCGGCAGGACAGGATCCTAATACCCTGGTGGTCATCGACCGCATTCGCCTGGTCCGGGCCGACAATGCGCAGCTGGTGAAAGGCAACGATGGCCTGTTCCGCCAAAAGGACGGCGCGCCAGCCGAGCCGGATGCCGGCATTCAGCTGACCAGCGGTGTGCTGGAGGGGTCGAACGTCAACATGGTCGATGCGCTGGTGAAGATGATCGACCATGCGCGCAGTTACGAGACATACGTAAAGCTGATGGCAACCACCAAGGAGAACGACGAGGCGAGCAGCCGACTGCTGCGCGCCGGTGGCTAAGTCTTTGCTGTCGGCGCGCCGCCGCATCCTGATGCGGCCGCGATCGCCGGCATCGTTCCAGGAAGATTGCATCCCGTTCGCTCCCGGGGGCGCCAACCCGCCGCGCCCCGCATCGCCAGGCGCGAGGCTCGGGCAATCCTTTGCGCCTGCTCCAGCCGTTGCCAGGCGGCGCGGCCGAGCATTGTAACGCCAAAAGCCCAACAGCCCATGCCTCGCGCAAGCTGGCCCGTTTCTTGCTTCGCTTGAGGCACCGCCGCCATTCCGGCGGCAGCAGACTTGGAGGTGAAGTCATGAACCCAGCACTGTGGGTCGCCAAAACCGGGCTGGATGCCCAGCAGATGCGGATGACGATGGTGTCCAACAACCTGGCCAACGTCAGCACCACCGGCTTCAAGAAGGACAGGGCCAATTTCCAGGACCTGGTCTATCAGACTGTGCGCCAGGCCGGCGGCCAGTCCTCGCAGGACACCTTGCTGCCGTCGGGCCTCATGCTCGGAACCGGCGTGCGGGTGGTGGCGACGGAAAAGCAGCACACCCAAGGCAACCTGATCCAGACCGGCAACAGCCTGGACATGGCCATCGAGGGGCGCGGCTTTTTCCAGGTGCTGATGCCGGACGGCACCGTCGCCTACACCCGCGACGGCTCGTTCCAGGTCGACGAGCAGGGCCGCCTGGTCACCTCCGGCGGCTATCTGCTGGAGCCGGGCATCACCCTGCCCGAGGATGTCGAGAGCGTGACCATCGGCATGGATGGCACGGTCACCGTGCAGCTGCCTGGACAGGCGGCCGGCGCCCAGATCGGCGTCATTCAACTGGCGGATTTCATCAATCCGGCCGGGCTGCAGCCGATAGGCCAAAACCTCTACCAGGAGACCACGGCCAGCGGCGCGCCGCTGATCGGCACGCCCGGTCTGGAAGGCCTGGGGCGCATCCATCAAGGGGCGCTGGAGGCTTCCAACGTCAATATCGCCGAGGAGCTGGTCAACATGATCGAGACCCAGCGCGCCTTCGAGACCAACACCAAGGCCATCCAGACCACCGACCAGATGCTGCAGTTCATCACAAACAACGTTTAAAGCATAGGGTAAGCCCATGAAAATGCTGCGTCTCAATGTGCTGGCTGCAGCGCTGCTCCTGGCCGGTTGCGCGACCACGCCCAAGCCGTCGGTGCCGGAGCCGCTGGCGCTGCCAGAGATCGAAATGCCGCCGCGCGAGATCAACGGCGCCATCTACCAGGCCGGCTATGACGTGCGGCTGTACGATGACCGCATCGCCCGCCGGGTGGGCGATCTGGTCACGGTGGTGTTCGAGGAGTCGACCAACGCCCGCAAGGGTGTCAGCAGCAACATCTCCAAGGACACCTCCATCGACATGGGCGTGCCGGTGGTCTTCGGCCGGCCGATGACGGTGGGTGGCAACCCGCTCTCGGCTTCGGTCGGTGCGCGGCGCGACTTCGAGGGCCAGGCGGCGGCCGACCAGAGCAATTTGTTCAAGGGCGTGTTGACGGCCACCGTGATCGCGGTGCATCCCAACGGCAACCTAGTCATCCAGGGCCAGAAGAAGCTCACCCTTAATCGGGGTGATGAGTACGTCACCATTACCGGCGTCATCCGCCGAGAGGACTTGAATCCGGACAACACCATCTCTTCGCAGCGGGTTGCCAACGCCCAGATCAGCTACACCGGCACCGGCGAGCTGGCCGATGCCAGCCGCATGGGTTGGCTGAGCCGGATCTTCAACAGCGTGATCTGGCCTTTCTAGGAGAGTGGGCAGATGACGGAGTCTTTGCTTGAGAGAAAACGCTCTGTGGGCGCGCGGTCGCTGCGTGGCATCGTGGCGGCAGCACTTGCCGTGCTGCTGATCGTGCCGGTCGCGGCGCAGGCGGAGCGGATCAAGGACTTGGTGTCCATCTCCGGGGTGCGGTCCAACCAGCTGGTCGGCTACGGGCTGGTGGTGGGCCTGGACGGCACCGGCGACCAGACCACCCAGTCGCCGTTCACCGTGCAAAGCATCCGCGCCATGCTGTCGGCGCAGGGGGTGACGATACCAAGCAATGTCAACCTGCAGCTGAAGAACGTGGCTGCCGTCATGGTCACGGCGGAGCTACCGCCGTTCGCCAAACCGGGCCAGACCATCGACGTCACCGTCTCTTCGCTCGGCAACGCTAAGAGCCTGCGCGGCGGCACCTTGCTGATGACGCCGCTCAAGGGTGCGGACGGCGAGATCTATGCCATGGCGCAGGGCAGCCTGTTGGTCAGCGGCTTCGGCGCGGAAGGCCGTGACGGCTCCCGGGTTACTGTCAACGTGCCCTCTACCGGCACCATCCCCAACGGCGCTACCGTCGAGCGCGAGGTGCTGACGCCGTTCACCAGGCACGATTTCATCACTCTCAACCTGCACACTCCGGACTTTACCACCGCCAGGCGACTGGTTGAGGTCATCAACGACAACCTCGGGCCGGGCACGGCGGAGGCGATGGACGCCGTATCGGTGCGGGTGCGAGCGCCAGTGGACAGCAGCCAGCGGGTTGGCTTCGTCTCCTATCTGGAGAACCTGGAAGTCACGCCTGGTGAGGCGCCGGCCAGGGTCATCGTCAATTCGCGCACCGGCACCGTGGTCATCGGCAGCGAAGTGCGCGTCTCGCCGGCGGCGGTCACCCACGGCAGCCTGACGGTGAGCATTAGCGAGAGCTTCGACGTCAGCCAGCCGCAGCCGTTCAGCCAGGGCCAGACGGTTGTCACGCCGGACAGCGCCGTGGAGATCGTGCAGGAGCGCAATCCCATGTTCCTGTTCGGGCCGGGCACCACGCTGCAGGAGATCGTCAACGCGGTCAATCGCGTGGGGGCTGCCCCGGGCGACCTGGTCGCCATTCTGGAGGCGCTCAAGCGCGCCGGTGCGCTGCGGGCGGAGCTGATCATCCTCTAGCGGCAGGCCTCAACCTGAACCAACGGTGACGCCATGTCGAGCAACAGCCTCAACAGCCTCGACCCGGCCGCCATGATGCGGCTGCGGGCCGACCTCAAGAACCCGACGCCGGAGACGGCGCGGGAGGTGGCGCGCCAGTTCGAGGCGCTGTTCGTACAGACCATGCTGAAGAGCATGCGGGCGGCGACGCCGGGTGACACCTTGTTCGGTGGTCGGGCCGAGCAGCAATACCGCGACCTGCTGGATCGGCAGCTGTCGGTGCAGCTGGCGCAGGGCCGGGGGCTGGGGCTGGCGCCGCTGATCGAGCAGCAGTTGCTGGCAAACATGGGACTGGAACAGAAGCCGCAGGAACCGGTGACGATCAAGGCTGATCTGGCCCGCTACCGTGCTGCGCCCGTGCCCAGCCAGCCACCGCGGCAGGCCGAGCCAGTTGCGCCGGCATCGGCTGCCCGGAAGGCTACCACCGTCGGCGACAAGGGGCCGGTGTTCGACTCGCCGGAGGAGTTCGTGCGCGCCATCTGGAGCGTCGCCGAGCGCACCGCCAGGCGGCTGGGGGTGGCGACCAAGGCGCTGGTGGCGCAGGCGGTGCTGGAGACCGGCTGGGGCCGGCACGTCATCCGCTGCGGCGACGGTGCCTCCAGCAACAATCTGTTCAACATCAAGGCGCACAACGGCTGGCAAGGGCCGGCGGTCAAGGTCAGCACGGTGGAGTATCGCGACGGCATCGCCCGGCGGGAGCTGGCGAGCTTTCGGGCTTATGAGTCGCTCGAGGACAGCTTCGAGGACTATGCCCGCTTCATAGAAAGCAACCCGCGCTACCGCAAGGCGCTGGAGGCCGCTGCCGACGCCGAGGCCTATGTGCGCGAGCTGCAAAGGGCCGGCTACGCCACCGATCCCAAATACGCGGAGAAGATCACCCGCATCATGCACAGCCCGGTGCTGAGCCAGCAGGACGCGGAGCAGACGAGTCGGCGGGCTTGAGTGGCGCTAAAGATTTTCCGGCTAATGACGATAACGGCATGAGGATAGCCCGGCCCAGGCAGGCCGGTGGAGCAGACAGTCATGGCGGACATTTTTCAGACGAGCATCTCCGGCCTGCTGGCCTTTCAGCGGGCGCTGGCGACCACCTCGCACAACGTCAGCAACGTGAACACGCCCGGCTATAGCCGGCAGCGCACCGAGTTCACCACGCTGACGCCGCACTTCGGCGCTGGCGGCTGGATAGGCACCGGTGTGGGCATCGACGCTATCCGACGCCTGGCTGACGACCACTTGACGCAGTCGGTGCGCAGCAACAGCAGCGAGTTCGCTCGGCTGGACGCTTTCGCCCAACTGAGCGAGCGCGTCGACAATCTGTTGGCGGACCAGAAGGCTGGGCTGCTGCCAGCCATGCAGGCATTCTTCGATGCGGTGCAGGCAGCCGCCGCCGATCCCACTTCGGCGCCGACCCGCAACGTCATGCTCACCGAGGCGCAAAACCTCGCCAGCCGCTTCCACTTCCTCGACGCTCGCCTCGCCGAGCTGGACGCCGAGATCAACCATCGCATCGAGCTCACCATCGATGAGATCAACGAGATGGCTTCGGCCATCGCCAGGCTCAATCAGGACATCGCCACGGGGCTGGGGCGCTCGCAGGGGCTGCCGCCCAACGACTTGCTCGACAAGCGCGACCTGCTGCTGGAGCAAATCGCCGAGCGGGTCGGCGTGCAAGTGGTAGAGCAGCCCAACGGCATGGTCAGCGTCTTCATCGGCAACGGCCAGGCCCTGGTCAACGGGGTGCACACCAACCGCCTGGTCGTCGCCCACGACGAGTACGATCCCACCCGCGCCGAAATCGCCATTGCCTCCGGCAGCGACCACGTGCGCATCAGTCGTCAAATATCCGGCGGCGCGCTGGGCGGGATGCTGGATTTTCGGCGCGAGAGCCTGGATCCGTTACGCAACGAGCTGGGGCTGACCGCAAGGGCCCTCATCATGCAGTTCAACGCCCAGCATGCCCAGGGCGTGAGCTTCGACGGCGGCCAGGCGCGAGCTGGCGGCGAGTTCTTCAAGGATATTCCGGTGCTGGTCCAGGCTAGCGAGCGCAACACGGGGACGGAGCTGCCCACCGTGTCGATCAATCCGGATCAGCTGGGCGAACTCACCAATTCCGACTACCGGCTGCGCTACGATGCCGGCGGCTGGCAGCTGATCCGGCTCAACGACGGGCATGCCTGGAGCTTGCCCGCCAGCCCCGCCCCGGACGGTCTGGAAATCACCCTGCCGGCCAATCCCGCCGAGGGCGACAGCTTCCTCATTCGCCCAACTCACGACGTCGCCCGCCACATTGAAGTAGCGCTGCGCCGGCCGGAGGAGATCGCTTGGGCCAACCCGCTGCTGGCCGCCGAGCGGACTGGCCCCAACGGGGAAGCGCTCAATCGCGGCAACGGTCAGATCAGCCGGCCCCAGTTCAGTGGTGACGTGGCGACGCTCCTGCAAAGCGGTCCGGTCACGCTGACCTACAGCGAGGACGCCGACGGAGCGGGAAATCCGGGCTTCATCGTCACGGGCGCCACGACCACCTTCATTCCCTATGACGGCACCCCGGGCAGCTTTACGCTCGAGGTCGATGCCGGCAGCATACACTTCGATTTCGCCGGCACGCCCCAGGAGGGTGACGCCTTCGTCATCGAGCCCAACGCCAATGGCCGCGGCGACAACAGCAACCTGCTGGTACTCGCCGGGGTCAAGGACCGGCCCGTCCTCAATGGAGGCGATGCCTCCCTGCAGGAGTTCTACAGCGGCATGGTAGGGCGGGTCGGAGCGCTGACGCTGCGCGCCAACGTCAACCGCGATGCCCAGGGCGTGCTGCTGGAGCAAGCCCAGGCCGCCAGGGATTCCGTCTCTGGCGTCAACCTGGAGGAGGAGGCAGCCGACATGCTGCGCTACCAGCAGGCCTACCAGGCCTCCGCCCAGATGGTGGTGGTGGCCAACAGTTTGTTTCAGTCCCTGCTCGATGCGGTGGGGAGATAACCAGCCATGCGGATATCCACGGCGCGGTTTCAGACGGTCAGCATCAGCAACGTGCTAGAGCAGCAGGCCAAGCTCACCAAGCTGCAGCAGCAGCTCAGCACCGGCCGGCGCATACTCACCCCGGCTGACGATCCGGCCGGCGCGGCGCAGGCCCTGCAGCTTGCCGCCAGGATCGGCAACCTGGAGCGGTTGCAGCAGAACGCCACCTTGGCCGGCAACCAGCTGGGGCAGGAGGAGGTGGCGCTGGAGCAGGTCAGCAATCTGATCCAGCGGGTGCGCGACCTTACCCTGGACGCCAAGAACGACAGCAAGGCCGCCGCCGATCGCAACCTGATCGCGGCAGAGCTGCGCGAGCGCTTTAACGAGCTGCTGCAGATCGCCAACGCCCAGGATGGCAACGGCGAGTACCTGTTCGCCGGCGCCGCCAGTCGGGAAGCACCGTTCCACGTGGTCACGGGCCGCGAGGTCGCCTACACCGGTGATCAAACCATCCGCTACGTGCAGGTCGGGCCGACCCGCCAGCTACCGGTCAATCACACTGGCTTCGACGTCTTCATGCGCATTCCCGAGGGTAGCGGCAGCTTCGTTGCGCGCTCGACTGCGAAGAACCAGGGCAGTGCGCTTATCGAGAACGCCCACCTGGTCGCCGGCGCGACCTACAGCGGCAGCGAGTACCGGCTGCGCTTCGAGGAAAACACGGCAGGGGAGCTGGTCTACCTGGTCGAGCGCGACGGCGAGCTCATCGTGCCGGCGCCGCCGGCCACTGATCCCGACGCCGCGCCCGTGTTCGTCGCCGGCGAGCGCATCGAGTTCGACGGCGTTTCTCTCATCATCCGCGGCGAGCCGGTAGTGGGCGACAGCATCGAGGTCGCGCCTGCTGGCCATCAGTCGCTGTTCCAGACCCTGGACGAGCTGATCACCGTGCTGGAGCAGGCCGAGGACACTGCCTCCAATCGGGCGCACATGCACAATGTTCTCAGCAACGTGCTGGACAACCTCGACAGTGCCCGCGAGAACATCCTTCGCGTGCGCGCCGAGGTCGGCTCCCGCCTGCACGCCATCGACGCCGAGACCGAAGGCAACGCCGACACCCTGCTGGCCCTGCAGACTACCCGCTCCAAGCTGGAAGACCTCGATTACGCCAGCGCCATCAGTGACTTCAGCCTGCAGCTGGTTGGCCTGCAGGCCGCACAAAAGACCTATCTCCAGGTCCAGGGCCTGTCGCTGTTCAACCTGCTCTAGTCCCGGCGACCCGCTGTGGGCCCGGGCGGCAAGCGCAGCCGCAAGGTGGGCGCGGTTACCACCGCCTGCGGGCGGTTGCGGACATGCCCCGCCTGCGCTGCCGCTCTAGGCGCGTCCCGGCCGTCAGGCCTTGCCATCCAGGCGATAAAAATTTCGTCTCCGGGGCTAAAGCTTTTTCGGCAGGTGCCGTTATAGGGCGTGAGGACGATCACCAAGCACAAATCCTCGGTCAGGTGTGGCAACTAGCCGTTCGAGTATCACAAGGAGACGAGCCATGGCTCAGGTAATCAATACCAACATCGCTTCGCTCAACGCGCAGCGCAACCTCAACAGCTCGCAGTCGAGCCTGCAGACCTCGCTGCAGCGCCTGTCCTCCGGCCTGCGCATCAACAGCGCCAAGGACGACGCGGCGGGCCTTGCCATCTCCGAGCGCTTCACCGCCCAGATCCGCGGCCTCAACCAGGCCATGCGCAATGCCAACGACGGCATTTCTTTTGCCCAGACCGCCGAAGGCGCCCTGGGCGAGATCGGCAACGCCTTGCAGCGCATCCGTGAGCTGGCGGTGCAGTCGGCCAACGACACCAACTCCCCGTCCGACCGTCAGGCGATCAACAAGGAGGTCAACGCCCTCATCGCCGAAATCAACCGCATCGCCGGCTCGACCCAGTTCAACGGTCAGAACATTCTCGACGGCACCATGAGCGAGCTGGTGTTCCAGGTCGGCGCCAACCGCGGCCAGGCGATCAGCGTCACCGGCGTCGATGCCCGCGGCGCGCAGCTGGGTGCGACCGTTGCGACCGGTGCGACAGTCAATACCGAAGGCTTGACCTATCCTGCCAAT
>Ga0079224_100000816_pt1 | contig 33271 bp, 24 predicted proteins | sample Stecom2015_FD_80414 | JGI IMG/M metagenome (GOLD analysis project Ga0079224, IMG submission 80414) | Agricultural soil microbial communities from Utah to study Nitrogen management - Steer compost 2015 | ecosystem: Environmental > Terrestrial > Soil > Agricultural land | place: USA: Utah... | reverse complement strand
GAAGTTGTTGATGGTGATGAACTTGTAATTATCACAACTCATGGAATGGTAATAAGACAGAGCGTTAAAGATATAAGAGTTATGGGGAGAAATACTCAAGGTGTAAGAGTTATCCGGCTGAATGAAGGCGATAAAATTGCTGATATAGCAAAGGTGGTCCCGGATGAAGATGAAGGTGAGCAGGCATCTTCATAAGAAAATTTATTTTAAGCGGGCGGAGTTTTGCTCCGCCTTTTTTATTTTAAACTATAATTTATATCTTCTTAAAAAATTTTCGGAAGATTTTGATGGACGATAAACATTACATTCCCGGAATTTATAATTACTGCGATAGATGGTGTGAAAAATGTCCGCTTACCGCTAATTGTCTTTTATTTACTAATGAATCTAAAATTATTACTCACCAAATACTTAACGATGGAGATATTTCCGGGATTGAAGAAATTCTAATGGATGATATTCCTGATGAGGAATTTGAAGATTTTGAATTTGAAGAAAATGAAGAATTTAACGCTGATGAATCAGAAGAAATCAATATTACTAACGATGCTGAAATACCGGAGGCTCATCTTGAAAAGCTATCAGATGAATTTTTTGATAAAGCACATGCTTTAATAAAAAATTTAAATGATGAATTAAATATTTTTCCTCCGGCAATTGAAAAATTATCAGATCCTGAATTCAGCAAATTATATTCAAACTTTGAAGTACTAAACTGGTATCATTCCTTTATCGGACCTAAAATAAAAAGGGCAGTTCTTGGTAAATATGATTTGCAGATTGAGAAGGACGAAGAGTTAAGTGAATTTACTTTAAATGATGTAAAGGGAAGTGCAAAAATCGCATCTATTGCAATATCCAAAATATCCGCTTCACTTAATTATTTGTACACTTCATTAAAAAATTACAGAACTGAAATCTCCGCGCTGCTTGTACTTGCAGGACAAATGCAGAATGAAATAGAAATCGAATTTCCCGGTTATAAAGAGTTTATCCGCCCTGGGTTTGATGAGTAAAAACTTTCAACTTAAAAGAAAAATTTCATTTCATCTTATCTTATAATCAAAAAAAATCCACGAACTTTTCTGCTCATTGTATTTTAATAGATGATATCCTTATTTTCATAATTAATCATTAAGGAGAAGAATAAGTATGAAGAAATTAATTATTATAATTTTATTTTTTGCCAGAATTGCTTTTGCACAATCATCATTTAAAAATGTAATTGATTTAACCTATTCATTTGATGAACAAACAATCTTCTGGCCAACCGAAGAAGGATTTAAGCTTCAGGTTCAATTCAACGGAACAACGGAAAAAGGATATCATTATTCTGCTAACAAATTTTCAACTGCTGAACACGGCGGCACGCATCTGGATGCACCGATCCATTTTTACGAAGGACATAGTTCTATTGATGAAATTCCAATTGAAAAATTAATTGGCAATGGAATTGTTATTGATATTTCATCAAAGGCTGAAGCAAATAAAGATTATCAATTAATGAAGGTGGATTTAATTGATTGGGAAAAATCTAACGGAAGAATTCCCGATAATTCGATCATTATAATTAAAACAGGACTTGGAAAATATTGGCCGGACAGAGTAAAATATATGGGCACGGATGAACGCGGTGCGCAGGCAGTTGCTAAACTACATTTTCCTGGTTTACATTACTCGGCTGCTCAATGGCTGATAGATGAAAGAAGATTAAAAGCGGTTGGAATTGAAAGCCCAAGTATAGATTACGGCCAATCAACGCACTTTGAAACACATGTTGTATGCGGAAAAAATAATGTACCGGTTTTTGAAAATGTTGCAAATGTTGATCAACTGCCGGTTAAGGGATTTACAATTATTGCGCTGCCCATGAAGATTAAAGGAGGAAGCGGCGGCCCTTTAAGAATTATTGCTGTGGTTGATTAAAATTTGATAGATGAAAACATCCGCACGAAATAAAAATTAAATTACAGGAAAAAAATGAAAGATCATTTTATTAATCTTTTAACTTATAATAATTGGGCTAATCAAAGAGCCTTTGCATCTATTGTTGATACATTTGGCATTGATGAAAGAGCTTATGAACTTTTATCACACATTATAGCAGCACAAAAAATCTGGCTGAGCAGAATTCAGAGTAACGGCGATAATCCGATTTCAAGCTGGGCAAAGTTTGATAAAAAAGAATTGCTGATGCTTCTTAACAATGTTCATAATGATTGGATGACTTATATTTCTGAATCAAATGATGAGCAGTATGGTTTAACAATAAATTATAAGAACAGCCGGGGAGAAGAACACACAAAAAAAATAAAAGATGTAATCACTCATGTATTCAATCATTCAACATATCACCGCGGGCAAATTGCTATTATCGTTAAAGCATGCGGCGGCGTGCCTGCAGTAACAGATTATATTTTTTATGTTCAGGGATAAATTCATCTTTCTAATTTTTACATATCATCTTTAAGATAATCACCAATGCGGATTGAATATAAATATCTTTTCTCAGTTGAACATCTTAATCAGCTCAGGCAAATCATTTCTCCGTTTGTTGAATATGATTCATTTACACTTAAACAGCCGCTAAAAGAATATATTGTTAGAAGTATTTATCTCGATACTCCGAAGCTTGATTATTATTATAAAAAAATTTCCGGATTAAATAACAGAAAAAAATTGCGGATAAGAGGATATGATAAATTAGATGATGAACAGCCGGTGTTTCTTGAAATAAAAAGAAAGAATGGAGTACGTAGTTATAAAAACCGTTTCCCTGTTCTTTATAATGATTTACCACCCTTGTTTATTACCGGAAATGTAGAGGAATTTACTTTAAAAATGAATGATAAAGTTTTAGATGATGGTAAAAAATTTTTCTTCAACTACTACAGAAATGCAGTTCATCCTTCAGTGCTTATCGTGTATAATCGTGAAGCATATCTTGATAAAGCAAATCCGCGTATAAGAATTACATTGGATAAGGATTTAAGATTTTTTGCCTTTCCAGGTTTGGATGATCTTTACAAAGAAGATAATCTGCGCTATGTAATTCCCGGCAGATTTATACTTGAAGTTAAATTTGATCACAACCTTCCTTTCTGGTTTAAAGAAGTAAGGAAAAAATTTGACCTAAAAAGATTATCAGCCTCAAAATACAATATGTGTCTTGATACGCACTACCGGATTAATAAAATTGAAAAGTTGAAGAAGAAATCATATCTAAATAATATTTTTGAAACAGAACTTCATTTAAATAGAACAAAAGAGGATGCCCGAAGAATTTCAAAATATTCTGAATCATTCTTTAACTCCCGGAGAGGTTGCAGTTAATTTAATTGTTTCGCTCATTTGCGGACTCCTTATTTCCTTTCTGTACAGAATTACCTATAAAGGTCCGGGATATACAAGTTCATATCTCAGCTCATTGGTTGCCTTAAGCATGATTACCGCAGTTGTAATAATGGTAATTGGCAATAATCTTGCTCGCGCATTCGGGTTGGTTGGTGCAATGTCAATCATCAGATTTCGCACGGCAATTAAAGATACACTTGATATCATATTCATTTTTTTTGCTTTGGCTGTGGGAATGGCTGCCGGTGTTGGATTAATCTGGATCTCTTTAATTGGAACTGCATTTATAGGTACAACTCTTTTTATTTTAAGTAAAACAAATTTAATAGCGCAGCCGCGTGAGGAGTTCCTGCTTCAATTTACAATTGAAACAAACGGAATGGAAACAGAATCGCAGTATACACACATACTGAATGATTATTGTAAAAGAAATAAATTAATGAATGTTAAATCTGCCGGACCGGAAATATTGGAAATTTCTTACTACGTAAGTTTGAAAGACAAAAAACTCAGTAATGAATTTGTTGATAAGCTGAGGAATTTAAAAGGAATAAAGAACATCAATCTTTATTATGATGAAGAAGCATTTTAATCTTAATTAAAATAAAGAAGAAAGGGCTTCCATAAGAAAGCCCTTTGAAACATACCTGATAACTTAAACACCCACAATTCTTTTTTTGTATTCTGCCAGAGCTTCTTCAAGTCTGTCTTTGGCAGTAACATCACCTGCATTGTGAGATGGATGGATATAAAGTTTAACACCGCGTTCAGCTAAAATTTCGGCAACAGTTGTTACTGTCATCCAAACGGTAGTAACAAATGCAATTGTAGATACAGGCCCTATTTTATCAACATGATTTTTTAACGGAACCGATGCATCTTCAATTGGTGCGCAGGTATCAACAATATAATCAGCAAGATCAAAAATTGTTTTGCCGCATGAGTGGCGTGTCTTTTTTCCTTCTGCTGCTTTTGCTGATCCGAATACAATTACCTTCATTCCACGTTTCTTTGATTCAAGCGCAATATCAATGTTTACGTTATTTATTCCGGAATGAGAGAAGAGCCACATGCAGTCTCTTTTATCAAAATTATAACCTTTCATAATTTCAACGCCGTAGCCTTCAACTCTTTCAAGAAAAACGAACTCCTGCACATTCATGCCGTGAGTTATGTTTGTAAAAAATGTTAAAGGCAGCTCGATCATTGGATGAAAGCCCACAAATCCGCCAATGCGCGGGTACATTTCCTCAATTGGAATTGTAGCATGTCCGCATCCGAATGTATGAACCCATCTTCCGGCTTGAATAGTATCAGCCATAACTTCGGCGACTTTTTTAATGTTCTCAAATTGTGTTGCATCAATGCTGTCCATTACTCTTTTAGCATTGTTCAACCATTGTTTCGCTAGTTCCATTAGTTTTTTATTCCTTCCATATAGTTGAATATTAAATTTTAATCTGTGTTGAAATTTTTCTTATTACGATTGAAAAGATTATGATCATTAAAACCACGCTGCATGAAATTACGAGCGGGAAATTTGTTATTCCGTAATTCTGTGAAATAAATCCTACAAGAGCATTTATCACAATATTGCCAATGAGCGCAATAGTTATTGTAAAGCTGAAAGCAGTTCCTGTTAAATCGGGATAAAGCTCACCAACATAACTCAATATAACCGGGAATCCGGGAGCGAAGCCAATACCCATCAAAGCGGCAGCAAAATAAGCTGCTGTTACACTTGAAGAAAAATAAAGTATAAGGCTACCCGCAAAAACTAAAAGTAAACAGATATACAAAACAACAAAGGGCTTTAATTTTTTTAAGAGGAAGCCCAGAACCAATCTGGCAAACATCAAACCTGCACCAAGAATTGTTAATGCAAAAAGTGCTTTTTGAGTTTCAATATTTTCACCTTGTTCAAGAAAGCTTGTTGTCCAATTGTTGGCTATTCCTTCAATTGCGCTTTCAAAAAATAATACAAGACCCAGCAGCAGTAATGTCAGGTTAAAAAGTTTTGGAATTTCTTTTATCGGAAATCCTTGTGCATGCTTTGGTGCAGGAAATTTTATAGAGATAAAGTAGATAAGAGGAATTGCAACAAATCCTCCTATAAAAGAAATGATAGTGGAATAATTCATTACTTCTGATAATAACCCGATCAGCGCTGGCATTCCCATGGCTCCAATGCCAAAGAATACGCCGAGAAAACTTAAATTAGCTCCTTTGCCTTCGGAGGAAATATCAGAAACGAGAGCATTTGTTGCGCCGTTAATTATACCGCCGCCTAATCCGATAAAGAAGAAGGCGCTTTGCAGCAGAAAAAATGTTGATGATGCAGCAATAGCAAAGAACGCGTATGAAACCAAAATTGAACTGATGATTAAAACAATTTTATATCCAAATCGGTCAACTGCGGGACCAAAAATTAATGAACCGGTTAAAATTCCGAACGGCAGAATTGCAGTTAATGAGCCTGCAGTTAGTTCATCAATCTTATAAGCATCTTTAATAAATGTAAGCACTGTTCCAAGCGAAAGAAAAACCATTCCAAACAAAAGCATACCAAAACAGGCTGCAGCAAAAACAAGATTTTTATTGTACATATTTACCTGCTGTTGTTTTTATTTTTTAAAGCAAGATAACCCGCGCCGTACAGTACGGCATCGGAACCAAGTGCAGAAGCGGAAATTTCAACCTGTGTAATGCTTATCGGCTGAGCCCACTTCTTTGCTTCTTCTTTTATTTTATCCATGAATTGAACTGCCGGGCCAAATACTCCGCCGCCGAAAATTATCTTTTCAGGATTAAATAAGCTTACAAGATTTGCTGCGGTCATTCCCCAAAATTCAACAGCAATATCAAAAACTTTTTTTGCTAAGTCATCGTTACTTTCGTAGGCCTTAAAAACATCATGTGAAGTAATAGCTTCAATATTCTTATTCTTCAGTTCACCATTATAATTTTTGTTTTCGGCAAGAAGTTCTTTTGCTACTCTTGCAATTCCATCACCTGAAGCATGATATTCAAAACATCCGCACGGAATATATTTTGATTGATAAGGACGATTAAGCGCAAGCCAGCCAATTGCACCGGCAATATCATTTGAGCCGCGTAAAACCTCACCATTAATTAAAATACCCGCGCCAATTCCTGTGCCCACAGCAAGAAAGATTGCATCTTTATTTCCTTTAGCAGAGCCCTGCCAAACTTCACCAAGAATGCTGCATGCACGATCGCTGTCTATCTTTATTATTATTCCGGATTCAACTGCTTTTTTAATTTCATCGAGTAAAGGAAAATCATCCCAGCCCGGAATATTTGGCGCCCAAACATTTCCATTTTTAGAATATGCTATTCCGGGAACGGAAACGCCTACTGAAGTTATCTTATCATTTATTTCATCCGCTTTTGTAATTAATTTTTTTAATTGATCTTTAATGAGATCGCCAACCTCAAAGCCTGTTCGTTTTTCAAGCAATCTTGTTTCTTTATAAAGAATTTTTCCTTCATCATTAAAAATTGCCGAGGCAAGCTTTGTGCCGCCAAGATCTATTCCTGCTACTGCCATTTATATTCCTGTAATTATTTTAGCACAACCATTTTTTTTATTGCCGAATAAGAGCCTGATTTTAGTTTGTAATAATAAACTCCGCTTGCAAGATTATATTTGCTGATATCGAATGAGACATCATAACTGCCCGCACTAAGTTCTTCCTGAAGAAGTGAAGCAACTTCATTCCCCAAAACATTATAAATTTTTAATGTTGTAAAAGCAGAGGCTGGAATGTTAAATGAAATTGTAGTTGATGGGTTAAAAGGATTTGGGAAATTTTGTTTTAAGTTAAAATCTTTTATTACCTCTGTTTTATTTTTTACACTTGTAATATTTAAAGAAACTTCGTTAGATGGTTCGCTTTCATTATATCCTTTATCGTAAGCAGTTACCGTAAAGTATAAATTCTTTGTTGGTTTTTCGGGAAGAGATATTTCTGCAGTTGTTCCACCTGTTACACGGAACTTAACTACATTTTTTATATCATCAATATTCACAGGTGATGAATAATCCATGTAAACATTATAATAAAAAGCTGTATCTCCATCAGATGCTGCAGATGGTTTTTCCCAATTTAAAATGAATTTAAGAGAATCATCTGTGGATAATGTAAGGTTCAAAGGTGAGTTTGGTTTTACATTATCCTTCCACGGCATTGGCGGAATATTAGCGGGATATTTATAATGATTATTTATAAGCTGTGTTGTAATTGTTTTTGTGTTAAGGATAAAACTATCTGTTCTAAAATAACTTTGTCCATGGCTTCCATATGTTCTGCCGGAATCAATTTGGTTTGTAATTTCTGTTACATCCCAATTGCCTTCGGAACTGCTCATCTTATAAACTGCAGACGCAAGATAAATATGTCTTCCGATATTTGGATTTCCTTTTCCAAGATTTTTTGTCCACCATTTTGCAGCATACTCATAACTGGGATTACTTCCACTTATTTTAAAATATGTCTGTGGTGCAAGATAATCATGTTTTCCGGATTCAATCCATTTTCTTGAATCCTGAAACAACTCAGAGTAAGCAGGCCAGTTACCGAAATTATACATACCGATTGGAGCACTTCCAACTTTAACTTGCGGCTTAACCGCCTGAATGCTGTCATAAATTGCAGCAACAAATTTATTTATGTTCTCTCTTCTCCAAACGCTTTTGTTCTGTCCCTGCCCATATTTTGCGTAAGAATCAGCATCATTAAAATTTGACCCGGGATATCTCATATAATCAAAATGAATTGCATCAATATCATATTTCCGGATCATCTCCATAAAAAGATTTAACAGGTATGTAGTTGTTTCAGGATAACCCGGATCCATATAATATCCTTCCGAACCATAAGCCTTACAAAGCTCCGGATGCGATAATAAAACATGCGGCGGATTTGTAGCCGGCGGAGTTTCTAATCCATAAACTTTATAAACAACAACCCAGGCGTGAAGCTCCATTCCTCTTTTATGAGCTTCTTCAATAGCAAACTGAAGCGGATCATAACCGGGATCTCTCCCCATAATCCCGGTAAGGTTAACAGACCACGGTTCGATTTCGGATTTGTAGATTAAATCTCCGCGCGCACGAACCTGGAAATATATAGTATTAAAATTTGCATCTTTAAGTTTATCAAGAATATTTATAAGAGCATTTTTCTGTCCATCAACTGTGCGGATTGATTTAGGCCAATCCAATCCCCACGCAGTTGTAAGCCAAACTGCACGGACTTCTTCCTTTGGCTGCGGGTAGCAGAGGTATGTTAGTATTAAAATCAAAAAAATAATTTTTAAATATTTCATAATCGTAATCTTACATTCGCTTTAGTAAGAGCGGTAGTAATTCCCAAAATAATTAATGAATAAACGATCGAACGGATGATTCCGGTTAAGCCTTCACCAAAATGATCTGAGAGAAAAGTAATTCCGGTTAAAACAAGAATAGCGTAAACAATAGAAGGCAGAATGTATGCAAAAAGCGGATTCATTCCTGCAGGTTTTAAGAAATCGCTCCAGCCGGTAATTTTCTTTTCATCAGCAATCCAGTAAAGAATAAAATAAATTATACAGCATAATCCGGCGCTGTAAAGGCACCACGCAGGTGTTGCATATATTTTTGAAACTCCATAAAGCGGGCGAAGCAAATAGCCTGAAAGGAATAAAATCAAAGTGTAAACAAGAGTGCGGATTAATTTTTCTTTTAAATTTTTGGAATGATAAAAAAGCAGGATTGAAAAAAATACTCCGGCAGTTGTAATTGATGCGTGAGCACCAATTGTTGAACCCGGAAGCACAATATTTTCAGCAATAAAATTAACTACACGGAGTGTTCCTGATTTTTCACCTATGTAAAGGAAAATAAACACAGCAATAAATCCTGCTATTGCGGCGGGAGTTTTCTTAAAGAAAAAATAAACTGCTGCTGATGCAAGATATGCCCAGCCGATTAAACCAAGAATTCCCCACCAGCTTGGTTTAAGCCATCCTGTGTTATCATCTGTTCCGCTTCTGAACATTGCAGCTAAGATAACTAATAAGATTATTCCCGCACTTCTTAAAATTTTGTAGAGATATTTTTTTTCACCCTCTGCTTTAGGATAATCATTCCATGTTAAGATTGCACCAACAAAAACAAGAAGCATCCACAGATGGCGGTTCATTCCGGTTGCGGATTGATTTAATGAACCGATGTTAACCATAAGAACGCCGAGTATAAGCAGGGATAATGTTCTTGATAAGATATGTTTCCAGAGAAGGAAAGTTGAATCTCCTTTTTCTAATCTTTTGCTAATAGAAAAAGGAATTGACATTCCAACAATAAATAAGAAAGCAGGAAAAACGAGATCAACGAATGTCATACCATCAGCATCTGCCGGCATGTGCTGCATCCAGGCAGGAATATCTGTTACGGATGCAAGGTCATTCACAAATATCATTGTAAAAATTGTAAGACCTCTGAATATATCAATAGAGATTATTCTGCCGGGCTTAACATTTTTTAATTCGGTGGATACTTCCAATATTTAATCATCCATTGAATATGCCATTAACGTACGGTTGTAAATTATACAGGAGGGAAAAGTAATATCAAGATAAAATTTATTTGAAAATATTTATTGACTTTGTATTAAAAAATTATATTGGCTTAAAATTTCTTCATAGCCAGATGCCCGGCGCCAAACAAGCCCGCGTTTGCTCCAAGCATCGATTCAACAAATCTTACATTTTGTGCAAATATTGGCTGTGCCCATTGATTAGCTTCTTCTCTTATTCTATCAATAAATGATAATGCAGGTCAAAATAAGGTTCCGCCAAAAATAATCAACTCAGGATTGAATAAGCTGACAAGATTTGCAGAAGCCATTCCCCAGTAAATAATTGCCTCATCAATTACCTTAACTGCAACCTGATCATTCAATTTATATGCGTTAAAAACATCTTCTATTTTTAATTGATGAATATCTTTCTTTCTTAAGATGATTGAATTGGTTCCGCCTTTTAGTAAAAGTTCTTTTACAGAATTTAAAATTCCTTTAGCAGATGCTATATACTCAAAACAACCTTTCTCTTTATATTCTTCTCTGCAAGGCTTATCCAGAGCCATCCATCCAACTGCACCTGCGCCATCATTCAAACCGTGGACAATTTTACCATCTATTAAAACACCCGCACCAATTCCGCTGCCAATTGAAAGGAAAATTGCATTGCGTGATTTTTTTGCCGCCCCAAGCCACTTCTCACCCAGAATATCACACGTACGCTTGCTTGCAATTTTAACCATAATATTCTGTTCCATAAAATAAGCCATATCCTGCTTAATAGGATAGTTTGACCAGCCGGGGATATTTGGCGCCCATGCTCTGCCAATTTTAGAATTATAGATTCCGGGTATAGAAATTCCAACAGATTTTATTTGGAGAGGTTTTCCTGCGAACTCGGTGAGCAAATCCTTTATTTTTTTCCTGATGAGCAGACTAACAGCCTGACCCTCAAGACCTTCAAGGCTTAATTTTTCCTGTACTAAAATTTTGCCTGATTTTCCGATAACTGCACAGGTAAAACTTGTACTCATTAAATCAACTGCAATAACAGCCAAAGTAGCTCCCTGTTTTTACAAAGTCTGAAAGGTGAAAAATAATTCTTTAGTAAATATAAAATTCAAATGCAAGAAATATTTTAAAAAAAATATTTTCTTGTCCTCCTGATTTTAGCTGAATAGCTTTTCAGCAAGAGTTAAAAAAGTTGTATTCAAAATTTTTTAACAGCCTGTTTAATAATTCTTGTTAAAAAATTTAAGAATAACCTTAACGATTTTTAACAATAAATATAGCGTTAAAAATTATAATTAAACAGTTACAATAAAATAGGTTTGCTTATGTTACGATTACCGGACAGTAAACTTCCTTTCATACGGGTCTCCTTGCTTCTCCTCTCCTTTCTGATGTTCACTTACCAGCTTAATGCAGCAAATGGAAAATTAACCGGCAGAATTATAGACGGAGAAACAAACGAACCTTTACCCGGCGCTAATATAGTAATAATAGAAAAAGTTGTTTCAGATCAGACAGTTGAACCATTAAGCCCAATGCTTGGTGCAGCATCAGATATTGATGGTTATTATTTCGTATTGAATGTTCCTCCCGGAGTTTACAACGTACGCGCCAGTCTTGTTGGCTATAATTCTGTTGTTCAAAAAGGAGTAAGGATTGATCCAGATCGCACAATTGAAGTTGATTTTCAATTAAGAACATCCGCAGTTGAAGTAGGTGAAGTTGTAATTACCGCAAGAAGAGAACTTATAAAGAAAGATGTTTCCGGAACACAGGAAATCATTCTTTCTACACGGCTGGAACAAATGCCCGTACTTAGAATGGATGAATTTGTTGGTAAACTGAAAGGCGTTGAGTTAGTAAGCGGTGAACAGGGAAATGGTTTAAGTATCCGCGGCGGTGCAATAAGAGAAACAGATGTTCGTTTGGATGGAATGTCTCTTCAGGATCCGCGTTCAGATAATTCTTACCTTTCATTTAACTCAACCACAGTTAGTGAAATCCAGGTATTAACCGGAGGCTTTGAAGCTAAATATGGTGGTATCCGTTCCGGTTTGCTTAATGTAATTACAAAGGATGGAAGCAGGGAAAAATATACAGCTTCATTCAAAGTTGATATGGCTCCATCCGGGCAAAGAAGATATTTTGGAACTGACCCGTGGAGTGATGACTCATGGATTTACAGAGTTTATGCCGGTGAATATGCATGGACAGGCGTACCCGGCGGTGATACAAACACAACCGTTCCGGTAGAATTTCGTGATTTCAGAGGATGGGCAAATACAGATTCTGATACATTAAAAGCTCTTGATTCTCTGCAAAGATTAGAACTGTGGAAACTTCAGCATCCCCAGTATAAATACCAGGAAAAACCTGATTACTATATTGAAGGAAGCATTACCGGCCCGGTTCCCGGTGATTTCATTCCGTTTTGGGGTGAGTTTGCAGCTCGCACAACATTTTTGCTCGGCTTCAAATATGAAAACTCACAACTCGCATTCACGCTCGGAGCCCGTGATAATGATGTTGATTGGAACGGACAGATAAAACTTACTACTACACCTCTAAATAATATGAAACTTGCGCTAAACGGTATGTACGCAAAGGTTTCAACACTTAGCGGCGGAACCACAACAAGCTACGGCGGAGCACTTGTAGATAATTCATCAAGTTTTTCTTTCCTCAACAGTTCGGAATCATCTGTAAATCAGCAGGCAAGATTAATTAACGGAAATAATATTTATCAATTTTTTAACAAAAGCAGATTGCAATTTTATGATCAAAGGTATTTTGTAGGCGGTGCAAAATTTACACACGCAGTAAGTGCTAATACATTTTATACGTTAGATTTTCAGGTTGGATTCACAGATCAGCTTTTGCAGCCGTTCAGTATGGATTCTGAAAATCCAGATTTATATGCATATTTTACAGATTCACTCGGAGTTACAAGAAGATATAATCTTCCTCAATACGGCACACCTGATGCAGCTACAAACTTCCTTAATGATGCAATAGGTAAATTCAGAATTTCAGGCGGACTTCAGAGAATTGATTCTTCTTATTCAAATGTTTACCAGTTAAAAGGAGATTTAACTTCTCAATTAAACAGGCACAACCAGTTTGATGTTGGTTTCTCTGTTCGCCTGCAGGATTTATTTGTTTATGCAGGTACATGGGCACAATCTCAGTTGGCTTATACTCCGGATACCTGGCAGTATTACAAAGCTACTCCTCTTGAAATAGGAGTTTATGTTCAGGATAAGTTAGAGTTTGAAGGAATGAATCTTAATCTTGGATTAAGAGCAGATTATTTCAATCCATTCAAAAGCGGATACCAGGCAGGCTTCCCGGCTGATCCTGATTACACAGCTTTCTGGAATGTAGTTTATAATAATCTTGGCGGTGCATCTCAAAGTTATGAGCGCTGGGTTCAATTCAGAGAAATGCTTGATAGCCCTCCCGGCTGGCCTGAAACAGGCAATAAAACACAGTTGTATTTATCTCCGAGATTGGGCGTTGCTTTCCCGATTACCGAAAGTAGTAAAATGTATTTCAACTACGGACATTTCTATCAGCGTGCACCGGTTTCAATTCTTTACAACACATACATAAGCATGGCATCTGTTGGTCTTCCGGCTCCAGGTCTTAAAATGGCAAGAACAGTTCAGTATGAGTTTGGTTATGAACAGATGATAATGGATGAATTGATTGTGAATGTAACTGCTTATTACAAAGACATTTCAAATGAACCATTAAACAGAAGATATATTAATTATTACCAGGATAATATAGTAGTTCAATACACACCGGATAGATACAGAGATATTCGCGGCGTTGAATTCAGATTAGAAAGACCTGTTGGACGATTTATAAGCTTTAATGCAATGTATGATTATATGGTGCAAAGCTCAGGGCAAACTGGTTTATCTGCAATCTATGAAGATCTTGCAATTGCACGTGATGGAATTATAAGAAGCGCTGCTGTAAGTACTCCTGAACCGCAGCCAAGAGCTAATGTTAACCTTAATCTTCATACCCCAAATAATTTTGGACCTGAATGGCTTGGAATAAAATGGCTGAGCAGTATTTATGCTAACATCTTCTTTGAATGGAGAGACGGCGGAAGGCTGGTGCTTAATCCCGAAGCTGAACAGAAAGACTGGAACTATGTTGAGATAGTTAATACATGGAATATAGACTTCAGAGCTTCCAAATCATTTATAACTGATTTTGGTTCTATTGAGTTTGTGCTTACAGTTGAAAATCTAACCAACAATAAATGGCTTAACACCGGAAATATGACAGCTTCTGAACTAAGCAATTACAAAAATTCTCTTAAAACTCCGGATAAAGGCGGCAACGATAAGTGGGGTGAATATAAGAAAGATTATATAGATGCCGGCTGGAATGATGCCGCAAAATTCCTTAATCCAAGAAGAGTGCTCTTCGGATTAAGATTGAATTTTTAATAAGCTGTTTAATAAACGCAAATAAGGAATTACTATGAAATCAGGAAAAACATTTATACTAACAACAATACTGCTGCTGTTTACAATGGTTGAAGTATTCCCGCAGGAACGGAATTACAATCCGTATCCAATGGAATTAAATGTGGGAAAATTTTCAATGCCTTTTAACAAACGTTATGGTGATGGCGGACTTCAATCTCAATTCAGCTGGAATTTTGAAACAGGCGGCTCAGCAACAAATTCTTTCCATTACCCGAGAGATTATTGGAGATCAACAATGCTGTACCAGATCTTCAATCCTTTTGTGCTTGATGATAATGGAATTATTGGATACGATGCTAACGATCAGCCCAAAAAACAAATAATGGGAACAGACGGCGGAAATAAAATTGTTAACATTGGTGCAACAGATTGGGCAATTGAAACAAGACGTTACCGCCCGCCGCAGATTACAATAGATGGCTTGCCGATGGTTCCTCCTTACAGATGGTATGTTGATCCGAACCTGGTTTCAGATCAGAAAATAGAATTTGAAGATGTTTGTGCACAGTACGGATTCAGAAGCCATGTTGAGGTTTTCGCTTTCTCAAATCAAAATCATGATGATTATTTCATCTGGAAAGTAACACATAAATTCACAGGTGAGCTTCGTTCAGAAATAAATCTTACCGAAAGACTTGACACAATTCCTGATCAAACAATTAACATATGGTTCCCTATTGCATACAGCTTTGGGCCAACAAAAGCCGGAACGTATAAAACAATCGGCGGTTTTGGTGATGAAGCGATTGATGACCTTGATGATTGGGATAGAGGAAAAGTAACTCTTGTAAATGGTAAAAGAGATTCATTGTACTACGCATTTTATTATGATGCTGATAATCCATCTGCACCGGCTTATGAAAATGGCTCTACAGATGATCAGGGCGATCCTGACAGAACAAACGGATTTTTGTATTCAACACAAATTGCAGGCTATGCTCTTTTATATGCTGATAAATCAGTAACTGAAAAAATTGATGATCATTCCCAGCCATATTCAATGCCTCATGCAAATATTGATCCTGATATATGGGGAAGAACCGGACCTGCAACAAAATTAACATACCGTGGAGATGATTCACGCGGAAGATGGCCTCATGATCCAATTTCTGCCGGACTTCAAACCAGACCAATGAAAGGCCCCATGCGTTTTATTACCACCGGTCCTTATGAAATGACAAAGAACTCTGCTGAAGGCAGATACGATTCAGTTACGTTTGTTTATGCAGTTGGTGCAGGAAACATTAGCAGAAGAGAAGCAGACAGTGTTGGACGTGCGTGGTTTAACGGCCAGATAACTGATGCTGAAAAGAACGCTTATATTATGAGAAGCAAGGATTCTCTCTGGAAAAATCTTGAACATGCATACTGGGCATGGGATAAAATCTCCAGAGGAGAAAAAATTCCCGCAGCCCCGCCCGCACCGGATATTGAAGTATCATCCGGACCAGCAAGAATTTTTGTTAACTGGTCTTATCCGGATCCATCATACTTTAACGATGCTGTTACAGGTGTTGATGATTTTTACGCATGGCGTGTGTACAGAAAAAGAGGAGCCTTGTTAACAAATGATCCTCTTGATCAGAATACTGGTGCTGAATGGGTATTGATTTATGAAACCACTGATAAAAATCAAACAGAATACATTGATGTAAATGTAGACCGCGGATATGATTATTATTATGCTGTTACAGCAGTTGATAACGGAACACAAAATACAAACGGAATACATCCCGGTGAAAAACTTGAAAGCTCACGTTATGAAAATATGACAACACTTCCGGTTGTTTCGTTTGAACCTGGCTTAAGTGAATCAGACAAAGTTAGAGTTGTTCCGAATCCTGCAACCAGCGCTGCAGGCGGTGCATTAACCGGTGGATCACCAAACAAAATCTCTTTCTTCAATCTTCCTGTAAAATGCAAACTCTCAATCTTTACAGAAACAGGTGATCTTGTAGAAACAATTGATCACTACGGAACAGCAGACGAAGAATGGGATCAGAGAACAAGTACAAATCAATACGTTGCCAGCGGAATTTATATCCTTGCCGTTACTGAATGTGAAGCTTTGGACGGTACAAAGCTGGATAACCAGTTTGTAAAATTCGTAATAGTAAGGTGATATCATGAAAAACAAAATCGAAATAAAATTACAGATGCCTTACTTGCAGGAGGTTTTGATGAATTCATTAAATAAAAAATTAATAATTGTTCTGTTACTTTTTATGATTGCCGGCAGCAGCACCTTTGCTCAGTTTGAAAAGAAGGCACAGGTTGGTTTCAGATTCCTTTCAAATCCTGTTTCTGCAGAAGTGATGGGAAGAGGCGGAGTTGGAATATTAAATACATTTAATGCTAATGGTATTTTCTGGAATCCTGCACTTATCAGCCGGAATGAAGCAGATTATGATCTCGCTTTAAATCATACAAAAGGTATTGCTGATATAAATTATAATGCTGTAGCTGCATCTGCCAGGCTCGGTGATTTCGGAGTTCTCGGCTTCAGTTTTCTTGCTATGGATTACGGCGATTTTTACGCAACTGTCCGCGCTGCTAATTCACAAGGCTATCTTGATATGGGAACATTCTCTCCCACAGCCATAGCGGCAGGTGCGGCATTTGCTCAAAGCATAACCGATAAATTCAGCTACGGAGTTCATTTAAAATATGTAAGGCAGGATCTTGGTGATGCTTATGTGGCTGCTTCGGGAGACTCACTTCATAATGTTCAGCTTGGTACAAAGCGTTATGATCAAAACACATTTGCTCTTGATGTTGGAGCTTTCTATGATTTCAGATATAACGGGATAACTTTTGCTGCAACTATTCAAAACATTTCAACAGAATTGCAGTATGAATTTGAAAAATTTCCGCTTCCGTTTGCAATTAGTTTTGGCGCAACTATTCAGCCGCTTGATTTCTTCATTGAACAAAGCGCAGGCAGCTCATTCATTCTTAGCTTTGAATCAGTTCACCCGAGAGATTTTGGTGAAAAATATAAAATAGGCGGTGAGTATAGATTTTTTGAAATGTTTACCGCACGCGCTGGTTACCAGATGAATTATGATGAACGTGATTTCACTGCCGGTATCGGATTTAAATATAATTTATCCGGTGTTCCGATCCGCCTGGATTATGCTTTTGAACCATTCGGCATTTTCGGAAATATTCATTTTATCTCTGTGGGAATAAGCTATTAAAAAAAATTAAATCATTAATTATCAGGATTTGAATTTAGGGAAAGGGAATTAGTATTGTTGCATAAACAACTAATTAATAAAAGGAATAATGCTGTGAGATCTTACTTCCAAAGTCTTTTTATCCGGGATATTTTTTGCGTTTCCCTTTTCGTTCTGATTTTTTCAGGATCAATTTACGCAGATGACCAGGCCTCCTGGATAAGAATCAATCAGCTTGGTTATCTGAACAACTCAATTAAGAATGCTGTTTATGTTTCATTTGATGAAACAGCAGATGTTACTTCCTTTGAAGTTATTAATTCGGCAACAAATAAATCTGAATTTAAATCAGATAAAGTGGAAGCATACGGCGCTTACGGTGCGTTCCAAAAAACTTTCAGATTAGATTTTTCAGATCTTAAAAAAGAAGGAAGTTACTTTATACAAGCCGGAGAAATTAAATCTCCTGTTTTTAAAATTGGAAATAATGTTTATGATGGCACCGCGGATTTTATTCTTCAATACATGCGGCAGCAAAGATGCGGATATAATCCTTTCTTAAAAGATTCCTGCCACACTAACGATGGATTTATAGTTGATCATCCTACACTAACAAACAAGCATATTGATGTAACAGGCGGCTGGCATGATGCAACCGATTACCTGCAGTACGTAACAACATCTGCAAATGCAACATATCAAATGCTGTTTGCTTACGCTCAAAATCCGGAAGTATATAAAGATGAGTATGATAAAAACGGTGAGAAAGGTTCAAACGGAATTCCGGATATTCTTGATGAAGCAAAATGGGGTTTAGACTGGCTCGTTAAAATGAATCCGGACTACGGGCTGATGTTCAACCAAATAGCAGATGACCGTGATCATGCGGGATTCAGACTACCGAACCATGATTCTGTAAGTTATGGGGAAGTGTTAGGACGGCCAGTCTATTATATAACAGGCAAACAACAAGGGCTTGGTGAATATAAAAACAGAGCAACAGGAGTTTCTTCTACTGCTGCTAAATATGCTTCATCTTTTGCGTTGGGCTGCAGGCAGATTAAGGAATACTATCCCGGGTTTGCAGAAGTATTGCTTAAGAAAGCCGAGGAGGCGTATGATTTTGCAAAAACAGATCTTGGCGTAGCTCAAACAGCTTCTGTAAAATCTCCCTATTTCTATGAAGAAGATAATTATGTTGATGATCTTGAACTTGCTGCAATTGAATTATTCAATCTTACCAAAAACAAAAAATATTTAACTGAAGCAGTTGAATGGGGAAAGGTTGAACCTATTACACCGTGGATGGGAGCTGATACAGCACGCCATTATCAATGGTATCCTTTCGTTAATCTCGGTCATTATCACCTGGCAGAGCAGGAAGATTCAGCAATCTCAAAAAGATTTGTTAATTACTACTGGCAGGGATTGAAAAAAGTTTATGAAAGAGGAAAATCAAATCCTTTCCTTATAGGAATTCCTTTTATCTGGTGTTCAAATAATCTGATTGCCGCAATAATTACACAGGCTCATCTCTATCAAAAAGTTACCGGAGATAATTCCTTTGCAGAAATGGAAGCGGCTTTAAGGGATTGGCTTTTCGGGTGCAATCCATGGGGAACAAGCATGATAGTTGAATTACCTAAAGACGGAGATTATCCGGCTGATCCTCATTCATCTCTGTGGGTAATAAATCAATATCAAACAACCGGTGGATTGGTTGACGGACCAATTTATGGAACAATATTCAACTATCTGGCAGGGCTCACAATAGTTAACGGTGATGAGTACGAGAAATTTCAATCTATTAATCATGTTTATCATGATGATTACGGAGATTATTCAACAAACGAACCAACAATGGATGGAACGGCTAGTTTAAGCTACTATCTATCGGCAATGCAGGCAGAGGGTAAACGGGCCGGGGAATCAAGTAAATAATGTGTTCTTTACTAAATAACTTTAATAATTAATTTGGAGCATTATATGAAACACAAACTGCTTACTTTTTTTGCGCTGCTGGTTTTTGCAGGCTTCAGCTATGCGCAGGATGGCTACGAATACGTGGTGGATATTGATACAGTAACTAATCCACACGGTGTTGCTGTAGATCCGGATGGCAAAATCTGGTACGCTTCTCATCAGGACAGCATTGGAGTTATTGTGCTTAATCCTGATCTTACTCCTGCTTCATTCTCACCTATAACCTCTGTAACTATAGATGGTACAGAGCATGCTTTGGTAAACAGATTAAAAGGTGTTGAAGTTGATCCTAACGGAAATATTGTGATCGTTATGAATTCAGTTGAACTGTACAGATTGAATTACCAGGATGGTTCCGGGATGAATTTCCTTAATCTTAAAACACTTCCCAATAATGGTGATAGTATCACTTCATTTTCAAAACCAGGTATTGATGCTGCAGGAAATATATACATAGCAGCAGTTTCTCCTGTAAATAATGCAATATGGAAACTTGATGCAAATTTTAATTATGTATCAAACGTAATTGATCTTCAGGATCCTGCATGGTGGTCAAGAGCAGTTGAAGTAACTCCTGATGGTAAAGATGTTTATATTGCAACACTTTGGGCAGCACCAAGAGTAATTCATTTGCACAGTGATGATGGGGTTACCTACGAAATTAAAAATGAATTACCCGAACCTGAATTTGGTTTCGGCGGGCAGGTTTCTTCAGTAGAACTTGATAAAAAAGGCAGACTTTGGATAAGTGATGAAGGATTTGATAATCAATGCTACTGGATATATGATTTTGCAACAGCTTCTTTTTCACAGTTAAAAGGAGAAGGTGAAAGTGCAATGGATCTGCCGAGAGGACTTGCTTTTAGTCCTGACAGCAAAACAATTTACATTGCAAATTTCAATTCAGGTAGAATTATGAAATGGGCATTGCCTGCAGGTCCATCAGTTGCATTATTTGATGATTTTGAAGATGGAGATAACCTAAATGCATTAGGCGGAACATGGCAGCTAACAGGTGGTTTAGCAGGATCATTAGCATTTGAAGTTGTATCCAGCGAAGGATATAATTCAAGTCATTCACTTCATGTTACAGGCAGCTATCAAAACTGGCCGGGAGCTGAAAGTACATTAGATGCATCATCATCACCGGTCGATGTTTCAGGATTTAACGGAATTCAGTTTGCTGTTAAAGCTGTTATTGTTGATACTTTAAGAATTAGAATAAGAGAACAAAAACGAGTTGATAACGGCACTTACGAATTTGCAAAATTCGATTTCGTTCCAACTGCAGAATGGACAATAGTACAGGTTCCGTTCTCAGAAATGGTTTCTTCTTATACCAGCGGTCCGCTTGATCCTGCTTTTGATGCAACAGATATTACTCATATAGATTTTGAACCATTTAAAGCCAACAGGGAAGGTGATTTCTATATTGATGATATTCAATTCATTACAGATATAACAGGAATTGAAAAAGATTATTCTACTCTGCCAACTGAATTTAGTTTGAAACAGAATTATCCAAATCCGTTTAACCCAACAACAACAATTGAATTCAGCTTAGTACAGAGCGGATTTACAACTCTTAAAGTATATGATGTTTTAGGAAATGAAGTTGCAACTCTGATTAATGAAGAATTAACCTCCGGCAATTTCAAAACACAATTTGATGCTTCACAATTAAGTTCAGGAATTTATTTTTATACATTGCGTGTTAATAATTCAGTACTCACTAACAAAATGCTTCTCTTAAAGTAATTCTCTCATAATGCACTCCTTGGGCTAAGATATTTTTTATCTTAGCCTTTTTTATTTTAAAACATCCTGCTGAACTTTGCCCGGCATTTAAGATTTCTTAACATTAAAGAAGTTTTCATCATTGTTTTGCTTCATCAGGCAAGAAGATATATATTACTGCTGCTATTTAAGGCCATTATCTAACTACTAATAAAAATAAAACCTCCAAATCCCGTTTGTGGAATTGATATTCATTTATTCATGAGACGAAAAGATAATTTAAATCTTTTGGGATTTTTCTTTACATCATTTTTAACCGGGCTGCTGATGCTGGGTTTGTATTCCTGCTCATCAACAGAATCATCAGCTAAGACAGAAACTTTCCGGATTGATTACTATTCAACAGGTGGATTTACGAATGTTACTCAAGGCATTACTATTTATTCATCTGGCTTTGCAGAAAACTGGGAAGAAAGATATCCTTCCGGCAAAAATATTATTAACACTTTTGAGCTGGATGCAAAAATTTTGGAGAAAATCGATTCAATATTACAAAACCAGGAATGGTTTAAGTATAAAAATAATTTTACCGGCAATCTTACATCATATCTTCAAATCAAAAAAAATAATAACACAAATAAAATTTCGTTTAATTCAATTGATCTGCCGGCTGATATGCCGCAAGTATTGAAAGAATTATTTAAAATGATCAAATCAATTCAATTTAAATAATTAACGGAAGGTGAAAATATGCAACTGAAAAAGCTTCTTGCTGTATCAGGAATTTTTCCGATTTCCGTTACAGTTCTGCAACCGCAGTTTAAGAGGATTAACAAAAAGCTAATTCAGGCGCTTGGAACCGTTTATAACTTTACTCCTGCTGAAAAGTTAAATACTATCGAAAAGAAATTAGAATCAATTCTTCAGAAGAAAGGAATAACACATGCACGTAAATCTTTTAGCGGAGGAGATTTATTTTCATTAATTAAAAAGAATAAATTTTCTCCTGATGAATTTTCTGATATAAAAATTATAAAGTGGAATAAAGATTTTAAAACGCCGGCAATCTATTCATTTCAATTCAGTCTTAAAAATGTTTTTGTTTAATTAAATAAGGATCTACTTCAGTATGCGCATATCAATATTGAAATTACTGCTCTTACTCTTAATTTCAATTAACATTGCATTTTCACAAAATTATAATTCAACAGTTGATGAATTAATCGAATCAGTTAATCTTGATTCTATTTTGTCTCATGTAAGAATTTTATCCGGTGAGGATTCCGTTATAATTGAAGGAGAAAAAAAATTAATTACAAACCGCACTAATCTTTCAGATAGAATATTGGCAGGAAAATTTATCCAGTCAAAATTAGATTCATATGGAATAGAAACATTCATTCAGTCATTTTCTTTTGATACAACTTTTGGAAATAATGTAATTGGTAAGCAAATAGGAATTCTTTCAGATTCAACAATAATAATTTGTGCACATTATGATGCTGTAGAAGAAAGCCCGGGAGCTGATGATAATTCATCAGGCACTGCAGCGGTGCTTGAAACAGCAAGGCTCCTATCAAAATATCCTGTTAAATATAATGTGCTTTATATCCTTTGGGATCTTGAAGAGATCGGATTGATTGGAAGCACTTACTTTTGTTTTTCAGACAGCGCACTAAATGGAATAAAATATGTATTAAATGTTGAGATGCTCGGTTATGATCATAATTTTGATTATGCAGTTGATGTTCATGTTCAGCCGGTTGCAAATTCAGTAGAGATGGCTGAATTGTTTAAAAGTTTTTCTGAGCTATATAATTTGAAACCGGATATTGAAATTGTAAATCCCGGAACGGATAGAAGTGACCATGCGGTATTTTGGGAAAAGAACATCAGCGCCCTCGCGTTCTCACAGGACTTTATGCCCGATGAATCAAACTTTACTCCATATTACCATACTCCGGATGATAAGATAGAATATTTCAATCAGGATTTTTTTAAAGAGAATGTAAAAGCTGCAGTTGCATTCATGGCTGGTTTATCTATTGATGAAAATACTTCTGCTGCTGAAGATAATTATGTTGTTAAAGATTTTGTGCTGCATCAAAATTATCCCAATCCATTTAATCCGGCAACAAAAATTAAATTCAGTTTACCTGCGCAAGAATTTGTAACAATAAAAATTTATAATGTGCTCGGCAGTGAAGTAAAAACTCTGCTTAACAGTTACAAGGCAGCAGGTTCTCATTCAATAGTATTTGATGCAGAGAATCTTCCCAGCGGAATATATTTATATAAAATTAATGCGGGAAGATTTTCTGAAATTAAGAAGATGATGGTGGTGAAATAATTTTTACGAATAGAAAATAGATTATCTCAGCAGTTCCATCTTTTTAACAATATATTTTGAAGGAGTTCTTAAAACGTAAAAGTAAACTCCGCTTGCTGTTTCCGGATTAAATTTTATTGAATGTTTGCCGGCAGATTTTTCTTCATTTATTAATGTTGAAATTTTATTTCCCAGGATATTAAAAACTTCAAGTGAAACAAATTCTTTTACGGGAAGATTAAATTCAATCGTTGTTGATGGATTGAAAGGATTCGGGTAATTGCTTAATGAATAATCTTCCGGCAATTGATTTATCTCTTCAACAGCAGTTGCATTGCCGGTTGAAAATTTGTAAACCGGAGACCAATCGCTAAAACCCGCAGAATTTGATGAACGCACACGCCAGTAATATATTTTGTTTAGTTCAAATCCATTCCTTATAAAAAATGCCGGTCCAATATCTGTTCTGTTCAGAGCGATAACGGAAAAATCATCCTTTGTTGATAATTGAAAATTGTATGAAACTGCTGAATCAACCGGCTGCCATTCAAACCTGATACTTTGTGAATCAATTATACTATCATCTGCAGGAAAAATTAATTGTGGAACCGAAGGAGCTTCTGCAGGCGGATTCAAAAGATAATCACCAAGTGATTTAAGCAGCGGTGTTTTTCCTGCACTGTAATCACGGCCTATTTTCCAGATTATTGTTCCCTTTAAATTATTTTTTATGATATACGCGCTCTTCAATTTAACAGATATAGTATCGTCATAAGTTATCAATTGAGTATGAGCGGGATTTTGTAAATATGGAACCTTGCAATTATCATCCCAAAGATATTCCCATCCCTGGTTTATCTTTTCATTTGCTGCAACATAAGAAACAGATGAACCGCCTGAGTTTGATTTGAACAATCCCTGTGAGTTTAATAAATATCCGCCAAATGGTATTCCGATACAAAGCTGTTCTGCAGGAACACCTCTGCCGAGATAATACTTAACAGCTTTATCTACAGAAAGATTTTGTGAACCGTATGAGTATAAGGCAGATTGATGCCCGGAAATGGATTCCCATGATCCGTAAAAATCATAAGTCATAATTCCGAACCAATCAAAATTATTTTTTAAGCTGTTCAAATCATACGCATTATTCCAATCCTGTGATGGAATTGCAGCGGTGAGTAAGGGAATTTCTGCAGCAAGCAATGCTGTTCTTAATTCCGAAACAAGTGCAGCAAAATTTGCTCTGTCTGCTGCGCCGGGATATTCCCAATCCAGATCAACGCCATCGTAGCCGTGTGTTTTACAGAAGTTTACCATATTGTTAATAAACTTTTCTCTTGCAACCGGATTTGCAGCCATCGGAGAAAATCCTGCTGATTGACCAAAGTCGCCTACTGCAGCGAGAACTTTTACATTGTATTTATGAGCTTCGCTTATCAACTGCGGATAAAGGAACCATGAATCAATGTGTAAACTGCCGTCAGCGTTTGGTATTACAAATGCGTGTGCAATATGCGTTAAACTTGAATAATCAATTGCATTATACGGATATGAAGCGTAATTGCCGTTAATATATCCAACTACTACTTTTTGCGGAAAATTTTGGTATGCAATAATTAAAGTAAAAACAAGTATAAATATAAATTTCATTATTATTCCTTAAATCATAACTTAACTTAAATGCAAGATATAATGGAGGGTTCTGGCGTTCAATAAAAAATTTAGTTAAAAATTTTTGTTGCTTTTTAAATTTTGATTGAAGGGAAATTAAAGCTTATTTAAAAAAAAGATTGGCTGAATTGTATAAAAATTAATTTATACTTCTTCAACCAATCTCAAAATTTTAATAATTAAATTAATAAGTATTAAAATTAGGTTAACATTATTTAGATGTTAACCTGATTTCAAAAATATAAAATCAAAGATAAGAAGCAACGCCGCAAGACATACTAAAGCGGAAGTGTAGCACTGCGCACAGAAATTAGTACTTCAGAATAATTTCTGCAGGAAATTCATTTACAATAATTTCTTTTTCATTTAAATGTTTGGATTTGCTTCCATTAATCAGAACTTCATTTGGTTTTTTTCCTGTAAAATTTTCAAGAATTAATTTTCCCGCAGGCATTTCCAGATCCCCATTAAATCTTACTAAATAATTATTTCCATCTTTTTTGATTGAATAATTTAAAACGCCATAAAATGTTGAAAGGTTTTTTATCGAAATTCCATCCGGATGATCTGCCCATTCCTTCTTTAAACCTAAGCCAACAACAAGCGAACTATCATACTCGCGTTCAAAAACAAACATTGAACGAACAACATTTATATAATCTGAACCAATCCATGTATGCGGCATATCTCCTATAAAACCGGGCGTATTATTGTTCCACACAACTTCAGCCCAGTGATTCCATGCATAAGGAAATTGATGATGAAAAAAATAATCGAGCAGTTCAAAAGTTTTTTCTTTCTTACCAAGATAAAGGAATGATCCCGCTGCACGAATTTCATAAGGTGTATATGCTGTCCAATCTGAATAGTTTTTTCTTTGTACGAAATTATCATAATAAATTTCAAAAGTATTATTCAGTTCAGGCTGCGGCAGATTGCCAAGTTCATTCCCGGGAAAAATGCTTATAGTTGTTGAAGTTGCATCAAAATCGCCAAGTTCTACACAGCCGGGAATATAATTGATGTTATGATTTTTCATTGCAAGATTAATTGAATTGTATAAGTTTTTTTCAAATTCATCACGTAAAAGGATAAATCTCTCTTTTTCTTTTGCCTCATTTAAGATGGATGCAATTGTTGCCGCATCTTTTAATCCTCTTAAAGTAAAAAAATCATCCCAGTATGAGTGCATGGGTTTAGCGGAGTAACCTTCATGGCTGATTGATTCAGGCATGAGTCCATAAAAGGCGAGTGAATCTTCTTTCTTATACTGCGCTGTTTTTCTTTGCGAGGTAAGATATTCGATATAATCAACAGTTTTTGAAATTGTTTCAAATTTATCTCTGAGGAATGAAGTGTCTTTTGAGAAATTAAAATACTGCAGAATTGCAAAAATATATTCACCATGGCTGTCATTTTCCGGAGTAGGATCTGCTCCGCGTTTATCAACAACACACGGAATTTTTCCGTTTGGAAATTGAAACTGTGAATACCAATCAAGGTATTCCTTTACCTCATCCTTAATTCCAAGCCGCAGCAAAGCGCCTGATGTAATGCCCCATCCCTAATCCATGCGCGCTCATAGCTTCTTGAGCCGGGCTGAATTGCCGGGCCATCACGATTTATTAATATGTAAGCGAGATTACTTTTTAATGTGTTTATTAATTTATCTGCATCCGGCGGAAGATTAATTTCAACCCTGTTAAGACGGTCTGTCCAGTAATTAGAAACTTCATTTAATTTTTCTTTAAAGAAATTTTCTGCATCGGAAGATTTTATATTTTCAAGTGTTTGCGGGTAATTATCATAAAATGGAATTGCGACATACACATTTTTTTCTTCCCCGGGATTTAATTTTAAATTATACACTGCAGCACCTGATCCAAATCCAAGTGAATCATAAATTTCTTTTGTATCGGGCAATGAATTCTGATCAATGAACGTAACAATTTCACCATCTTTAAATTGTGAAGCGCCGAAATTATTGTAATTAGTAAGGAAGAATAATTTTTTCTTATCAACACTTACAAAGGAATTATCAGCGGAAATTTTATTTATCTTTGCTGCGCCTCCCTGCACATTCAAGAACTGCCACGGCGCATTAACCTGGAATGGTCTAATTGCCAGATAAAGATTAATATTTTTTTCAGTATCACTTTTATTTATAATTTTATATTGAATAAGAATAAGTGATTCATCCTTTTCCCCGGCGGCAAATGCCTTGATATTCAAATCAATATTTTTTTCTTTCCACAGAACAGATGGAATGGGCAGGTAGCTGCTATCAAGAGATTGTTCGAGCTCAACTTCATTCCAGTTTAAAAATTTATCATCAACAAACAGGAATGGAGAAATTGAAAACGAAGCTTTATCCACTTCAATTGAACCTTCTTCATTAATTAAACCTTCTTTCAAATCACCGCTAATGCCTATGATATTCCAGAAAGATTGAGTGCGGGAAAAGTATTTTGGAAAATATCCTTTGGGATAATGATCAGCAGCAGATTGAAAAAAATTATTTGGATGGTCTGAAAACTCAAGTGGTTTAATTTCAATTTCACTAATACCGAAACCGGTGCCGGCGCTTTCATTCAAATTAAAATCAATAAATCTTGCTTCACCATTTTTGATGAAAATAAAATCGGTGGTTCCGCGGCCGTTATTCTTTGCAAAAACAGTATTAAAGTTTTTTCCATCCTTTGAAATTGATATAGAAAAATCTTTTGCAAAACGGTTTTTCATCCAGTTAATAATTATTCCGCCAAATTCCTTCACGTATCCAAAATCAATTCTGAGCTGCTGATTATTTTTTTCATCTGTCTGCCATGCAGTTTCAGGATTACCATCAATCACAAATCCGGAATTATCTGATGGAGATGATGCAGTAATTTTTATTGGGATAGTTGTATCCTGTTTTGCTGCTTCTTCAAAAACAAGTTCATCTAAAAAGACAGAACCTTTTCCGCCTTCAGATGCTGCAATGATGATTTGAATTTTTGCAGGATGGATTATCTCGCCGCCGCCTTTTGGTCCCCACGCAAATTGAATATTTCTTTTTCTCACAATTTCTTTTTGCCATGTTTGCGGCAGTTCAAAATTGCGCTGGTTAAACCACCAAACATTATCACCTGTCGAATCAATCAATTTAAATTCAAGATTGTTCTTTAATCCTTCGCCTTTTATGAAGTATGAAAACTTATAATCATCAGGCAGTGAGATGTTCAAGTCCTTTTCAATTCCGCACCAGCCTGCACCGGTAAAATTAAAATTGAGTTTTAATGAATTGTTTGAAAATCCTTCTGTGTTTGAGATGCTGATTTCAGCTCCATCTGAATGAACGATTTTCCAGTCATTTATGGAATTGAAATCGCTGATGGGTGTAACCTGTGCAAATGATAGGCTGAAAGAAAAGGCAAAAAACAAAATAAAATATTTCATTTCATCCTCAATGTAAATGCTTTCATTAATTGAAGATACAGAAGGGATAATTTAATTGCTACTAAAAAAGAATGATTTTATACCTATAATCTAAGATTTATTTAGAAAATAAAGCAATTTTAGGCACTTCGTAATTTGAAGCACAGTAGGATGGGAAATAAAAACGAAATTGGTAAGAAAATTCTTGATTATAAATTTTTTAAAACTTATGTTCTAATGTAAGCGTTTACATTTATAGCCGGGTAAATAAATTTCCTCAACAGTTAACAGAATAAATAATAACAAACAAGGAGTCAGCCATGAAACATACACTTACGGCCATGTTCATTGTTCTGCTTCTCGGTTCCTTTTCTCTAATCCATTCCCAAAATTCAGATCCTGCTTCCCTCGATGTCTATGCAGCTTCATCAACAATTACAGTTGATGGGCAGCTTAATGAAGCAGACTGGAGCAGTGCTGCGGAAAAACCGCATCTGATGTTTAAAGTTAACGGCACTCCCAGCGGCAATTATAATACACCTACTAATGCAGGATTAATCGTTAAAGGTGATTACCGTGAAATGAGTACAACATATGTTAAATTCCTGCATCAGGGGATGGATCTTTACGTCTCTCTTCAATCGGATGATCAGCAGGTTTGCAAATTTGATTGGGAAGGTGATGGTTTGTTCATGCAATTTAAGAATGCAGCCGATCAAACATGTGAATTAAAATTATATGTTATAAATAATACTACATTTGGCGCTGAAGGCGGCGGAGCTACACCTGGTGATGGCTATGCCGGAACCGGTATAGTTAACGGAACTATCTTCGATTCTACAGATACTGATAACGGATATACCGCCGAAGGCGTTTTACACCTTGATAAATTCGGCTGGTCTTCTTTGCCTGCAAGTATTCAGGTAAGTGTAGTAATTTTTGATCCGGATCATTACAGTGTTCCGGGTAATCCCTGGGGAGACAATGGTAATTTTGCAAAGCAGTGGTGGGGCAGTGAATGGGGTTCTGAGTTTAGAACTTTAAATTTGGTAAATACGGTTGTACCTGTTGAACTGAGTTCATTTAGTGCTGCTGCGGTTCCCGGCGGAGTAAAACTCAATTGGGTTACTGCTACAGAAAAGAATAACCGTGGTTTTGAAATTGAAAGAAGTATTGATAACAAAACTTTTGTAAACATTGCTTTTGTTGATGGCAAAGGAACAACTACTTCACAAACTGAATACAGTTATGTTGATAAAAATTCTTTCGGCACAACATATTACCGTTTAAAACAAATTGATTTTGACGGCGCATTTGAATATTCAAAAGTTGTTGAAGTGAATTCTCTTGCTGATCTGAAATATGATCTTGAACAGAATTATCCTAACCCGTTCAACCCAACAACAACTATCAGCTATTCAATTCCGGAGAATAGTTTTGTAACCATAAAAGTGTTTGATGTACTTGGGAATGAAGTTGCTTCATTAGTTAATGAAGAAATGGAAACAGGCAGGCATAAGATTGATTTTAATGCTGCAAACCTGAGCAGCGGTGTTTATTATTACTCAATTACTGCAGGTAATTTTACTGCTTCAAAGAAATTCATTTTAATGAAGTAAAAAATATTTTGTAGTTTTAAACAGCCCCGCTTCCGGGGCTGTTTATTTTTATCCAACCTTAAAGCAAGCGGTTTTATAAAGTGAATAGAAAATTTGAAACTGATTACGGCTATTTTACTGAGGATGGCAGTGAATATGTAATTAAAACATTCAAAACTCCCAAACCATGGATTAATATTTTAACAAACGGAGATTATGGATTCGTAATTTCACAGGCTGGCGGCGGATTTAGCTGGAAGACTCATTCAGAATTTAACCGCATCACACGCTGGCATCAGGATCTTATTCAGGATAACTGGGGAAAATACATTTACATAAAAAATAATCTTACCGGTAAATTCTGGTCTCCCACATTTCTTCCTGCAAAAAAAAATTTAGATTCTTTTGAATGCAGGCATGGACTGGGCTGCACTGTTTTTACTTCTGAATATCAACAGATAAAAACAATTCTTACTTTATTCGTTCCGAATGATGATAATCTGGAAATCTGGGATCTAAAAATCATCAATCAAACAGCGGAAGAAGCTGATCTTTCCGTATTTACATATTTTGAATGGTGCCTTGGCTCTTCGGCTGATCATCATCGTGAATTCCATAAAACATTTTTGCGGACAAAATTTGATAAAAATTTAAATGCAATTCTTGCCACAAAAAATTTATGGGAAATTCCACTCGGCGATCGTGGGCATTGGAATATTGAATATGAATACAACGGTTATTTTTCCTGCAGCAAAACAATCTCCGATTATGATACTGAAAAAGAAAATTTTACCGGGCAGCTTGGTGATATTATAAATCCAGCCGCAGTTGAATCAGGTATCTTACAGAAGAAAACAGGAAGCTGGAACGATGCTGCTGCTGTTACAAAAGTTGATTTGAAACTAAAACCAAATTCAGAAGAGAGATTAATTTATTATCTCGGTCTTGAAAAAGCTGAATCAGGTATCAAACCCGTACTTGAAAAGTATATAACGTACGAACAGGTTGATTCAGCGCTTGAAGCAGTAAAACAAAAATGGCATTTGCTGCTATCCACACTTGAGATTGAAACACCGGATGAAGCAATGAATCTGATGGTCAACAAGTGGCTTCGCTATCAGGCAATTGCAGGAAGACTTTGGGCACGAACTGCGTACTATCAGCAGAGCGGAGCATTTGGTTTCAGAGATCAACTGCAGGACAGCCTTGTTTTTCTTCCTATCAATCCGGCATACACAGAACAGCAGATAAAGCTTCATGCTGCACATCAACTTGAAGATGGAACTGTTCTGCATTGGTGGCACCCAATAACTGAAACCGGACTTGAAACGAAAATGACTGATGATCTTTTGTGGCTTCCGTTTGTGCTTATACAATATTATAAAGAAACAAAGAACTTAAAATTTTTTGATGAAGAAGTTGAATATTACAGACATCCAGATTTAAAAGAATCATTGTACAAACATTGCATAAGAGCGATTGAAAAAGTTTTAACAAGATACAGCAAACGCGGCTTGCCGCTTATCGGTGCGGGTGATTGGAACGATGGACTAAGTGCCGTTGGGCTTGAAATGAAAGGCGAATCAATCTGGCTCGCAGAATTCTTCTATCTTATCTTAAATGAATTTAAAGAAATCTGCAGGTTAAAAAATGATGATGAACTTTTTGAAAGATATAAATCTGAATCTGAAAAATTAAAATCTGCTTTTGAAAAATATGCATGGGATGGCGAATGGTTTTATCGTGCAACAAAAGATTCAGGTGAAAAAATTGGCAGCCGCGAAAACAAAGAAGGAAAAATTTATCTGAATTCTCAGACATGGTCTGTTATCAGTGGAATTACTGAACGGGATAAACAATTAAAAGCAATGCAGGCTGTTGATAAATATTTATTAAAAAATAACGGCACACTACTTTTAGCTCCGGCTTATACAAAGCCTGATAAATTCATCGGCTACCTTTCACGTTATGCAGCAGGTAGAAGGGAAAACGGCGGTGTTTATATGCACGCTGCAACATGGGCAATAGCGGCTTTTGCTATATTGGATAATAATGAAAATGCATATAAAGTTTTTAAAGGAATTTGTCCCGTTTACAACGGACTTGATCCTATTAAGTATGCCGCAGAACCTTACGTAACACCGGGAAATATTGATGGACCCGATTCACCAAATTATGGAATGGGCGGATGGACATGGTACACAGGTTCAGCTTCATGGTTTCAAAAAGTTATAGTTGATTGGATTCTTGGGGTACGTGCAGATGAAAACGGCTTAATCATAGATCCTCATATTCCAAAAGAATGGAAAAGTTTTAAAGTGAAAAGAACGTTCAGAGGATGTGTTTATAATATTGAAATAGTAAATCCGGGTAAAGCTTCATCCGGTGTTAAGAAAATTGAAGTTGATGGAAAAGATGCAAATTCTCCGATTCTTATTGAAGGAAGGAATTCCGTTTCAGTAAAAGTAACAATGGGATAATAAACTGCTGAAATTTACCGTAGAAATATTTTAATGAAAGAATTGAATCAAAATATTACCCTCAATGGTAAATGGAAATTTATAACTGATGCTGGTTCTGAATTAACCTATGATGAAGTTGAAAAAAAATATCTTGAAAATGATATACGGGAAATGGAGATTCCTTCAAACTGGGAGCTACAGGGGCTGCACAATTTTAACGGCTCTGTTTGGTTTATAAAAGAATTTACAATCTCTACTCCAAATCATTTATCAATCTTAAAGTTTAATGGGGTGGATTATTTCACAGATGTCTGGCTAAATAAAAAATTCCTCGGCAGCCATGAAGGATATTTCCAACCCTTCTTTTTTGATATAACAGATTATGTTTCAGAAAAAAATTTACTTATTGTAAAAGTAACATCTCCGCT
>Ga0079224_100000815_pt1 | contig 33272 bp, 27 predicted proteins | sample Stecom2015_FD_80414 | JGI IMG/M metagenome (GOLD analysis project Ga0079224, IMG submission 80414) | Agricultural soil microbial communities from Utah to study Nitrogen management - Steer compost 2015 | ecosystem: Environmental > Terrestrial > Soil > Agricultural land | place: USA: Utah... | reverse complement strand
CCCTACCAAAAGGCGGGATACAACTGGTTTCACTTCCTGCAAAAATACCGATTCGGAGGGTGCCTGGCTGATGATATGGGGTTGGGAAAAACCATCCAGACGCTGGCTTTCCTTCAAAAGCAAAAAGAACGTGCCACGGCGGAACAGGGGCCATCCACGTCGCTCATCGTGATGCCTACTTCCTTAATTTACAATTGGCAGAATGAGGCGGATAAATTTGCACCTCAGCTCCGCATCCTGCTGCATACCGGCATCGGTAGAGCCAAAGATCCGACAGTGTTCAACCAGTACGACCTGGTGATCACCACCTATGGCATCGCCCGCAGCGACGAGGATCTTTTGGCGGCATTCTATTTCAACTACGTCATCCTGGATGAAAGCCAGATCATAAAAAATCCAACTTCCAAGTCGTTCAAAGCAGTGAAAGGTTTTAAAAGTAAACATCGACTGGTGCTGAGCGGTACGCCGGTGGAGAACTCCGTGGCCGACCTCTGGTCTCAGATGTCTTTTCTCAACCCGGGCCTGCTGGGTACCTACCACTATTTTCAGCAGGAATTTGTGCAACCCATTGAAAAAAAGAAGGATGAAGAAAAGGCCCGGCGGCTACAGGCAATCATCAAACCTTTTGTTTTAAGACGTACCAAAGACCAGGTGGCAACCGAGCTGCCTCCTAAATCCGAACAGATTTTCTATTGCACAATGAGCGAAGAGCAGGCGGAGCAATACGAGCGCGTGAAATCCGAGTACCGGAATGCCATCCTGGAAAATTTAGGCGAGGAAAAATCCAAAACGCCACAGATAGCCCTCTTGCAAGGGCTCACGAAACTTCGGCAACTAGCCAACCATCCACGCATGGTTGACAGTAACTTCCGCGGTGAGTCGGGTAAGTTCGAGAGCATCATCCATACGCTGGAGACAGTCCTCCAACGGGGAAATAAAGTGTTGGTGTTCTCTCAGTTTGTCAAGCAACTGGTCATTTTCAAGCAGTATTTTGATAGACACGGTATCGGCTACGCCTACCTCGACGGTGCCACCAAAAACCGTGAGGAGGTGGTAAGGCAGTTCCGCGAAGACCACGAAACGCGTCTCTTCCTCATTTCCATCAAGGCAGGTGGCGTAGGACTGAACCTGGTAGAGGCGGATTACGTATTTATCCTGGACCCCTGGTGGAACCCGGCCGTGGAACAGCAGGCGATAGACCGTACGCACCGCATCGGGCAAACGCGGAACGTTTTTATCTATAAATTTATCACCAAAGATACGGTGGAAGAAAAAATATTGGCGCTGCAAAACCGCAAAAAGAGCATCGCCGACACCCTCATTACGACGGAAGAAAGCTTTATTAAATCATTAACGCAGGAAGATATCAGGGAGCTGTTGGGGTAACCAAAGCTTTCAGTCCCTTTTTCATCCGTGCCACCGTTTCCTCACGTCCCAACAGGGCCGCGATGTCAAATACATGGGGTCCGAATTTTCCACCCACCAGCATGATGCGGAAGGGAAGCATCAGTTCTCCCACCTTCATGCCGGACGCCTGGATGGCAAGTTTATAGAAACTTTCCAGCTCCGGACTGTGCCAGGGAGAGAAGTTCTCCAGCTTCGCCGTCATCTCTGTAAAGAAGGCCGTTTTCTCGGCCGTCCATTTGGGTTGCACGGCGGCCAAATCGTATTCCGCAGGCCTCCGGAAAAAAAAGGACGCCTGATCCCAAAAGTCAGTTAACAACGTCAGACGGTCTTTAACCAGCTGCACCACTTGGGATAGATAGGTAGGATCAACCTCCGATACGCCGTTGGCCGCCAACTGCTGGGTAAGCAGCGGAAGCAGCCTGTCGTCGCCGCTTCGCTTTATCCACTCGTGGTTGAACCACTTCGCTTTTTCAAAATCAAATTTTGCGCCTGCTTTGCTGATACGGTCCACGGAAAACCTGGCAACCAGTTCCTCAAGCGGGAAAAGCTCCTGATCGCTGCCGTCGTTCCAGCCCAATAGTGCCAGCATGTTCACAAACGCTTCGGGGAGAAAACCCATCTCCCGGAAGCCCCGGGTCAGGTCATCGGTTTTGGGATCCTGCCAGTTCATGGCATAAACGGGAAATCCCAGTCGGTCACCATCACGTTTGCTCAGCTTCCCGTTACCGTCGGGTTTGAGAATCAACGGTAAATGCGCCCATTGAGGCATGCTGTTTCGCCAACCCAGGTATTCCCACAATAGCAGGTGCACCGGTGCCGAGGGTAACCACTCTTCGCCCCGAAAGGCATGGGTGATTTTCATGAGGTAATCGTCCACCACGACCGCAAGGTGGTAGGTGGGCATCCCGTCGGCCTTCAGCAATACTTTGTCGTCCACCAGCGAAGAATCGAAGCTCACCACCCCGCGGATCATGTCGTCAAAGCTGATGGTCTCGCCCTCGGGCATTTTTATACGGATCACGTACGGGTTTCCCGCTGAGATCAGACGCTGGACTTCTTCGTCCGGAAGGCTGATCGAATTTCGCAGCTGGGCCCGGTTTTCATGACTGTACTTAAAGTTGGGCTGGAGCTTGCGCTGCGCCTCCAGTTCTTCGGCAGTGTCAAAGGCGTAATACGCATAACCGTCCGCCACCAGCTGCTCGGCGTATTGCCGGTAGTTCTCCTTCCGCTCGCTCTGGCGGTATGGCCCATATTCGCCGCCGTGAAGAGGGCTTTCATCGGGTTCAATGCCGCACCACGTAAGGCAGTCCTGGATATATTCTTCCGCACCGGCTACATACCGCGTCTGGTCTGTGTCTTCAATGCGCAATACAAATGTCCCCTGGTGATGCCGGGCAAATAGATAGTTAAACAATGCCGTACGTACACCCCCCAGGTGTAGCCCTCCCGTGGGACTCGGCGCAAAGCGCACCCTCACTTTCCTGTCTTGAACCATGCTGCAAACTTAGGTAATTTTATCAAAAATTGATCGAACGTTGCCTGATTCGGGCTTTGTGACTGGAATTATGTATTTTGGCAACATGAATCCTTATCAATATAACCAACAACGATGGAAGTTTGCCCTGTTGATTTTGGCCGCCCTGATTGCGGCTGCTTCGTTGTTATACACCAATTACCTGGTAAGGAATCTTTCAAAATCGGAACGTACCAAGGCAGAAGTATGGGCGATGAGTATGCGGAACATCATCACCATGCCCGATTTCGACGATGAAATGATCACCTTTATTTTCGCCGTGCGGGATAGCCTGTCCATGCCGGCGATAATCGCCGACGCGCAGGACAGCATTATCTATTGGCGCGACCTGGATTCAACCAAAACCAACATCCTGTCAGGTGACGAAGATGAAACCCTCCAGTATGATCCCGCGTATTTTAAACGCCAGTTGGCCATCATGAAACGGAGCCACGCGCCCATCGTGATCAACCTGCCAAATAATGGACAGTGGTTTGTCTACTATAAAGATTCGCTGCTGCTCAATCAGCTTCGTTTTTTTCCCTATGTCCAGCTTACGCTGATCGCAATTTTCCTGGGAATCGCCTATACGGTCTTCAATTCCATCCGCAAGTCGGAACAGAACCTCGTATGGGTGGGGCTGGCGAAGGAGGCGGCCCACCAGTTGGGGACGCCCATATCGTCGCTGATGGCCTGGCTGGAGCTGGTACGCGCGAAATTCGATGCTGAAAAAGACCCGTTACTGATTGAAATGGAAAGTGACGTGAAGCGGTTGGAAGTGGTTGCAGACCGCTTTTCAAAAATCGGCTCAACACCGGTACTACATAATCATACGGTGTACAAAGTGGTGGTTGATTTCGTGAACTATTTCAAAGTCCGGACCAGCGATAAGATAGTGTTTAACGTTTCGGGAGAAACCCGGGCGCAGGCTATGTTAAATGTGCCTCTTTTTGACTGGGTATTGGAAAACCTCCTGAAAAATGCCGCCAATGCCATCGAATCCGCCGGAAGGATCGACATCGTTATTTCAGAAAATATTGCAAAAGAACAAATTTTTATAGACATTAGCGATACCGGAAAAGGAATACCCCGTGCACAGTTTGATACGGTTTTCCAGCCAGGTTTCACAACGAGGAAACGTGGCTGGGGGTTGGGATTGAGTCTCACCAAACGGATGATCGAGTATCATAAAGGGCATATTTTTGTAAAAGAGTCAGAATTAGATAAAGGAACTACATTTAGAATCGTATTACCAAGTAGCCAAACGTATGAACCCGCTCAAATCTGATGAATATCCGGCGATTTATTCCGGATATATCGAAACCATTACAGGTGATGTAATGGAATTGCTCAACGATCAAGTGACCTCGTTTCCTGAATTTCTGGCGGGGATTCCCGCAGGTAAATCCGAATACGCTTATGCGGAAGGTAAATGGACCATTAAGGAAGTGGTTGGTCATGTGATCGATACCGAACGGATCATGGCATACCGCGCTCTGCGCTTTGCCCGTAACGATACCAAAGAGCTCATCGGATTCGAACAGGATGATTTTGTGGCCAATGCCCGGTTTAACGAGCGTTCGCTGGAAAACCTCGCCGAAGAATTTGTACTGGTCCGAAAGTCCAATTTAATGCTTTTCCGGAGCTTCAATGACCATGAATTGGCGCGAAAGGGCATCGCCGCTGAACGGCTGATCAGCGTGCGTGCGTTTTCCTATATCATTGCCGGCCATCTCAATCATCACCGGAACATCATCCGCGAACGATACCTCGGCGACTAGCCAAAATAATTTTAAAAGCATAAAAACCTTTTCCGGTATCTTTTGTAGTTAATGTATCTGCAAAACCATTTCCATGGTTTTATGATACGGTTTAGGTGTAGGAAATGCCCTGATTATTCAGGGCGTTTCCTATTTCTGCCTCTGGATCACCGATTTTCCCCCTCCAAACAACCGATTGCGTTATTTTTTTATTTCAAATATTGATTTTATTTTATAGTCTTGTGGGGTGGAAGGTTTCTGACATAAACGGCCAACCTTAGTAGTGAAAAGTAAAATCTAAAAATTAATGAATTCGACGGCAACACAACAAAAAACAGCAATGGTGCCCATGATCATCTGCTGTGCACTGTTTTTTATCTTAGGCTACATCACCTGGGCAAACGGAGCGCTTATTCCTTTCGTGCGATTGGCGTTTAATCTGGAAACCGATCTGCAGGCTTTCTTTATCTTGTTTGCCTCGTACATCGCCTATTTCTTTCTCGCACTTCCGAGTTCGTGGATTCTCGATAAAATCGGCTTTAAAAACGGAATTGTCCTCAGCCTTTTCTTAATTGTCATCGGTGCGCTGGTCATCCTTCCGGCTGCCTCCCAACTTAGCTATGGACTGTTTTTGGTGTCCATTTTTATACAGGCTTCCGGAATGGCGCTGCTCCAGACCGCCATCAATCCCTATTTAAGCATCATCGGCCCCATTGAAAGTGCGGCCCAACGCATTTCCGTAGTCGGAATTTTCAACAAGACCGCCGGAATCATCGTCCCTTTCATACTGGGAAGTATTCTCCTCAAAGACTATGACACGATCTCCGAAAAAATAAAGGAATTGAAAGTGGGACCTGAGCACGACGCCTTACTGGCCGAACTCTCGGAACGTATTCATAGCCCCTACATTGGAATGGCAATTGGCGTGGCCATATTGGCCATCGTTGTGTTTGTGGTGAGGATGCCTGACGTGGACGTGAACAAAGAGGAGGTGCTGGAAGAAAGTACCGGCCCGACGGTTAAAAAAAGAACCAGCGTATTTCATTTCCCGCACCTGTTCCTGGGGGCATTGGCCATATTCTTCTGCGTGGCTGTGGAAGTGATGGCAGGCGATATTATCGGTACATACGGTAGGTTACTTTCGTTGCCGCCGTTCTTTGTGAAATACGGCACCGCTTTTACGCTGGGGTGTATGCTGGTAGGCTACTTCATCGGTATCGCAACGATTCCGCGACTGATCTCGCAACAATCGGCTCTTCGGATCTGTACACTGGTAGGAATCACATTTACCACCATTTCCGTATTCACCTCGGGAATTACCTCCTACATTTTTGTAGCACTGCTCGGCGTGGCCAACTCCCTGATGTGGCCAGCAATTTTCCCGCTGGGTATTAAGGGGTTGGGTCGTTTTACCAAAGTAGGGTCGGGAATTATGATCATGGGAATTGCCGGTGGTGCCATCTGGCCGCTGGTCTACGGTTACCTGAAAGACACATTGGGTATCGATTTCCAGCATGCCTTCCTCTACGCCATGGTACCGGCTTATCTGTACATTCTTTATTTCGCCGGTTACGGGCACCGCGCCAGCGAAGTCCGAAATTAATAGCTATCGTATGGATTGTGCCTGATTTTCCTGCGCCGGCATACACCGGTGCAGGAAAACAGGACTTTTTTGTGAAATATCACTTCTAAAACGTCGTATTCAACGGTGTATTACGTGAAGATTGTAATATTTTGGTCAGGTTGCCCTTCCATCCATGAATATTCCTAACTTCGGGCAATTGTAAACTAATAGAGAGAGTACTATGAAGAAACGCTTATTCAAAGTGGCAGCCTTAGCCATAGCGATCGCTACTATCGGCCATCCCATGAAAGCCCAGGTGAAACTTCCACCTGCCAGCAGTTCGCAAACCGTTGTGCAAAGTCTGGGAATCCGTAACGTGACCCTGACGTACAGCCGCCCCAACATGAACGGGAGGAAAATATTCGGCGGACTGGAGCCGTATGACCAAGTGTGGCGGACGGGGGCAAACGGCGTTCCCAAGCTTACGTTCGAGGACAGGGTAAGTGTCGCCGGGAAGCCCGTTGAGCCCGGAACGTACGGTCTCCTGACCATCCCCGGTAAAGACCAATGGACCGTTATCCTCAGCAAAAACAGTGAGCAATGGGGCGCCTATTCCTACAAGGAGGAAGAGGATGTCCTCCGCTTTACCGTAAAGCCGGAACGGTTAGCTCAGCCCGTAGAAACGTTTACAATCGATTTTTCTGACGTGAAGCCACAAAGTGCAAAGCTGAACATAGCCTGGGAAAACACAAAAATCGGATTTGATCTGGTAGTCGACCAGGATGCAGAGATTATGGCTTCCATTGATGAAGCTATGAAAGGGGAGAAGAAGCCCTATCTCCAGGCGGCGCAATATTACTATAACAACAACAAGGATATTCAGAAAGCCCTGGCATGGGCGAATGAGGCCGACAAGGTACCCAACCCGCCTCCTTACGTCAAGTACTGGAAAGCACGTATCCAGCTCAAGGCCGGCGACAAGGCCGGTGCGGCGGCTACAGCACAACAAGGTATAGACATTGCCAAACAGCAGGATAATCCGGAATATGAACGCTTGAACAGTCAGGTTCTGGCAGAAGCTAAAAAGTAGCCCCCGGGGCCCTCGCCGCGGCGTATAAGGTCGTCCGAAGTTTCAGGCTGCGGACGGCCTTATGTTTTTAGAGCGATGCATTCAGCAGCTCTTCCAACTCTTCATGGGTGATATTCATATTGACGTTGCCGTCTTTGGCAAAAGAGATCTCGCCGGTTTCTTCAGAAACAACCACCGCCACCGCATCGCTCACCTCCGTAACGCCGATAGCCGCACGATGACGCAGTCCGAAATGCAGGGGCAGGTCCTCACTGTCCGATAATGGCAATACGCAACTGGCGGTTTTGATTTTGAAGTCCACAATGACCACCGCCCCGTCATGCAGCGGACTGTTTTTCTGGAAGATGCTTTCCAGCAACCTCTTGGAAAGTTGCGCATCCATGTATTCGCCACTGCTTTGGTAGTATTCCTCGTCGAAATACTTGGCAAACACCAACAACGCTCCCGTATAGGATTTAGACATGCTCCGGCAGGCGTCAATAATGGGTTTCAGGTGCGCGCGATGATCCTGTCCGGCGGTTTTTTTGTTCACAAATATTGACCATAGGAAGTTTTTCCGTCGCACAGAGATGTTCTTTCCAATATGAATTAAAAACCTCCTGATCTCCTGCTGGAAAACTACGACCAATGCCAGCGAGCCCACGCTGATGAACCCTCCGAAAATCTGCGTCAGCAGATGCATGTTGAATTGCTTGACCAGCAGAAAAATTACATAGATAAGCCCTAAGCCGATGAGTATGTTGACAGCGATCGTCCCGCGTATCAGGCTGTATATATAATAGAGAATCACAGCCACCAGAAATATGTCTATGATGTCCAGGAGTCGGAAACTGAAATCGAAGCCATCCATAACTCACGCAATTTACTAATTTCCCCTTAAAAAAATGTTCATCGGAGCAAGGGGGAGGGGATGGACGAAGTTTGTTTTATACCTTTGCAAAAAATATTCGTTATGGCAAGGCTTTCCGTCAACATCAACAAAATAGCAACGCTGCGCAACTCACGTGGAGGGAACAACCCGGATGTGGTCCAGGCAGCGCTATCCTGTGAGCGTTTCGGTGCAGAAGGTATTACGGTTCATCCCCGCCCTGACGAGCGGCACATCCGTTACCGCGATGTGTATGACCTGAAGTCGGTGATCGCGACGGAATTGAACATCGAAGGGAATTGCAGGGAAGAGAAATTTGTGCGTCTCGTGTTGGACGTCCACCCGGCCCAGGTTACGCTGGTGCCTGATGAACCCGGACAGATTACATCAAATCACGGATGGGATGCCGTCAGACACCGCAAGTATCTGCAGGATATGTGCGCGTTGTTCAAAGGCGAGGGGATTCGTGTGTCGATTTTCGTAGACCCTGATCCCGACATGGTGGCAGCCGCTGCCGAAACGGGAACCGACCGCGTGGAGCTGTATACCGAAGGCTATGCCCGCGCCTATCCGGAAGATCCGGCCAAGGCCATTGCCCCCTACGTGGAAGCGGCAGAGCGGGCGCAACAGGTGGGTATCGGTCTCAATGCGGGGCACGACCTGGATCTGCACAACCTACCCTATTTTGTTCAGCATATCCCCGGCCTGCTGGAAGTGAGCATCGGCCATGCGCTGATATCCGACGCCCTTTACCTCGGCCTCGAAGAAACGGTCAAACGCTATTTGGCTGCCGCCCGATAGGGTCGTCGGGCGGACAGTAGTTACTTAATGCCCATGAAAATACGGTTCCACCGTATTTTGTCGAAGAACGTCCCGTCTTTATCCCAGCTCAGCCATACAAAAAGTGCTTTGCCCACAATATGGTCCTCCGGAACGAATCCCCAGGTACGGGCGTCTTCCGAGTTGTGACGGTTGTCGCCCATCATCCAGTAGTAATCCATCATAAAGGTATACGTATCAGCCTTCGCGCCGTTCAGGTAAATACCGTCGGCACGCTGCTCCAGCTCATTCCCCTCATAGACTCGGATAGCCCGTTCATAGAGCGGCATCGTCAGGCTATCCAGGGTGATGGTCCACCCTTTCTTCGGAACCACGATGGGGCCAAAGTTGTCGATGTTCCAGTGGTAAAGCGGGTTGTTGGGGAAAATTCCTCCTTCTTCCGTATCCCGGTGCCGGATGTTGGGCACGATCTTCGTCACGTTCGCCCACCCTTTAACCTCTTCGTAAGCCTCTTCCGTGAGAAACAGCTGGTAGGGCTCTTTCGCATAGGGATTGGACTCAATGCGCATGTCCAGCAACCGCTGCGGATTCAGGCCCGAACCGTCGGTATAGACATAATAGTCCATCTGGCCCCTCGGTGGAACGAAACCTTTTTCGCCGTTTACATAGAGAACCGATTCACGGAGGGATATCGTGTCACCCGGAATACCCACTGCCCGCTTGATGTAATTTTCCCGCTTGTCAATAGGGCGGCTGAAAGGGGGATCAGCTTCCATGGGATAATTGAATACAACCACGTCGTTCCGTTTTATTGGCTGAAACCCGGGCAACCTTTTGTAACCGATTTTTATTCCTTCCCAATACGCCTTGCCGCCCACCACCGGCATCGTGTGGTGCGCAAAGGGGAAGGCAACGGGCGTCATCGGGATACGCGGGCCATAGTTCAATTTGCTCACGAACAGGAAATCGCCGACCAACAGACTCTTTTCCATCGAACCCGTGGGAATCATATACGCTTCGATCAGGAACCCACGGATGAGGGTAGCGGCAACCACGGCAAACACAATCGCGTCTGCCCATTCACGGGCAACGGTCTTCTTATAAAAATATTTTTCCTTGAAATCCGCGGTGGTCGATTGCCCCAGGTAAACGACCTTCGGGTCTTTGCCCCACCAGGGAAGCACCACGAAAGGCAGGATAACCGTAGCGGCATATTCCCAGAAGCGGCGCTTTCCAAATGCCTTTACCAGATCTAAGTATAGACCAAAGAAAACGAAGATGTTGACGATAGGGATGAGTAGCAAGGCAATCCACCATCCCGGGCGGCCTGTGATGTGTTTGGCGATAATGAATTCTTTATAGATCGGGATAAGCGATTCCCAGCCTTTGCGTCCGGCCTTGATAAACAATTGCCAGAGACCAACGTGAATCAGGATAAGCGCTATAGCGAAAACAATGGATCCCATGCGATAGGTTTCGTTAAAAATTAAACATTTCGTTGACTTGGAAAAATCCGCGACGGCCTGCCAGCCATTCCGCGGCCACGACGGCCCCCAGGGCAAATCCGGCACGGCTGTGCGCAGTGTGCTTGAATTCGATCTGGTCGACTTCCGAACTGTATAAAACCGTATGGGTGCCCGGAACATCGTCGATCCGATGGCTTTCAATCAGCAGTTGCCGGGCGGTGGGAATAAGCTCCTCACCTTCCCCCACGAGGTTATTTATCCACTCCGTTTTTGAATCCGTGTTTTTAATGATTCCCTCAGCAATCGTAATGGCGGTGCCGCTTGGGGCATCCAGCTTTTGCGTGTGGTGAATCTCCTCAACCTGAACGTCGTATTGCTTGTATGGATTCATCGCTGCTGCCAATAACTTGTTGATATGGAAGAATACGTTTACTCCAATGCTGAAGTTAGAGCCGTACATCAACGTTTTGTTACCTTCCAGGCACCTTTTTTTGACGTCGGAAAGCTGTTCATACCAACCGGTAGTACCTACGACAATCGGCAGGTCCGCCTCGAAGCACAGGTCGATATTGGACACAGCTGCCTCGGGTCGGCTGAAATCAATGGCCACATCGGCACCCGACAGATCGGCCGCTCCAATATCCCGCCGGTTGTTTTCGTCCACAATCAGATGAATATGGTGTCCGCGTTGGAGGGCAAATTTCTCAATAATGCGCCCCATTTTTCCGTATCCGAGTAGTACAATATTCATGAACGTAGTTGCTAGTTCGCAAACTTAGTATAAAATGTCTTATAAATGGTTAAAAATTCATCTTCACACGGAGGCCGATCGTCGTGGGTTGATAGGACCACGAGGTGCCTGGATAGGATATCAACGTGGGGGAAACGTTAAATGAAAGGTCATCGCCGATCTCCCACCGGTGTTTAAGCATGGAGGTAACGTAAGCTTCCACAGCCTGGAGCCCCCACCACCCGATGGTCACCAGCACCATGAGGTCGCGGTTGCGGCGGTAATAGTCTTTGGCTGTGATCATGTAATCCGTCATCTGCTGGCCCGGTTGGATATTGGGGAATTTGGTGTTCGGCGGTACGGCGTGATTATTATTGATCCGGTACTGGACTTCCTTCAGGATATCGTGATAATAACGGTTATTAAAGTCGAATACCAGCACGGTGGTTACGAAGCCGCCATACACAACCGGCACCTTCAGCCACCACCAGCCGCCATTGGTGATCTGGCCCCAGCCAGGGACCATGAGTGACCGTTTCCAGGGGCGTACCGATAACGCCTCCAACGCCAGACGCGCCGAATCTTTGAAGATGGTTTTGGCTTCCTCCTGCGCCTCTCGCTCCCGTTTTTCACGCTCCCGGCGCTCCCGGCGCGTTTCGGTGGCCGCTGAATCCACCGTTGCAGAGTCCGCCGGTGCTTTCAGCGAATCCGGTACCTGCGGGATAGGCGCGGCAGGAACCGTATCGCGCTGCGGCCGACGGGGCTCCTGCGCCCATAGGGCGGTTACGCTCCCAAGCCCAAGCAGCACGATGAATAGGATTTTGCTCATCACCAGTCCAACAGTTCAAGGATCCTGTTCAGATCATCTTCGGAATGGAAAGGGATTTCAATGGCCCCGCTGCCCTTCTTTCCCGATACCTTAAGCTTTACCCGGGTGGCAAACTTCGAGGCGAGGTCGTCCTCCACCTTTTGGTATTGAAAGGAGAGCGGCGCGGGCTTCTCACGGTTCGCAGACTGGCTCTGTATGCGCTGCTGCAGATCCCGTACCAATTCTTCGGTTTTCCGGACAGAGAGTCCCTTCTTGACGATTTCCCGGAAGACATATAGCTGCTTGTCGATCTCAGGAAGGTTGATCAGCGAGCGCGCATGGCCCATGCTTAACTGACCATCCCTGATAGCGGCCTGGATAACGGGGGGCAATTTCAGTAAACGGAGGTAGTTGGTTACCGTCGAACGGTTTTTGCTTACCCGTTCGCCGAGCTCCTCCTGCTTCAGATTACATTCCTCGATCATCCGCTGGAAGCTGAGCGCTACCTCGATGGCGTTGAGGTTTTCCCGTTGAATATTTTCGATCAAGGCCATTTCCAGCATCTGCTGGTCATTGGCAGTGCGGACATAGGCGGGAATTTCGGTCAGCCCGGCCATCTTGGAGGCCCGTAACCGGCGCTCACCGCTGATCAGCTGATAGGTGCCGCCCTCCGCCTGCCTTACCGTAATGGGTTGAATAAGACCTTGTAATTTAATGGATTCAGATAGTTCCCGTAAGGCTTCTTCATCAAAATCCGCTCTTGGCTGGAACGGGTTGACGGCGATCTGCGAGATCGGTACCTCACTAATGCCCGCAGATGGCTTCTGTTCCTTTACATCGCCTACCGACTTGTCCTCGGCAGGCCGCTTGATCACTTCCTCCGAATCGTCGAGCAGTGCACTTAATCCTTTACCCAACCCTGTTTTCCGTTGTTGTGCTGCCATGTTATCCTATGCGCTTGCGTGTTCTTGTTCTTCTTTACTAAGGTTATTTTTTTCTAAAATTTCCCGCGCCAGGTTTAGGTAATTGATCGCACCTTTGCTATTGGCATCGTGCATAATGACGGCGATGCCAAAACTGGGTGCCTCGCTAAGTCGTGTGTTCCGCTGGATGATGGTTTCAAAAACCAGGTCGTTAAAGTGTGTCTTCACCTCTTCCACCACTTGGTTGGAAAGCCGCAGCCTCACATCGTACATCGTCAGCAGGATCCCCTCAATCTCCAACGCCGTATTTAATCGGTTTTGCACAATTTTGATGGTATTGAGCAGCTTGCCGAGTCCCTCGAGCGCGAAATACTCGCACTGTACGGGAATAATGACGGAGTGGGATGCCGACAAGGCGTTAATCGTTATCAGACCCAATGACGGTGAACAGTCGATGATGATAAAGTCATATTCGTCTTTCACCTGGTCCAGCATCTTGCGCATCTTGAACTCCCGCTCATGCAGGTTGATCATTTCGATTTCGGCACCTACCAGGTCGATATGAGCGGGAAGCAGATCGAGATTGGGCGTTTCCGTGCGCTGAATGGCCTCATGTGGATCGAGGTCATTGATCAAACATTCATAGACACTGGATTTAATGGTGCGCGGGTCATATCCGATGCCGGAAGTTGAGTTGGCCTGCGGGTCGGCATCGACAAGCAGGGTCTTGTATTCCAATACGGCCAGGCTGGCGGCGAGGTTGATGGAGGTGGTGGTTTTTCCCACTCCTCCTTTCTGATTAGCTATTGCAATGATTTTGCCCATGAGTGATGAAATTTACGCGCTTTGTGCTGAACATCCCAAAAGTATCCATTAATTCGTACTTTTGGGCATTTCAGCAAGTTCGAATGCGAGGGGCTAAGATACGCTTTTTTAATTAATCCATCATGATTACCATTATATCCGGTACAAACCGTCCACATAGTAATACGCTCAAATTGGCATCCTATTATCAGCAGCGGATGAGGGAAAAAGGAGTGGCATCCCATCTGCTCTCGCTGGCCGACCTGTCTGCCGATTTTATTTCGTCAGAGATGTACAAGAGCGGTAGTGAAACGTTTCAGCCATACCAGGAACGGGTATTCGCCACGGAAAAATTTCTATTTGTTATACCGGAATACAACGGCAGTTTCCCCGGTATTCTGAAGACCTTTGTAGACGCCTGCAAGTTCCCCGATAGTTTTTTTAACAAAAAGGCCGCGCTGGTAGGTCTATCGAGCGGGAAATACGGCAACATACGGGGCGTTGACCATTTTACCGGCGTCTGCCATTACGTACGGCTGAATGTGCTGCCTCTGCGCATCCATATCCCCCACATCTTCCAGGAATTCGATAGCGACGGAAAGCTATACAAAGAAGACACCGTGCGGTTCACCGATGAACAGATCGAAGAGTTCATCCGGTTTTAGAACCGCTTCCTATTTGATGAATGAGGGAATATAAATTGGATACGGCCGGCCAACGCGAACCACCACGAACGGCTGAAGAATTGTATGATCTGCAAAAAGATCCAAATCAGTTAAAAAATCTGGCAAACGATCCGGACTACGCCGGCATTCGCAACGAATTGTCCCAACGCCTGAGGAAGTGGAGAAAGGAGACCGCAGATCCCGTAACGGATAGCGAGGAGCCTTTTGATACCTATCCGTATTATGGCGTACCCAGGCATCCGTGACAGGGGAAGAGATGGTGAAACCGCCGGTACTGCAAACGGCATGTACCGGCGGTTCTTTGGCTGACCCAGCCGATTACGGCCTGGGTTCTTTTACCTCCGGATCACCGGTAGGCGTGTAATACTGTACCTCACCGAACGTATCCATCCTGTCCGCAAAGTCATCCGTTTTGCCTACAATCGTGATCTGAACGTTGTCGCCATGGACGTACTTGGCGGCAATGTCATTTACCTGCGCCAACGTGAGTTTATCCAGGTTTTGGAGGTAATTTTTATAAAAATCTTTCGGCAGCTTCTGCAGTTCGGTGTTGATCGCAAACCGGGCAATGGTAGATGGCTGCTCCAGCGATCGTCCAAAACTACCGGCAAGGGCGGCCTTGGCCAGGTCGAGTTCCTCCTGGGTGATGGTTTTCTTTCCCATACGCTCCAGCTCATGGATAATCTCGTGCGTGGCACTGTCAGTCACCGGGTTACGCACAGAAGCACTGGTGTTGAGGGAAGCCACCAACTCGTCCGGCGTGACGCCTCCGTATGCTCCGTACGTGTAGCCTTTGTCTTCACGGAGATTGAGAAAGAGACGGCCCGATGAGCCGCCGCCCAGCACGCGGCTCACGACGTTGACGGCAATGACATCCGGGTTGTTGGGCTTCAGGTCGAGCGGATAGCCCACATTGATCACCGACTGTGCGCTTGCCGGGCGGTTCACCAACACCACCTTCGTGCCCTGTGGGGAGGGGGGTGTCGGCCATTCGTGGGTGGGCACCTCTCCTTTTTGCCAGCCAGCGAAATACCGTTCCACCAAGTCCCGCGCTTCAGCCACCGTGATGTCCCCCACAATGGCCAGGTACGCCACATTGGGCTTAAAATACGTGTTGTAATACGCTTTAAAATCCGCTACCTGCAGGTTTTGAACGGTGGTTTCGGTTTCGGTTTCTCCATAGGGATGGTCCTTTCCGTACATCGCGGCATTGCGCACCACGCCGATAATGCTGCTCGGATCGTCTTTTGCGGCGGCGAGCGACGAGATAAGTTGTTTTTTCAGCTTATCGAGTTCCGATGGGGGGAAGGCCGGGTGGAACAGCACGTCGGCAAACAGATCCAGCAGCTGCCCGTTGTACTTTTTCAGTGAAGATGCCGTCGCCGAAGTGGAGGTCACACCGATGCGGGCGCCGATACGGTCAATCGCTTCGTCGAGTTCGTCTTTGCTGCGGCTGGTGGTACCTCCCATGAGCATATCGCCCATCAGGGTGGTGAGCCCTGCTTTATCTCCCTCCAGGATCGGGTCGCGGTCGATCACGAGTGAGTAGGTTACACGCGGCAATTTGTGATTCTCCACCACAAACACCTTCAGGCCGTTGTCCAGGGTGAACGTAGCCGGATCACCGATGTTGATCCGGGGTGCGGGTCCGGGCTCAGGGTAACTGCTGCGGTCCACCTGCGCAAAAGCAGTGAGGCAGGTGCCGGCCATCGCGAGTAAATAGATGCTGATTTTCTTCATCGTATGTTTTGTTATTTGCAAACAGGGGTTAGGGTTTGGGTTCTTCGGATTTGGGGAGGTAATGCAGCACGACGCGGCTTTCGGGAGCCAGGTATTCACGGGCTACGCGCTGGATATCCTCGCGGGTCACTCGATTGTAGTTCTCCATTTCACGGTTGATCTCATCGGCGTCACCGAAGAACGTTTTTGCCCCGGCGAGGCTCTCCGCAATTCCCGCCATGGATCCGTGGCGGCTCACTACATCATTTTCCGTCTGTGCCTTTAGTTTCTGGAAGTCGGCTTCCGTGATGCCGCCCGCAATGACTTTTTGGATCTGTTCATCCAGGGCCCGTTGCACCGTGTCTGCCGTTATGCCCATGTTGGCAATGGCATACGTCAGAAAAACCCCGCCGTCCTCCAGGTCCAGCGGAAAAGCAGCCACGCCTACGGCTTTCTGCTGATTATCCACCAGCTCCTTCGTGAGCAACGAACTGTTTCCGCCCGTCAGGAAGGTGGAAAGCATGTTGAGTGCATACGTATCGGGGTGTTTTTTCGGAGGAAGGTTATATGCCAGGACGACGGCCGGCAGCTGGATATTGTCATATACGACGTCTTTTATCTCCTGCGTGCGCTTCGGCTCGGTTACCTGGGGGCGGTTGATGGTGCCGATGCCGACCGGTATTTCGGAAAAGTATTGGCGTACCCAGGTCTCCGTCTGCGCATAGTCGATGTCTCCTGCGATGGAAAGTACGGCATTGTTCGGTACATAGTAGGTACGGTAAAATTGCATGAATTCATCCAGTGTGGCCGCATTCAGGTGGTCGAGTGACCCGATAACGGGCCAGTGGTACGGATGCACCTGATGGGAGCGTTTGAACGTTTCACGCAGGATGGTGCCGTACGGCTGGTTGTCGTACCGCTGACGCATTTCCTCTTTCACCACATTGCGCTGGGTTTCTACGCCTACGGAATCGATTTTGGCGTGCAGCATGCGCTCGCTCTCCATGTAAAGCGCCGTCTCCAGGTAATTGGCGGGCACCACTTCGTGGTAGTACGTAATGTCATTAGACGTGTATGCATTAAGGGTGCCGCCGATGGATTCGATCTTTTTCATGAATTCGCCGCGCCCGATGTTTTCGGTACCTTCGAAAAGCAGGTGCTCAAAGAAATGGGCAAAGCCCGTGCGCGCGGGATTTTCATTTTTGGAGCCGACATGGTACATCACGGATACCGCCACGATGGGCGTGGTATTATCGCGATGCATGAGTACCGTGAGGCCATTTTCGAGCCTGAACTCCTTGAATTCGATTCGGTTTTGGGCGGTGGCTACTCCCGCTGTACCCCATAGCAAGCCGGCCAATGCGGTAATGAATAATGTTTTTCTCATATGTGATCCAAGTTAAAAGCTGTGACGATAAGCACGTACGCCTAACGTTATGCAAGTATACCATTCTTGTCTTTAAAAATGGAATTTCACACTCCTTCTGCGATCAGTTCATGGTTGATGAATGCGCCGGCCAGCGTGCCCGCCGCAACCGCTGACGCAACACTTCGGAACATCGATGCGTTATCGCCCGCGGCGAAGATGCCCGGCACGGTGGTTTTCTGAACGTTATCCACTTTGAGATGGCCGCTGGGCAAAAATTCGCAGCCCAATCTCTCCGGAATCGGGCAGTGCTGCACAAAAGGAGCGGAAACGTATAATGCCTTCAGCGGTACCCGGCTTCCGTCTGACAGCACGGCGCCATCCAGATGGCCGTCGGTGTGTTGGATGTACTGTAGGGGCGTATCCACGATGCCGATACCCAGGGCGGCGAGTTTGTCGGTGTGCTCCGTGCTAAGGTTGCTGGCACCATGCGTAAATAACGTAAGCTGGCTGGACCAATGATGGATCAGCCGCGCTTTTTCATAAGCCATCTCCCCGTTGATGAGGAGACCGGTGGGCATATTGCGGTACTCATAACCATGGCAATACGGGCAATGGATAACCGATATTCCCCAACAGGCAGCCAACCCATCGATCGGAGGGAGCTGATCCCGGATGCCAGTGGCAAACAATACTTTTCCCGCAGTTAGCCGCTCTCCCGTGTCCAACGTGATCCGGAAATTGCCGTTCGCTCCGGTAACATCGCGAACCTCGCCATCCTGCCAGTGGATGGTCGGATAGGCGAGGACCTGGTCACGGCCCAGCGCGGCAATACCGGCGGGCGTGTTGCCGTCCTGTGTCAGAAAGTTATGGGAATGAGGAGTCTGGGCATTGCAGGGTTTTCCGCTGTCCACAATAAGCACGTTCCGCATGGATCTCCCCAGCGCCATCCCGGCAGCTAAGCCGGCATAACTTCCGCCTACAATGACCGCATCAAAAAAAGTGCTGTTTTCCATACTGTTATTTTTTTATCCCGTTGTTCAAAGAGATCCAGGCAAATGGTTTTTGACTTTGTACTGCGATCGCACCGGTCGCAACGGCCCGGACGGCCGTAGTCACCACCCCCGTGAAAAATTCACAGAGCCAGGCAGCGGTAACCCGATCCGTAATGAGACCGTCCTCCTGGAGCTGAACGATAAATTGATGAAACCGCCCCTGCATGGCGTCATAAGCAGCACAGTCGTCTCCGCTGTGTGAGTGTGCGTGTTCGCTGCCGTGGAACTTATGGAAAAAAGCGTACTTCGTGCCGCAGTCGATGGCCGCATAAAGTAAGCTTTTCAACCGTATAAGCGGATCAAGCGGTTGTTCAAACACCCGGTTCATGGCCTTGCTGCACCGTTCACGGATATCCTGGCGGCACGCCATGAGGAGGTCGGCCCGATCATTGAAATAACGGTGCAACGTCCGCCGGGTAACCGGCACGCGTTCGGCAACGCGCTCCAATGGCGCCGACGGATCTTCGTTGAAAATGTCAACGGCAGCATCTATAATCCGTTGCCTTGTATCCGTATTCACTTGCATGTCACAAAATAAAGACTAATTTCTCAAAAATGAGACATTGCAATCTGCCGTTTTACGCTGTGATGACAAGTACGGCTTTTTTTACTACCTTGGTAGAACGATGAGGTATATGAACATACGTTCGTTGGTCGCGGCTTATGTGATCATCCTGGCTGGTGCGTTTGCGTCGGTTCAAGCGCAGGAGGACGGCGGGCTGACAACCCGGGCCGCGGAAATCCATGCCGCTGCCCTTACATTGGATACGCATGCAGATGTACCCACGTACATGGTGTCCCATCCGGGGTTCGATCTATCGAAAGCACATAATCCCCGGACGACCGGTTCGCGGGTTGATTTTCCCCGGATGAAGCAGGGTGGAATGGATGCCATGTTTTTTGCTGTCTATCTGGCACAGGGCGCACGGAGCGAGGCGGGTTACGCCGATGCTCATCGACGGGCGAAGCAATTATTTGATCGGATTCACCAATGTGTGGAGGATTATCCGGACCTGGCCGGGCTGGCTACCACACCCGAAGATGCGTACGCATTGAAGCGGGAAGGCAAGCGCGCCATCTTCATCGGCGTTGAAAACGGGTGGGCCATTGGGCGCGACCTGTCGCTGCTAACGACATACTATGAACTCGGTGCGCGGTACATGACGTTGTCACATGCGCGGAACAACGATATCTGCGATTCCTCTACCGATCCGAAAGGAGCCGAACACCACGGACTGAGTGCCTTTGGCGAAGAGGTCGTCCGGGAGATGAACCGTCTGGGAATGCTGATCGATATATCCCATACATCCGATGATACCTTCTGGGATTGCCTGAAGTCGTCAAAAGCGCCCCTAATTGCATCCCACAGCTCCGCGAGGGCGTTATACGGCCATCCACGTAACTTGTCGGATGACATGATCAATGCGCTGGCGGCCAAAGGCGGCGTGGTACAGATGAACATGTACGCCGGTTATCTCGTACGGGAAAACCCTAAACGTACCGCTGCAATGAAGGCCTTGCAGGCGAAGTATCCGCGATTAAGCCAACTGACGGCAGCTGAACGGGCCCACCGGGAGGCGGCGTTGGGGGAAATCAACCGGCAATATCCGGCGGCCGTCGCTACGCTGCAGCAGGTTGTTGACCATATCGATCATATCGTAAAGCTGGTGGGGGTGGATCACGTGGGCGTAGGTGCCGATTTTGACGGCGGCGGAGGGGTGCGGGGTATGTACGATGTGAGTGAAGCGGGCAACCTGACCCTCGAGCTGGTGAAACGGGGGTATAACGAGGAAGACATCCGAAAAATATGGAGCGGCAATTTTTTCCGTGTCATGAAGGAGGCAGAGCGTGTTGCGAAGGCGTTGAACGCCGGCGTTACGGCCGCTGATGATCGTTGATGGCCGCCTGATAAATGCCGAGGAGCTGCTGGCGGTTCGGCGCGGCGGTATAAAGGGTTTCGTAAGACGCTCCTGCTCCGGCTTCGAGCGGCTGCCGGTCTACCGGATCCATCGCTGCCCAGCGGATCGCTTTCTCGCGCAGCGCGGAGGCATCGCCGGGTGAAAAAAGCCATCCATTATACCCATCCTTTACCATGGACGCCATGGCGCCTAGGTCGCTTGCAATGACCGGCGTACCGGCCGCAAATGCTTCTAATAACGTCATGGGCATACCCTCGTACCAAACGGACGGGAACACCAAGGCCGTACAGGATGCAAGGAGACGGGCTACGGACGCATGTTCCTGCGGGCCGAGGTACGTGATGGACGGAGATCGATCAGAGGCCGCCAGAACATCCTTCCGCAGGGGACCATCGCCCACAATCGTCAGGCGGAGTCCGCTGGTGGCGAAGGCTTCCAGCAGCATGGGGATTCCTTTTTCCTCCGTCAGGCGGCCGACGAACAGAAAAAAATCTTCCCGCATCGCAGGGACGGCCGGCCGCGCGCCTATGGTAAAATTCGGCTTGACGGTGAATTTTTCCGCAGGGAGACCCAACGAGGAGTCGATAAACAGCTGCCGGGCGAAGTCGGTAAGCGTAATATACCGGTCCACCAGCCGCCAGGTGCCCAATTTCCGGTGCACCCAGTGGTTGAGCGCAAGCCAGAAGGTCTTTACGCGGGAGCGACTGTGCACCCCTAGCCGGACGGCTTTCCAGGGGAACGTCGCATGGAGGCTGTCGGTAAAACGCCTGCCGTTATGAAACAAGGTCGCCGAAGGGCACAGCAGCCGGTAATTATGCAGCGTCATGACCACGGGTAGGTTCGCCCGCTTCACCACCCGGATGGCGATGGGGCCAACCGCATAATGCAGGTTGTGAAGATGAACCACATCCGGATGATGCTGCCGGATGGCCCTTCTTACCTTCCGGGCTGCCCATACATTCCACGGCGACCAGAGCGTCTGCCACATACCCTGCCAGCCCTTCCGGTTTTGGAAGGTTAGCAGCATCACGTCTTCCGTTTGACCGAGCAACTGTTTTTCCTGCGAAACGACGGTGTCTTCCCCCCCGGGGTCCTGGTAACGGTTGTGTATGATCAGAATGCGCATGTTTCCCCGATAAGGTAGCAAAGCTACAAAATGTAAGAAAATTCCTATCTTTAAAGCACCATCTTTTAAATATCGTTCCTTATCAAACGAAGCCTATGCCGATGGAAAGAAAATGCTTGGACTGTGGCAGGCCGCTTAGGGGGCGGGCCGACAAAAAATTCTGCGACGACGGCTGCCGCGGTAACTATAACAATAAACGGAACAGCGAAGAAAACGGCTATCTGCGCCGCGTAAACAGCATACTTAAACGTAACCGCCGGATATTGGAAGGGTTAACCCCCGGCCGCGGCAGTACCAAAGTGAAGTGGAGCGACCTCATGCGCGAGGGATTCAATTTTGAATTTATTACGGAGATGCATGAAACCGGTGAGGGCGACCAATACCGCTTCTGTTATGAATACGGCTATCTGTTGCTGGAAGGCGATGACATCCTGCTGGTGAAGCGGAAAAGTTAGGCAACAATGACCTTGATGCCGCGTTCCTTCAGCTCTTTCACCACATTTTCCGATACCCCCTGGTCGGTAACAATATATTGAACCTGCTCGAGGTCGCAGATTTTTCCGATACCCCGCTTGCCGAATTTGGAGCTGTCAGCCAGCACAACGATGATCTGTGAAGCATCGATCATCTTTTGATTGATGTTTGCTTCCGTAAGGTTGCTGATCGAAAACCCAAAGTCGAAATCTATGCCGTCTACCCCTATAAAAAGGACGCCGCTGGATACCCGTTCCAGCATATATTCCGCATAAGCGCCCGCCACCGAGGACGAGTTGGGACGGATCAGTCCGCCCAGTTGGAGTACCTCCACGTTCGGGCGGTTGCAAAGCTCCATCGTTACCTTTACCGCCGGCGTGATCACCGTAAGGGGTTTGATCGGGTGAAGGTAATGCGCAAATTCAAACGCTGTTGTTCCGGAACCAATAATAATGGCGTCATTTTCCCCGATCAGTTTGACGGCAGCCTGGGCAATCTTTTTCTTCTGCTCGGCGTTTATGGTCGCCTTTTCATAAATCGGCCGGTCAATGGTATACGGATTGGTCAATGACGCTCCGCCGCGCGTGATAAAGATCAGCCCTTTATCCTCCAAAAACTTTAAATCCTTGCGAATGGTGACACCTGACACCTGCGTGAGATCAATCAGTTCGGGAATCGTGATCTGCCCCTTGTTTTTAAGCCGTTCCAAAATGAACTGATGCCGCTTGGTGATATTTTTCATGCTTAACTATTGTTAATCAATTTTAACAAAACGTAACGGTTTTGCTGCAATAATACCTTTTTTTTCGTCGCGAAGGAACTGTGAAGCAAAATTTATTGGTAATAAACCCCAGGAATTAACGCACAGTATGTTAACAAATGTTTATTTCAATATTATTTTTTATTTTATTTTGTTTTTAAAGTTTTTATTTCATTAACTTTGTCTTGTTGTAAACCTTAAAAAATTAAATAAAGCTGCAGGTATGAGTTGCCTGTTTCGAGTTAAAATCACTTCGGTTTAATAAACATAATAACTAATTACAATGACTAAACGAATTTACTATTTGTTATGGGCCGCCCTGTTTTTTGTCCACATGGGTGTTGCGCAGCAGCAGGTACGGGTAGATGGTCGGGTTGCTGACGACCAGGGGGTGCCCGTAGAAGGAGCCACGGTCCGATCGGTCCGATCCGGACTTACCGTACAATCCGGTGCGGATGGAACATTTTCTATAACGACCAGCCAGGGGGACGAAATCGTGGTAAGCCTTGTCGGCTATGAAACCCAACGGGTTACCTACCAAGGACAACCCTCGCTACAGCTTTCATTGCGTCCGGAACAACGAAGTCTGGACGAGGTGGTCGTGGTGGGCTATGGAACCCAGCGAAGGCGTGATCTCGTAGGAGCCGTTGAACAAATCGGTGGCGAACAACTGCAGAACCGCGGAAACATGAACATTTCACGGTCCCTTCAGGGAGCGATGCCCGGACTGAATATCTCAATGCGGGACGGCAAACCGTCGCGCGGAGCAACGCTGAATCTCCGCGGAACGGGCAGCATCGGTGCCGGCGGCGGAGCCCTGATTCTGATAGACGGAGTGGAAGGAGACATGACCACGGTAAATCCCGATGACGTCGAAAGTGTAAGTATTCTCAAAGACGCTTCATCCGCCGCGGTTTACGGTGCCAGGGGCGCTTTTGGTGTCGTGTTGATTACGACCAAAAAGGCGGGGGAAGGAAAGCCCAAAATTCAATACAGCGGCGGCGTATCCCGCCACGAGCGGTTGGTGAAAATGGAGGATAACATTGTCGATAATGGCCTGCAATGGACCGATGGCTGGTATAAGGCCTATATGGAAGGAATGGACGTGGGTACGCCTCCGGGGGGGATCAACAACGTGTTTAAATACTCCACCGAATGGTACAATGAGTTGCGGAAACGGGACGCGGATCCGACACTCGAAAAAATGCGCGTAAACAGTAACGGCGAATACGAATACTTCGGCAATACCAACTGGTATGATATCATTTACCGCGATTATAACCTGTCTACCGAACATAACCTCAGCATGTCAGGCGGCTCTGACCGGGTTAAATATTACCTGTCAGGACGCTATTTCGATCAAGGAGGTATCTACAATGCCGGAAACGAAAGTTACAAACAATACAACGTACGGGCGAAAGGGCAGATCCAATTGACCCCCAAGCTGGTCCTGGATAATAATACGGACTTTATCCGCCGTAATATCCACCAGCCGATGGTGATGTACGACCGCCAGTTGATCCCCCGTATGCTGGAACATCAGGGATATCCCATGACCCTGGAACGGAACCTGGATGGTACCTGGACGGAAGCAGCCGTCTATACGGGGTGGGCTGGATTTGTAGAAGGAACTTCCTACCAAAAAAATAATAAATTCGATCTCCGCAATATTACCGGATTAACTTACACGCCCATCGAGGACCAGTTGATCCTGAAGGGCGAGTTTACCTATCTGTTTAATAACTCGGAGCGCTGGCGCGTAGAAAACATGTATGACTTCTACACGGGGCCGTCGATCAAGAAAACGCGGAACACGTTCAGCTCGCTGGAGCATATCAATTACGATAATTCCTACTTGGTGTTCAATGCCACCGCAAACTACATCCCTAAATTCGAAACCGATGATCACCGGGTGAACGTGCTGGTCGGATGGAACATGGAAGAGCGTCGTTCGAGGGATTTGCAAACCTACCGCAGAGGACTGCTCTATCCCTCGAAACCCAGCTTCGCATTGATGGACGGTGATTACTATACCACCGGTCAAAGCGGCTATGAATGGGCTTATGCAGGACTGTTTTTCCGGGGTAATTACAATTTCAAAGACCGGTACCTTGTGGAAATAAGCGGCCGTTACGATGGAACGTCTAAATTTCCGGCAAACCAGCAATGGGGCTTTTTCCCGTCGGCCTCCTTGGCATGGCGCATCGCCGAGGAAAACTTCATGCAAAACAGCCGCACGTGGCTGGACGACCTGAAGCTGCGTTTGTCGGTCGGCGGTCTGGGAAATGGCAACGTCGACCCCTATCTATATCTGCCGACAATGCCCATTGGGCGCACGTCGTTGATTTTGGACGACCTGCTGCAAACCTACACGTACGCGCCGGCCAATATTCCCCGCGGATTGACGTGGGAAAAGGCAACCACCTACGATGTTGGACTCGATTTTACCTTGTTGAACAGACGGCTCAGTGTGATTCTGGATTATTACGAGCGCCATACCACCGATATGTTTACAGTGGGGCCGGAAGTACCCCACGTATTCGGTGCCGCCGTACCGCGGGGGAACAACGCAAATCTTAAAACCAAAGGCTGGGAAACTTCTGTGGAATGGCGCGACCAGGGGACCATCGCCGGAAAACCGTTTCAATATGGGGTGAAAGCGATGTTATGGGACAGCCGCAGCTGGGTGACCAAATTCAACAACGAAAACAAACTGCTGTCCACCTATTACGAAGGAATGGAAATCGGCGAAATCTGGGGCTATCGTATCCTCGGGTTGTTCAAAGACCAACAGGATATCGATAACCACGTCGATCAGTCGCGCATCATCGTGTCCGGCAGTAACATCATCAAACCGGGCGACCTGAAGTTTGCCGACCTCGACGGCGACGGTGCAATCACACCCGGAACCAATACCGTGGGCGATCCGGGCGACCGTACCGTCATCGGGAATACGACACCGAGGTATCAATTCGGAATGAACCTGAACTTCTCCTGGAACCGTATCGGGTTGTCGGCATTCATCCAGGGTGTAGGACAGCGTCACTGGTATCCGGCAAAGGAGTCGGCCTTCTTCTGGGGGCAGTATAACCGGCCGTACGGATACATGCTGCAAATGCATACGGGTGATAACGTATGGACCGAGGAAAATCAGAATGTGGATGCCTATTGGCCCCGATACCGCGGATACCTCGCGCTCAATGCCAACCGCAGCATGACCGTAACGAACGATCGCTACCTGCAAAATGCAGCGTATGTCCGCCTGAAGAACCTCCAACTTAACTACGCGTTTGATCAACGCCTCTGCTCCAAACTGGGACTGCAGGCTCTGAACCTGTATGTGGCGGGCGAAAACCTCTATACCTGGTCGCCCATGTTCCGGGTGACCCGCAATTTCGACCCGGAAGTAATCCTTGCCGGTGATACGGATTTCCGTTCCACCTCCGGTACGGACGGAGATGGTTACGGCTATCCGATGCTTAATACGTATACAGTTGGAATTAATTTGACTTTTTAAGGTAACGAACAATGAAACGCATATACTTATTAGCAGCAGGTTGGTTCTTGCTGTCATCGTGTGAAAAATTCCTCACCAGAAATCCCGAAAACGAAATCGGTTCCGGCGAATTTATGCAAACGGAAAACGACCTTGTGCTCTACTCCAATGGGTTCCTGCAGCGGCATTTGCCCGACGAAGAAACGTTGGCGTGGGGCGATCAATATGCCGATAACATCGCTACCCGGAGCTCAACCCAGTTCCTCATAGGCGATAACTGGGGGCCCGACGAGCAGGGCGGATGGTCAAGCGGCGCAAGCGGAACCTGGTCTGAACTCCGCAATGTAAACTACTTCCTGGATAACCTCCCTAAAGCAAAGGACAATGTGTCTGACGAAACGTACCGGCATTATGAAGGGGTAGGACGGTTCTGGAGAGCTTATTTTTACTACAATATGGTCCGGACGTTCGGTGACGTGCCCTGGTATGATCGGGAGATTGACGTGGCAGACGAAGACCTGCTCTATAAGTCGCGTGACCCGCGCGAATTTGTAATGGACCGCGTGTTGGAAGACCTTGATTATGCGGCAGCCAACTGTTCCGCTGAAGACCGCTATGTACGCTCTTCCACCCTCATCAACAAATGGGTGGCCCTCGCTTTCAAGTCGAGAGTCTGCCTATTTGAAGGTACCTACAGGAAGTACCATACGGAGCTTGAGCTGGGGGCATCGGCCGATAAATTTCTCCGCGAAGCGGCCGCGGCGGCGGAAGAGTTGATGACATCAGGCCCCTATCGGCTGGTGCACAATCCCGCCAACGTCGGCACACAGTACCGGTCGCTGTTCACCTCCGAAAGCCTGAATACGACAGAAGTGATCCTCGGCTTGGCGTTTAAGACAGATGTTCGCATGCACTCCATCACATGGAAGCTCTTCTCTGCCTCGTTCGGTAACAACTGGTCGCTTACCCAATCGTTTGTGAATCAATACCTGATGCTTGACGGTAGCCGCTTTACCGACCTGCCGGATTATGAAGAAAAGACATATCGGGAGGTGTTTGAAAACCGTGACCGCCGCCTGGAACAAACGGTTATTTCGCCCGGTTATACCCGGCGCATCAGCGGAGCCGTGCGACGGGATGCCCCGAATTTTGCATTGACCTCCACCGGCTATCAACCGATCAAGTGGGCCATTGATGACGACGTGCACGTTGGCTTGGCGACGTCCAACAATTCAGTTCCCATGTTCCGTTTTGCCGAAGTGCTGCTCAACTATGCGGAAGCCAAGGCGGAACTGGGCGAAATGACCGAGGCGGAATGGAACCGGTCGATCCGGCTGTTGCGCGAAAGGGCAGGGGTCAACGGCGCAGCGCCGTCTACCTATGATCCCTATTTGGCCGCCTACTTTCTGAACCAGACAACTGACCGGTGGATCCTCGAGGTGCGCCGTGAACGGGGTGTGGAACTTGCCTTCGAAAATGTCCGCTACGATGACATCATGCGTTGGCGCATGGGCCCTCTGTTGGAAAAAACCTGGCAGGGCATCTATATCCCCAAAAAGGGAGAAGTGTACGATCTGAATGGCGACGGCACCATGGACCTGAGCGTAGTAGACGCCGAACCGCCGGCCAATGAACGGATCCCCGGTGTTGCTTATGTCGTTGTGGGATCCACCTACCGGCTGTCAGAAGGCGATCATGGTCATATTGAGTTCGGCTTCAGCCAGGGACGGAAATGGGCCGACCGAAAATACCTGCGCCCCATCCCGACCAGCGCGCTGCAGGTCAACCCCGACTTGGGGCAAAATCCGGGATGGGAGTAAACAGAAAAAACATAACGCTATAGAATACGACAATGAAGCGAATAGTAAACAACCTGATCTGCGTCCTGGGTCTGATCTATATGGGCGCTTGTTCCAAATCGGAATTACCTTTTGTATTGCGGGATACCGATAAACTGAGCTTCGGCTACGCTGCTTCCAGCCAAACCTTCACCGTATGTACAAACGGCGATTGGAATGTGTCAGCCGAGGAAACCGACTGGATCACCTTGACTCCCTCCTCGGGAACGGGCGACGGCAAAACCCGGGAGGTGGTAACCGCGGAAGCCAAACGGAATACGGGCGCTGCCCGTAACGGCCGTATTGCAATCAATGCGGCCGGCCAAGTGGTCTATATCGACCTCGTGCAGGCCGAAGGATTTATGGTCCTCGGCGAGCCGACGCTGAATAAAACCCTTGTAAAAGATGTGGCCCTAGCGGGCGCCGCCGTGATCATCCCGTACACCAGAGGCGTGATTGACGAGGATATTGAGGTCGCACTGACCGTTGAAGGCCCCGGAGCCGCTGGCATCGAGCCGTCCCATGTCACCCTGCAGCTTGCTGAAGAAGCCGGAAACCTGGAAGTGCCGCTTTCGGGTACGCCGCAAACGGCGGGCACGGTGACCTTAAAAGTAGAATTTATGGGACTCGCTGCGTCACTGGAAACCCGTGTGCATGCGGTGGATCCCGGTAGCGTGATTTACCTGGAGCAACATTTTGATCAGTTGGTACTGGGCGGCGACCATGTCGGTAAAGCCGCAGGTCTCCAACTGGTTGGCGAATGGCCTACGGTGGATGGGAAACGGGTGCTTCCCGAAAATCCGCAGCTCGCTGTTAGCGGCTCGCCCAACACCGATGGAACCGGCGATTATTTCAATACCATGCACCCCAGCTTTGTGGCACAACGCGGGCTGGAGGGCTGGACCGGCATGCGGGTGTATGAGCGTCCAGGCTATCCTAAAATCGGTACCGCCGGCAGTACGGACGGGTTCCTGGCCACACCACCCCTCACCGCCATCGAAGAGTCGGACGACATCCGCGTTACGTTCAAGGCGGCCCGCTGGAGCGAAAACGCTACCGCCGATCAAAACGCCAAACTTGTGATTAAAATCGCCAACGGTGGATCCGCCGAAATCGACGGAACGGAAATTGACCTTTCACCCACCTGGCAGGAATACAGTTTTATCGTTCGCAATGCCACGCCGGCAACCGTCATCGGCTTTTACGCTAAGGCGCAGGCAAACAACCGGTTTATGGTGGATGATATCGTGATCAGAAAATCGACCGACTGACAGGACTTATGATGAACGTACGGCAAGTTATACAGATCGCTCTGTTTCTGGCAGCAGCATTATCTTTTGGATGTGGCAAATCAAATCCATCGCCGGCTGAAAAGAATCCGCCGGATGAACCCGGGGTGATAGACATCACCCCGGATCCGGGGATCGACCTGTATGGCGTGGTGGTAAACAACCTCGGACAGGCAATGCCCGGGGTGGTGGTGAGCGATGGGTTCACGGCTACCACCACGGATGAGGATGGTATTTACCAGCTGAAACGGAACCGCCAGGCGGCCTTCGTGTTTTATTCCGCCCCCTCTGACGTTGCCATTAACGTCGAGGCTGCTTCCCGCAATATTCCCGCCTTTTACAAAGCGATTGATGCACCCGAAGGGCAACCGTTCCGTGCCGATTTTGAGCTGGCAAAATTGCCGGCCACTGAAAATGAGTTTACGCTGATCTGTATCGGCGACCCGCAGGTCACCAACCAGGCGGAAGTCACCCGGTTCCGCGAGGAAACCATCGCTGACCTCCGGGAGACGCTGGCCTCGCTTCCATCGTCGGTGTATGGTTTGTCCATGGGAGACGTGGTGGGTGATCAGCCGGGACTGCTCAATACCATGAAGAATGCATTGGGGAGTACCTCCATGCCGGTCTTCACCACCATTGGCAATCACGACAAGTCTGCGCCCGCGCCCGAACCCAAAAACGGGGGCTTTTTCAGCGGAATTTATGGGCCGTTGAATTATTCCTTCAATCGCGGAAAGGTGCATTTCATCTGCCTGGACAACGTCGTCTTTACGGATAACTCGAACTACGGCGCCGGTTTCAGCGATCAACAGATCAACTGGGTGGCCGAAGATCTGGCTCATGTGCCGAAAGATCACATGATTATTTTGTATTTTCACATCCCCCTCCGTGGATCCGGCGTGCCGAATAAAGACCGCCTCCTCAGGTTACTGGAAGGGTATGCGGAGGTACATCTTATGACTGGCCATACCCATTACAACCAAAATTATCTGCACACAGGTGTGTCTCCCCACATCTATGAACATATTCATGGTGCGGCGTGCGGGGCCTGGTGGCGCTCTACCATCAATGGCGACGGGACCCCCAATGGATACGCAGTGTATGAAATTCAAGGGAATACCATTACAAATTGGTACTATAAGGCGGTTAATTATGATCGCAGCTTCCAGCTGCGGTTGCATTGGGGCGACGCTTCGTTCGGTGGCCAGTACGGTTATTTCTCCTACACGCAGCCAGGCAATACGCTGATTGCCAATGTCTGGAATGCAGACAGTGAATGGAAGCTGGAAGTGTATGAAGACGGCGTGAAAACCGGAGACATGGAGCCCGCAACGGTTAACCGCGATGCCTGGAGTATGGGCTACCACCTCGGAGTGCTAAACCGTAATCCGGCAAATTATAGTCCACTGTGCGACCATCTATACGCCTTCCGGCCGCGGAATCCCGCAGCGTCGATCAAGGTGGTGGCCACCGACCGGTTTGGGACGGTATATGAACAGGACGCCATAACTACCGATTTTATACAAGCTATATCGTATTGATGACTCCAGAAAAACGTAGATGGTTGATTGTGGCTGTGATTTTTCTGGCCATCGTGTTCAATTATGTGGACCGACAGATCGTTTCCATTCTGAAGCCTACCCTGAAAGAAGCATTCAGTCTGGGCGACGATGGGTACGCCGTGATCGTAAACATGTTTACCATTTGTTACGCCGGCATGTACCCCGTAGCCGGATGGCTGGTCGACCGGTTCGGCGCGGGTAAAATCATGCTCTACGGCGTGCTGGCATGGTCGGTTGCCTGTATAGGCGGCGGCATATCGCGCACAGTCGGCCAGTTTGCATTCTTCCGGGGAATGTTGGGCGTCGCCGAACCTACCAACTTTCCGGCGCAACTCAAAGTAGTTACCGTCTGGTTTCCGGGTAAGCTGCGGGCAACGGCCAACAGCTTGTGTGTGGCGGGCAGCTCCATCGGCGCCATCATCGCGCCGCCCCTGGTCGCGTGGCTCGCGCTGAGTTATAATTGGCATACTGTCTTTCTGGTGTGCGGCATGGCAGGCCTGGCCATTGCTGGACTGTGGTTGCTGGTGTACCGGCGTCCACCGGCCGACATCGAAGCCGAAGCCGCGTCCGGTAGCCCGGCACAGGAAGGTTTTTCGTGGCGACAGCTGTGGGGCACCCGCAGCCTCTGGGGTATCCTCCTTATCCGGTTCATCAGTGACCCCGTATGGTATTTCTGCTTGTTTTGGCTCCCGGGGTACCTGCAGGAGGAGTCGGGCCTTACCCTCGCCCAAGTGGGGATGTTCGGCTGGATTCCGTTTCTGGCCGCCGACCTTGGCGGAATCGGCACCTCGGCGTGGTCCGACCGACTGGTCCGGAATGGCATGGAACCGCTCCGCGCGAGAAAAGTGATGCTCACCGTCACCGCCCTGTTCGGGCCGCTTTGCGCCGTCACACCTTTTTTGTCCGCCGCGGCAGGGACACTGGTGGTGTTCAGCATCGTGGCAGCCGTATGTATCAGCTGGCTGTTCACCGTCAGCGTCGTGGTGGCTGAAGCATTTCCCGTGAAGAACGTAGCCAGTGTCCTGGGCATCGCCGGAGGCTTTGGCGCCCTGGGTGCCGTATTGTTTAACTACTTCGTTGGCCAAATGCTGGGAACCCTGGGTGCCGACCGGATTTTCATGGCAATGGCACTGCTCCATCCCCTCGCAGCGGTGCTGCTGTGGACCATGATCCGGCCGGAGCGACCTGCCAGCCGGCTTGCACAGGAAGGTCTAGCTGACTCACTATAAGAAATATGAAAACAATTAAAGAAGCATCAAAAGAATTGCCGGTTAGGAAAGAGACGGATATACTGGTTGTAGGGGGCGGACCGTCGGGTCTGATCGCCGCTCAGGCGGCAGCCGAGGACGGCCTGTCCGTTACATTGATTGAAAGCCGGAGCTTTGTGGGCGGTAACATGACCATCGGATTGCCCGTTTTGGGGTTTCTTGGTCAAAAGGGTAACCAGATTATCAAAGGGCTCCCTCAACGGTTTATTGACCGGCTCAAAAAAATCGATGCGGCCAGTGAACACCGACCCTGCCCCCTGCATATGAGCCTCACCCTGGTGGAACCCGAGGCGGTAAAAACGGTTGGCCTTGAGATGTTGGTAGAAAGTAAGGTCGATGTGTTGTTTTATACGTTTTTCGCGGGCGTGGTAATGGATGGAGACGCACTGAAAGGCGTGATCATCGAGAGCAAGGCCGGACGGGAAGTGATCCTGGCGAAAGTCGTCATCGATTGCAGCGGTGATGCGGATGTGGCCTATCGCGCAGGGGTACCCTGCGAATACGGAAATGATCACGGAGGGGTACAGCCCCCCACGCTCATGTTCTGCCTGGGGGGCGTGGATACCGAAAAGTTGCGGTTAAGCATTGCCGAAGAACCGCGTACGTACCTGACAGATTTTATTCCCGCCGAATATTTTGGACAGAACAATCAATTTATTGTGGTGGGACTGAGGAGTCTGATCCAGAAGGCCCAGCAGGAGGGAATCACCTTGCCGGTAGAGCGGACGATTCTGATCACCGGATTACGGAAAGGGGAGATCTGGGTAAACATGACCCGGGTAAACGGCGTCAATGGTACCGATCCGGGCAGCCTGACATTCGGCGAAATTGAGGGGCGAAAGCAGATAAAAGATGTACAGGAATACCTAACCCGCTATGTGCCCGGATTTGAGCAGGCGTATTTTCTGAAAACAGCGCCCTTTCTGGGGATCAGGGAAACCAGGCGGATCGTGGGTCAATACGTAATGAACCAGGAAGATGTACTGGGCTGTGCGCATTTT
>Ga0079224_100000810_pt1 | contig 33317 bp, 34 predicted proteins | sample Stecom2015_FD_80414 | JGI IMG/M metagenome (GOLD analysis project Ga0079224, IMG submission 80414) | Agricultural soil microbial communities from Utah to study Nitrogen management - Steer compost 2015 | ecosystem: Environmental > Terrestrial > Soil > Agricultural land | place: USA: Utah... | reverse complement strand
GTCTTAATCCCTTTGTTTTCAGGGCTCGTTTTGAAGAGCAGGAGCAGGAAAAGTTTCTGGAACTCTTGGGTCTTAATCCCTTTGTTTTCAGGGCTCGTTTTGAAGAAGGCTTTTCGATGACCCCCATACAGCGAGCGGTGTCTTAATCCCTTTGTTTTCAGGGCTCGTTTTGAAGACAATCTCTTAATGCAATGACCCTTAATAAGGGTCTTAATCCCTTTGTTTTCAGGGCTCGTTTTGAAGCCCACACGGCGGCCAGTATGTGGAGAGGATACGTCTTAATCCCTTTGTTTTCAGGGCTCGTTTTGAAGTATCCCGGAAAGCGTACAATGGTGGAATGAGAAGTCTTAATCCCTTTGTTTTCAGGGCTCGTTTTGAAGGGCTGGACAGGATTATTAGGGCACAAGGATTATGTCTTAATCCCTTTGTTTTCAGGGCTCGTTTTGAAGGCACGGTGGTAAAAATACGGCCATGAAGGAGGGTCTTAATCCCTTTGTTTTCAGGGCTCGTTTTGAAGTGTACGCGATGCGTTTCCGCACCTGCTACGCGGTCTTAATCCCTTTGTTTTCAGGGCTCGTTTTGAAGAACATAACCCTAAACACACAGGCCGGAGGTCCGGGTCTTAATCCCTTTGTTTTCAGGGCTCGTTTTGAAGTGATCGAAGCCAGAAAGGAGTACATGGAATGAGGGTCTTAATCCCTTTGTTTTCAGGGCTCGTTTTGAAGGAGGTGATTATGACAAATGCAGAGCAAAAAATCCGTCTTAATCCCTTTGTTTTCAGGGCTCGTTTTGAAGACCCCTGGTGATGAACGTTGAGGACTTTTCACGTCTTAATCCCTTTGTTTTCAGGGCTCGTTTTGAAGGCACTCGTGGAAATTCCTCTTACCTTTCAATAGGCTTGAGGTACCCTTGAAGTAAATCTCAGGCGGCGAAAAGCTGGTCAAAAAATGCACAGAAAATCCTCCTTTGCTGGCGCCGGGGTGACGGCAGCCAAACACTTTAGCGCGCGAATTGTTAAAGAGCTACCTGGTGATGCCAGGCCTTGTCAGCCAGTTTTTCAAGCATGACTGGATATTGGCTACGCCACTGGCACCGTCGCAAATGGCGATGTCCAGGGCGGCGGCGCGGCGTTTGTGCTTGTCGGCCACCGGGTAGGCGCTCACCAGCATGCCCTTGCCGTACAGGCCGCCTACATTGCGGCGCAGGGTGACAAGTTTGTAGAGGGCGCTTTCCACATCCGGGTCGCCTTTATCGGTGAAGTTGCGGGTTTTGCATTCCACCAGAAAAAAGCGGTTGTCGTACAGCAGTGCCAAGTCCAGTTCATTATCCACCGGCTCCCGCCCCTTTCCCTGGCCGCTGATCTGCAGGCTGCGGCCCACATCCTGAAGTTTGCCGCCAAGGGTGCCCTTGAGTTTTTCCGCCTCTTTGTAGCACAGCTCCTCCAGCCACAGGCCGTTGCACAAATCCCGGTTGGCTTCACTTGTGAAGTGGATGCTGTCGCGCTGGGTGTCGATCAGGCTTTCCGCCTCCAAACGGTCGAACAGGGCTTGCAGGGCCTGACTTTGCTGGTGGTTGGCATCCAGCCTGGCGGACAGCCCGCTTTTTGCCGCCTGCCAGGCAAGAAAGTTGAGGGTTTTGATCTGGCCGTGGTAGGACGGCTTGGCCACCATATCCTTGAACAGATCGAGGTGCCCCAGCGGCACGGGATGGGTTTTGCGGCTGTTGAGGGTAAAGCCGTGGGCGTTGATGTATTCCTTGAGCTTTAGCTTTTCTTCGAGATCGAATTCGTCCCGTGGGTCGCCTTCGTGTTCGAGCCAGTGGACGTGATCGTTCTGCACATAGAACACGGGGATACTGGCGTTGAACCCCGCCATATGGGCGGCGATGGACATGGGCTTGGTGCCGCCGGTGGCGTTGATGAGCAGGGTTTCACCACTGATTTTGCGGGCGGCGAGGAACTCGTCGAGGGTGCGCACAATACCCTGGTAATCCATGGCATCGGCGATGTTGATGGCTTCCACTGCAATGCCCTTTGGGCCGAGTACGGTTTTCATCCGGCTGAGGGCATCCTGCTGTTGCGGGCTGACCAGGAACACCACCTTGCTGGCTTTCAGGCGCGCATCCAGCAGGGGCACCAGGTTGGGAATGGGCTGCTCGGAGAGCAGGCAGAGATGAGTGGTAGTCATAGCTTGTCCCTGCGAGTTGGTAAGGAAGTGGAGCTATTGGCTCCAGGTCCATCACTTTGTGCCTCGCGCCGCCAATCCGGGATGAGTTCATCGGCCAGTGAGGTGGCTTTGGCGGGCACGGCTTTGCGGAACAGCACTTGTGCCCGGCGCAATGCCCCACCGCGGGAGGCTGGGGTGGATTGATGTTCAGTCATTGCGTTGATTCCTGGAGGGCACTGGCTGATCTACGCGATAGCGTCCCAGGCCAAACACGGTTTCCTTGCCCACATGTAGCCACTGCCCCAGGGCCAGCAGCTGGGCAAAGGGTGAGAGATCGCCTGTGAGTTCCAGCCGCCCCCGCAGCCCGCCCAGCTTCATGGCCTGCTGCTGGCGGTTGGAGTAGCGCTCCCAGTCGTGCCAGTGCATATCGGCTTTGATGCGAATCTGTTGGGCTGCGGCGCTGAGGGCGGCAAAGTCCGCCTGGGGCGAGTTTTCCAGCTGGGTGTCGCACAGCAATTGATAACGCCGGGCCAGGGCGATCAGCAGGGTGCGGGCATCCAGTTCCCGCAGGCCGACATTGTTGCCCAGTTTTTGCAAACGCAACGGGGTGGTGAATTCCAGCGCTACTTCGCTGGAGAGGGTCGAGGTGTCGGCCCTTGCGTGATGATGGCCACGAATTTTGCCGCCGGAGGTATAAATGGCTTCGTCATCCCCTTCGCTGTGTACGCTCACCAGCTCGCAACGGCTCGGGCTGGTTTTGCCGAGACCGCCGCCAAGTGCCCGCTCCCAGGCGAGGATGATCAGTGGCAATTGGGGCAGCGCCTTGCCCATCAGCACCATATTGAAGGTAAAGCTTTCCCCCGCCGCCAGCACCCGGGCGCCGCCCTCCGGGGGTTCGATCACATAGGGGTTGGGTATTTTGCTGAACTTTTGCAGGGCGTGCCGCTCCGGCGGCGTTTCGAAAATCTGTGAATAGGGGCAGGTGGCCAGCAGCGGGCAGCCCCCGCATTCCTTCATCCGCGTCATGCAGGCCACCTTGCGCAGGGCGTGGCCGAAGGTGCCGCGCAACATGGAGCCGGCGTAGTCCGGCAGCCGCAGGGGCTGTAGGGCGCGAACGGTGAAGTGATAGCGGTTGATGGGGAGTGTTTGCGTCACTGGTTGTTTACCTCGGATACGAATAGGGGATCGATGGCTTCCCCGCAAGACCTATACTAGCCTTTGTAAGACAACGTAATACAGCCAACGAGGCACACCATGGGCACCCTGACCATCCGTATCGACGACAAGCTGGAAGCCGACCTGGAGCGCATCGCCCGGGCGCGGCACCAGAGCAAGAGCGAAGTGGCGCGGCAGATGTTGCGCGGCAGCCTGGTGCGGGAGACTCTTCGCCAACTCCACGACACCCTGGGGCCGCAGGCGCGGGCGGCGGGCTGGCTGACGGAGGACGACATTCAGCGGGATGTGTCGTGAAGGTGTTTTTCGACACCAACGTCTGGTTGTCGGCCATTGTGTTCCCCGGCCTGTGTGCCGAGTTGCTGGCCACCCTGGCCGAAACGGAGCACGAACCGTTGAGCAGTGAACTGGTGCGGGCGGAAATCCACGAGGTACTGCGCCGCAAGTTTCCTTGCCCCGAGGAGGCACTGGCGCTTTCCGACCTGCTGTGGGCAGAAGCCCGGTGCATCAACGATATGGACGTCCCCGCCGACGATGCCGACGCCCGGTTGGTGGCCGCCGCCGTGCAAGGTGGCGCCGAGCTATTCGTGACCGGCGACCAGCGGGTGCTGGCCTGGGGTGCCCAGGGGGACATGCGCATTGTGTCGCCGAGGGAGGCTTGGGGGGTGTTGGTGACAACCTGATCTCCAGTAGAGTTCTCGTTGCCGCACTTCCACTTGGGTAAGCCAGCACTCTCAAAGCTGGCGCACATTTCCGGGGTGGGCCGAGGGGAAGAATCCAGGATGCGGCGCTTGGGCGAGATATGTCTACGCATGATGTTCATTGAGGTGGCAGGCTCTCAGCAGACGAATTGCCTCCAGCCAGCAGGTTGACGATCAGGCGGATAAGCAAGTCCTTGTTAGCCGGGTTACTCTCCGCCACCAGCAGGGCCAGAGCGGTCAGGGTGTTGTCGTTGATGGCGCTAGCGATGCCTTCGTGGCGCAAGTACAGGATGAACAGGAAGGAGCCGATGCGCTTGTTGCCATCGGTAAAGGGGTGATTCTTGATAGTGAAATAGAGCAGGTGGGCGGCCTTCTCCTCCCGGCTTTTGTACAGGGATTCGCCGAACATACTCTGTTCGATATTGCCGAGCAGGGCGGCCAGGGCATCGCCCCGCTCCCGACCGAACAGGGCAGTGGCCTCGCCACATTCCAGCAGGGACGCCTTGAGTTCGACAATTGCTGCGCTGGCAGTGGCGTAGTCCAGTACACCCCGCGACGGCTGGCAGCCTTCCGGGGGTGCCAGACGATCCTCGTCGTATTGCAGCAGCAGCCGCCATGTCTTGGCGTAGGCGGTAATCAGGCCGAGCACTTCCCGCCCGGTATCCGTGACCAGGGATTGATTTGGCAGGGTGCGGGCCAGCAGTTCGAGGGTGAGTTCCGCCTCCCTCACCCCCCGTTCGGCAAGGGGGGATGGGTTGAAAGTCTGGCCCCGCAACAGGTGCTCCCGCAGTACGCTGGTGGCCCATTGGCGGAACCGTACGCCGCGCTTGGAGTTGACCCGGTAGCCGACGGAGATGATGGCGTCGAGATTGAAATGTTTGAGGTTGCGCCGTACCTGCCGGTTGCCCTCAGTTTGAACTGCTAAGAAATCCTTAGTAGTTGCATCCTCTTCCAGTTCTGCGTCTCTATAGATGTTTTTCAAGTGCATCAGAACGTTTTCGGGCGTGGTGTCAAACAACTCGCCCATCTGGCGCTGGGTCAGCCAGAGGGTTTCTCCATCCAGGCGGACGCTGACATCCTTTTCATCGCTGCAATAGATCACTAGTTCACTCACGGTTTTCTCCTTTACGTCCATGTGGTCAGGGTAAGTCGGTTGAATCCTGTAGCCCAGCGGAAAACATCCTCGCACGGTTCGCTCCACAAGCCGTGCTCGACAAGCTTGTGAAGGGCTTCCGGTGTTGCCTCCAACCGATCGAGTCAGTACACCGCGCCCACAGGCAGTTCGCCGGACACATACTTGGGCAAGCTGGAGAACGTGACATTGTGTCGCCGCCGGATGCTTGGGGCTTCACTTCTGCCCGTTGAGAGCTGAGAGGGCTGATTAGCACTATTCATCCCCCAATATGCGCCACAGATCCTTGGCCTTGGCGTTTTTCTTGCGGTTCACGTCAAGGTGAGAAAATGCATCGTTCGCCAATTGCTTGGCTGTAATTCTGTATTGAGGTGACCACTGGGCGGCCTGCTCGATAAAGTCGCGCAATGCCTGCCCCAGCGCACTACCCAGACCGTTGCCCTTGCTGGCGACATCGGTGGCCAGCTGGACGCGGAAAGCTTCGATAATCTGCACCTCCAGGGGTTGGCTCGCCAGTTCCTGGGCGCGCCGCTGCTCGGCTGCCTCGGCAGCCTGTTGATCGGCTTTGCGGCGGGCTTGCTCTTTGGCTTCGTGCAAAAGGCTCTCTCGGGCTTGCTCGCGCAGGACAATCCACGCTTGTTCTTGCTGTTGGCGCTGGTAGATCGGCTCCGCCGCCCCGCGAATCACCCCCTGACTCTCCTCAAGAAGCTGGTCGGAAAATTCCACCAGCACCCAGCCAAAGGGCAGCAGTTGATGCTGATCTTTGAGGTTGCCTGCGGCGAGGCGCACTTCAGTAGTCTCCGCCCTGTCACTGGGGGGATTTCCTTTCCCACCCAGAATTTTGATACTGCGCACACCGTTGAGGGTTTTATCCTCAGCACCGCTGTGCTTGCCCAATCGAAGCAGCATGGCGCGGTCGGTTTTGAGTGACTCGCCCAATTCCCCCGCCAGTAATTCATTGACGGCTTTTAGCCAGGCATTGTCCAGATAATCGGCTTCGATCAACTGTTTCAATTCCCGCATCAGCTTGGGCAGGTAGTATCGATTGCAAACATTCACCAGTTGGTCACGACTGCGGGGCACCCGCTTGGAAGTGGTGCGTAGACTGTCATCGAGAAACCGTATGTCAAAATCGAAACAACGACTGCGCCAGGATCCAATGCATTCCAGCATGGCATAGACGCTGGCCGGGCTTCTGTCTGGCTTTGGCTGGCGCTTGCGGCTGACAGCAAACCAGATTTCACCGGGCATGAGCTTATCAGGGTGAACGTAGCTGGCATCGCTGACTTTCAGCAGGTAGAAGGGGTCTTCCTCCACACGGCCAGATTGCAACAAGCGCTGCTGCAGCTCTTTGCTCTTCTCACCGCGTTCCAAACGTTGGCTGTTGTTGAGGTAATCCAGCCAGGCTGTGCGGATTGCACCCTTAACGGCACTACCAGTGAGTACAGGACGCTGGTCATGGGGGTTGGCAAAGGTGCGCTGAATCTCCAGCTTGTTATGGGTGCTGCGCCGTTCTTCGCGCTGTGCCACCTGGCCTACGCGCTTTTGGTAGAGGTCACAGACGCCGGGGGCTGCCCAGACACTGTGGCTGGCGAGCGGCACCAGCTTGTCGGCCTGTTTGTGAATCTCATTCTGGACGCCACGCAGGGCGCTATCGTCACCGCGTTCGATAATATCGAGAATTCTTTTTATCCCCTGTGAACCGAGCCCCTGGGCAAGCTGCTGTTCGCCAAAGGCGTGCAGGTAGCCATCGCGCATGACATAGCCCGTGGGCTGGTAATCCTGCCCGCAGCCCAAATGCAATGGACTCAGGGTGGACAACAGACACTGATGGGTAACAAAGGGCCGAGGCATCAGCGAACCTCCTCTGTAGCAGGGCTGTACTCAAAGGCGACTGCGACCACTGGCGCATACCCCTGGTGAACCGTGGCAGGGATGGCTCGCGATACGTCACCCAAACCCTGGCCGACAAATACACCCTCACCGTTAAAGGAGGCAGGCGTCAATATTGCACCGCGATCAGCCATAAGAACGGGATTTTTCCAGGGTGCTGACCCCATCACTTCGGGAGACATACCGTGACGGCCAAAACGCACATGGATGTCGTAATAACAGTGTTGCGCCTGCCACGATCCCCCCTGGGGAGCGCACGGCGCCAGCGTCAGCCAGGCGTTGGCGCCTGGGGGGTGCGGGAGATCTGCCAGGGTGCAATCAAGGACATCGAATTTGCCGAGACCGCTGCTGGCTTCTTTGCCATAGCCGCCCAGACCCATGGCGGATACCAGATTCTGTAGCTGGGCAGCGCTCAGACGCTCGTCGCAGGCTGCAAAAACCTCCAACTCAAGTTCCGGGTGATGCCAGGTCAGCCCCCGCTCGTAGGGCGCAAAACCCTCCCCGCTACCGGTGGTATTGGTCAACCGGTTGAGGCTGTTGTGGGTTCTTACCGTATCCTGCCAAAGCGGCTGGTCCGGCAGTCCCGGCAAGGTCTTGGCCACGTCGCCCTCGCTCACCAGTAGATCTTGCCAATGGTGGAGTGGCCTGGTCAGAGCAGCATGGGGCAACCAGCGGCGACTCTTGGCGGCTTTGCGGGCTGTTGGGTCGGCAAGATCGAAGCCGAGCAAACCCAGCGACATGGTCGGACGCGGTAGGTAACCGGCGGGAAAGGCATCACTCAACACCAGAAAGGGACGGCCTTCGCGGTAGCCATCCAGCAACGCCGCCAGCTCCGCTTCACCCCCCTGATGGCGGAACTGCCAGCAGCACTGGCCGAACAGCGTGTCTCCCCGCAACGGTGTGGCAAAGGCGGTTTGTGGCTTGAGGCGCAGCCGGTACAAGGTGTGACTCATTGCGCCCCACCTCTGGCAAAGGGCTCTACGGCGTCAAAGCGCTGCTGAATATCCTCGCCATTAAGGCGCAGGTTGACAAAGCTTACCTTGCCGTAGCCCCGCGAGCTGGAACCGCCAAGACCGTCCAGTTCGATCAACTTCAGACCCGCCAGTACGTCATTCAGCAAGTCCTCACTGTCGCCGGTGAGGGATTTGACGGTGAGGCGAAAATCAAATCTGGCGCCAGCGGGGACTCGCTCGGTCTGGCGCGGATGTTCGGCAACGCCCCTAATGCGGTCGATCATGTTTTCGCTCTTGACCTCGGTAAGCAGGTCGTTATTGGCTTTGCGCTCATCCAGCCAGTGCTGACTGAGACTACAGTCCCAGAATGACAGCCGGGTGGGGCCAATCTCGCTGGCCAGCTCACCTTCTGCGTCACCAGAAAGACCAAACAGGCTGGCGATTGCACGTGCCCGTTGCAGGTTTGTGCCACTGAGTCTGCCCAGCACCTTGGCCGAGACTGGTTTGCCATCGGCCTCACCCACTACGCCCGCACGCCACTCCAGCAGGCTGCGCATCCGCCCTTTCAAGCTACTGCCAGGAATATAGGGCTGCTGGGTGTAGGGGTGTTTTATAACGCCATTATCGACTCCACCGATATGCATTTCAGCATTGCTGCCACCGATGTGCAGGCCACTGATGAGTTCCAGGTCGGCTTCGAGGCGGTGAATAGTGTTCAGTTGCATGTCCATGATATGAATCCTCTTGAATCCTGGTCGGTGGCTCAGTTTTTATCGCGGTGGACTTTGTAAAAGCCCATAAAGGCTTCGAGAAACAGCTTGCAGTGACGCAGGGTATTGCGATTATTGACCTGTCCCAGGCAATGGCGCATGAGCTGGAAGAAATTATCATCGACCAATTCACGACCCTTGGCATAAGCCACCTTGGCATTGAGCATACGAATCAGAGGCAACTGCTCGGCCAGGTTTTCATCATTCAGATTCCGGCAACGCTGCTCCCACATAACAATTTCATCGTAAAAACTCCGCAATTGTGTCGACTTGTTGCCATTGCGCATTGATGTCGACGCTATGACTTTCGCTGTTCGCTCGGCAATATCATCAAACAATGCAGCGGAGGGTTCGGCAAGCTGGATATCATCCAGTTTGATGGACGGCGCAGACGGTGCGCCCTCACTCCGTTGATTGCCATGTCGGCTGTTATACTGGCTCATGTTTGTCTCCCTGTAGTCAATCGCGATTCAGATAAAGATGTGTGGTTAATGCCACCCGATAGGCACCGCCGTGGGCCTGAATGCCATCGTGACCAATGGCTTTCATCAGTTTCTGGTGAAGGCTGGAACGCTGCTCCTTGGCAAAGGTTCTTTCGAGGTGGCGCCAGGTGCGGTAATTCAACTGCGAACGCCACAGGGCGCTTGCAGGGTTTTCTCGATCCTCGGCCATCTCTGACAGTTTTAAAAGCCCATACACAAATCCCGTAGACAATTTTGCGTCACCCCGCAGCTTTTCGAGTGTTTCACAAGCTTGTGCAAGCTGATCGAAAACAGGCCAGCTCAGAGTGTGATCGAAGCTGTGAATCCCATCCTTGACTACAGCCCCCGTTTCACTGCGTCCCTTGGCGGCTTCGAGTGCCTCTTCGGCCAGCCGCGATAATTGTGGTACAGGCATGCCGGGTTTGGTGACTACAAGCCCCGCCGAAAAATGCAGCTCCGGGTTGCCCCCCACGTAACGGGTGAATTCCTTGCGCAAGGTAGCGGCCAGTTGCATCAGACTGTGCCAGGGGCCTATCAGAAAGAAGTCATCACCCCCAGCAAAGACTGTGTAGGTATTGGGGTAATGGGACTTACACAACCAGGGCAGGTAGGTCGAAAAGAAAGCATTCATCTGGCGTGACAGGGCGGCCATTTTGGCGAAGGTGGGCGACTCCAGCCCCTTTTGAAAAATAGCACCCAGGTCGTCCACGTCACCCTTGAGAATCCCCAGGCCTTCGACACCGATCCAATGAGTGTCACTGCTGCCGGGACGGCGGTTTTCACAGGCGATATGTCCGAACTCCTTGATGGCGCCCACTGTTGGCTCGCTCTGCTCATCACGGCGGGTATAGCGACTGAGCGCATAAGAGTCTTCATGGGTAAAAACCGGCACATAGCCGTTGATGGCCCGGCGGGAATAACCGTTCCACAGAGGCGAGTTGGCATCTTCAGGAAGTGAGAAGTCAAACAGACGGCGCAAGTTGCCACTTTTAGCCTGTGGGCCGAATTTGCCCGCCACTTCCTCGCCACCCGTCAGGTAGAGATGGTAGCCAAATAGGGGCAAATGCAGCTTGCTGGACTCGCCCGCCAGTGGCTCGCGGGTGATGGCGAGGCGTTCACGCTTGCCCGCAGCAATCAGGTCACCCAAACGCACTTGATCAGCTGCCAAGGGGGAAAGTTTCATGCCGTCCTGATGTACGCTGCCTGGCCCCCAGCCAGTAATGGCACAGATATCACCGGCCTCGCTTACTTTGCTCAGGTAATCGACAAAGACCGGTGCTGGCTGCTTGGCACCACACAGATCAAATGCTCGGTATTTATTGCGGTCAAGTGCGGCGAACAGGGTCTTCATCAACGCTCGAAAACCGCTTTGGCCTTCGCGCTGCACAAACTGATTGCAGGAGGCAGGCACCCAGGCAAGCCCAAGTCCCGACTGCCCGTAGCTGTGGCTCAGAAACCACTCATCAAATTCTTGCTGGACACGGATCAACGCCTCGCAAGTCTCTGGCGTATTCGGCGCCACAATCAGGAATTTACCGGCCGCATTGGTTACCTGGGATGTTCCCGGCAGGTCGAGGGCTTCGAGCACACGCAGTGCCGCGCACTCGGTAATCAGCGATACATAGAGGGATCTACCGCGAAGGAGCTTAGCGGCCCGTTTGCGGGTGTCACTACCGCTGGAGAAAATAAAGGATTGCACGCCAAAGAAATCGCCCTGTATCAACAAGAACTTCTTGTCATCCCAGTCACCACGGCTGGCCATGCCGGTGCGAGCCAGTTCGAGGTCATCCTGTCGATCATGGTGGTACCGCCACAGAGCTGTAGCCAGGGCAGCGGCAGTGTGTGAATGATCGTAAAGGGAAACATCCGGGCGCGTACCCTTCACGGTTGCGGAGGGAATGGCATGGGTGAAGGTCTGCCAGGCGCTGTCAAAGTGATCGAGCCAGATGGGTAGGTTGTGGCGATGGCTGGCAGGAATATCACCAATAGCTCTCATGAACTGTTCCCAGAGCAGTGCGTATTCCTGCTGGGCGCGCCCGTTGTCATTACCCTCACAGTCCTGACGCAGGGCGGGAAACAGTCCCTCCGGTGACAGCGGCCTCAGGGGCTGGCGGGTGATGAACTCGGCTGAACTGGTTGGGTGCCTGCCCGCCAGACGGATACCTTCAAGCAGGCTTAACTGGCGTGCCTGGTAGTGATTGAGGCCGGTATCGGTAAGATCGTCACTGTGGTTATAGCGTTCAAAGGCGTCCCGCTCAAAACCTGAGGCGACCCGGTCAGCAGTGGCGATAATCCATTGCAGGAATGTATCCGGCGTGTGGTGGCGAGCAGCGGCATTGACCAATGAATCCGCCACATCGGGACTCAGGCTACCCCCAAAGGGCGACAAATCTGTTGCACGCAGGGCTGGCAGGTCTTTCTCTACCAGGTCGAAGGCCAATGCCGTATACGCGGCGTGAATATGGGTGTAGTGATAATTGTTGGCTCCCTGGCCATGGGTCTTGCGCGGGCAGTACTGCTGCTTGGCAAATTCCAGATTTTCTTTGCCAAGAGGAATGCGCGCCCGCTCGGCAAATTTTCCCAGATCGTGCAAATAGGCGGCCAGCGCCATACGGGTAGAAGCCTGTAATCGTTGTTCAGTCATCTGACAAGTCTCCTGTTATCAGGCGTTTAATCAATCCAATCTATCTGTTCCGCATCCAACATCACCCCATACCTGGTATTGCCGTACTTGCCAAAACTGGCAATGGCGTGGCGCTCCCCCAGCGCCCTGCCCAACTGGGTCTTCAGCGCCTTGTTGATTCTGGTGCGTTTGTCGTAGAACCACTCCCTGTCCATGCCCTGGCGCAGGGCCTTGCGGGTGGGCTCGATATCCTTGCCCATTTCGCCCTCAATGGCGGCATACAGAGTCAGGAACTCCCTGGCGAACTCGCTGTTGGGCTCCGCCATGTCGCGCACCCCGGGTTCAGACAGGCCATCCAGCTGGCGCCTGATCAGCCAGGCGTAGAAGGCGAATTGCGACGCGGGCAGGGCAACCTCCCGCCCGCCCGCAAGCAGCCTTTTACGGGGCAGATCGATTGTCAGATGCTCGGCATTGCTTGCGGCCTGGGCGAACTGGATGGTCTCGTTGAATCCCGCCTTGCCGGCCAGCAGTTGCTCGGGTATCTCCTCCCGCAAGCGCACGAAGGGTATCTCCGCCAGGGTCACCACGGCGTCGCGGGCGTCGAGTACGCGCTGTTCCCTGGTTTCGATCAGGCAGCTCTCCCGGGTGGGAAAGTAGAAGGTGCGCAGCCCTTCATAGGGCTCGGAGACCAGAACATGGGACAACCTGTCCTGGGCCCGCCCGAACAGGGACAGGGCGTAGCCGGCGTAGTAGCCCATGGTCTTGCGGCCGCCGGCCATGGAGACATGGAGTGCGGCGCCGGGGTCCTCGGTGAGGCCGCGAATGGTATCGGTGATGTAGTCCGCCGCCGCCTCGTTTTCCTGCAGGGTGCGGATATCGTCCAACTGCCGGCCACTGCTGTCTGCGATGACGTGGATGGCGGAGGAATCAAACACCCCGGGGTCGAGGCCGTACTCCCTGCAGTAGGCAAGAAAGTGGCCTTCACCGGGATTGAGCAGGTAGTAGCGGGCGTTGTAGGCGCCGCTGCTGGTGGTGATCAGACGGACTTCGGTGGGCACAAAGGGCTCGCCCCGCTGCTGGCCGAGGGCATACAGGGTTTCGGTAAGGATCTGGGGAGAGTTGCCGCTTACGGCGAGCAGAATGCGGCGGGCAAAATCCTGGGGGGCTGGGTAGTGCACTCAACGGCTTCCTTGTTGATTCAGATGGCGAAACCTTAGCCGATTGCCGGTGGTTTGGCGGTTATCACAAGTTTGTGATGGGACCGGGGCCAGCCAGTAGTAAAGCCCAAAGCCTGAGGAAGGTCCAGAAATTACGGGCAATGGGTGTCACTGGCCGAGCCATCCGCACCTGCCGCAGCCGGAGGTCTCCCTCGCAAGGGCAATGAGTCAGAAATTTCCTAAGGCTTCCTGAAACCCTCGAACAGGCCCTCCAGCTGGTCGGCGGAGAAATAGGTGATGACGATTTCGCCGTTGCCGCCCTTCTTGTGGTTGATCTTGATGGGGGTGCCGGTGATTTCCGACAGCTCCTGGGAGAACCTGGCGATATCGACGTCCCTGCCGGCCCCCGGGTCGGCGGCGGGGGCGGGGTCGTCGCGCACCTTTTTTACCGCGGCTTCCACGTCGCGCACCGACCAGCCGCCGCTGATCGCCCGCCTGGCGAGCTGAATTTGCTGGAAGGCCTTGAGGGGCAGCAGCGCCCGGGCGGCGCCCTCTTCCAGCTCGCCGTAGAGCACGTAGTCCCTGACTTCGTCGCACAGGTTGAGCAGTCGCACCCGGTTGGCGAGCTTGGAGCGGCTGATATTGAACACCTTGGCGGCCTCCTCCTGGGTCAGCCCCCAGTCGGTCATATAGCTGACGATACCCTCCGCTTCCTCGATGGGATTGAGATCCCGGCGTTTGATGTTTTCGGTAAGGGATATGCGGTGGGCGTCCTCATCCCCAAGGGCGAGGACAATGGCGTTGATCGCGGCGAAGCCCGCCAGCAGGGAGGCCCGCCAGCGGCACTCCCCGGCGACCAGTTCGTACTGCTCCGCCCCCAGCCTGGTGCGCACCAGAATGGGCTGCAGGTTTTTGCCCTCGCGGCGGATACTCGCCGCCAGCTCCTGGATATAGGCCTCGGGGAAGACCCGCCGCGCCTGGTAGGGGCTTCTGGTGATCAGGTCGCAGGGAATCTGGACGATATCCCCCAGTTGTTGCATGTCGCTCATCGAAACTCCTTGAACCTGTGGCCCGTTGGCGCGCTCCCCCCACTGGGCAGGAAAACTTCCCTGCGCCAGGGATTGGGAGGGGTGGCTGCCGGTGTGAGGCTGTGCCCCGGGCTGTAAAGCAATGGCCCGCTATGGTTGCAGAATTGTCGTGCCACCACCAGTACGCAGCACCCAGCACACCGCCAGGGCCGTGGAGTCGGGGCGATCCGTCGTGGTACTCTCTTTCGGTGAGGCCGCCCCTGTCGGCGGCGATAAACAACAAGGAGAGACCATGGCTAAGCGAAGTGCTGCCGTTGTTGGCTTGACCGAGTGGAAACCACAAAAGCGCTGGCCGCAACCCATGTTTGCCCTCGAGGCCATGGCCCAGCTGGCCCGCGAGACCCTGGCGGACGCCGGTTTTGACAAGGCCGAGGTGGACGGCATCGTCACCGGCGCGGTGCCGGAATCGCCGATGTTCGCACCCTCGGCGGTGGCCGAATACCTGGGGCTTCACACCCGTTTCAACGAAGTAGTGGACCTCGGCGGGGCCTCCCCCGCGGGCATGGTGTGGCGGGCCGCGGCCGCTATTGAGGTGGGGATCTGCGACACCGTACTGGTGCTGTGCCCCGGCGTGCCGGCACCCCCGGACCCGGCGGCGGACCCCGCCAAGTTGCCCGGCTTGATTTATATGGGCGGCGACGCCTGGGGCTCGCCCCAGGCCCAGTTCGAGATTCCCGCAGGGCTGGTGGCGGCGGTGCCCAGCTACGCCATGGCGGCCCAGCGCTACCGCGCCACCTATGGTCTCGACGAGCGGGTCCTGGCAAAGATCTCGGTACACCACAGGGACAATGCCCAGGCCAATGCCAACGCCATTTTCCACGGCAAACCCATCACCGTGGACGAGGTGATGGCCTCCCGTTATATCGCCGACCCCATCAAGCTGCTGGAAATCGTGATGCCCTGCGATGGTGGTGCGGCGCTGTTGATCACCAGCGCGGCAAGGGCAGGCAAGTCCCCCCACCGGCCGGCGTACATCAGCGGCTTTGGCGAGTACCTGACCCATAAAAGCATCACCTTTATGCCCGATATGCTGGTGTCCCCCATCGCCCGGGCGGCGGAGCAGGCGTTTCGCATGGCGGGCATGGCCAGGGAGGCCATCGACCTGGCCTGTATCTACGACAGCTTTACCATTACCGTGCTGCTGGCCATAGAGAGCGCGGGCTTCTGCAAGCCGGGCCAGGGCCAGGGCTTTGTCAGCGAGCGTGATATGCGCTTTGGCGGCGACTGGCCGCTGAATACCCACGGCGGCCAGCTCAGCTTCGGTCAGCCGCGCATGGCCGGCGGGCTGAGCCATTTTGTGGAGGCGGTGCGCCAGATCCAGGGCCGGGCCGAAGCCAGACAGCTGGCCAGCTGCGACCGCGCCTTTGTCAGCGGCTCCGGGGGTATGCTGTCGGAACAGGTGGCCGTCATCCTCGAAGGCCAGTAATCGGAGACCCCCCTAATACGCTTTCAATTTGATACTGCCTTATGCTCCGGTTCTATTGTAGGAGCCCGGCACCCAGGGCACTCGCTCCGCTCGCGGGGCAGGCTCTCCTCCGGACGAATGGTGGTGATGCGAAACGAATAGGGCGTATTTCCCACCTCTGTTCACCCGGAGGCCGGGCTCCTACACCAATCCGATCTGGCCAAAATTAAATTGAAACAGCACTAAGCGGAGACCCTTATGCAAGTCTATGCCCAAGATGGCAGGCCATTGCCGCTGATCACCCCGGTGAGTGAGCCCTTCTTTGCCGCCGCCCGGGAGGGGCGCCTGCACCTGCAGCACTGTCCCCGGGATGGCTTTTTCTTCTACCCCCGCAGCCACTGCCCCCACTGCCTGGGGGATGACTGGAGCTGGCGGGAGGCATCCCCCAGGGGAAGGGTCTACGCCTTCACCATCGACCGCAGCGGCCAGGACCCTCACCAGCGGGGGTTTGCACCCATCACCATCGCGGTGGTGGATCTCGACGATGGTCCGCGGATGATCGGCAATCTGGTGGCCTGTGACGAGGCACAACTGCGGGTGGGACTGCCGGTTGTGGTGGCGTTCGAGCAGGTGGACGGTACCCCCCTGGTTCGCTTCCGGCCCTGTGCGGACCCTTGATCGGACTTCGTCAGCCTGGCGGCGTAGGCGCGGGGTGCGTCAGTCTTCGACGATGGTCAGCACCCCCTCGGGGCAGGCCGCGGCGCCGCGGCGAGCGGCCTCTTCCTGGCCGGCGGGCACCTCAAAGGAGTCCATGTCGTTGTAGCCCTGGTCGTTCAGGTGGAACAGGTCGGGTGAGTTGTAGGCGCACAGGGCGTGGCCCTGGCAGCGTTGCTTGTCGATGAGCACTTTCATGGGTTTCTCCGATGTCTGAGAGTGGGATTCTCTTTTTACACACAAGTAGGGATTTAAAGAACCGTTGATTGATTTGGCCGCCGATAGCACTACATCCGGCGTGTCGTCCAACCTTGCGAGTGCCGTGTCCGGCTAGCTTTGCCGGGCCATTGCCCGCTGGTAGCCGGGGCGCTCCTGCAGTCTGGCCCAGTAGGCCTTGGTCAGCTCCGGCAGGCGATGGCCGTAGCCCATGTGGCCCGCCAGCTTGAGGGCGTAACTGACGCTGATATCGGCGGCGGTGAAACGGCCGGCGCAGACATAGGTGTTGGTTTCCAGGGTGGCTTCCAGAAGGGCCAGACGGGCCAAAAACCACTGTTTGTAGTCGTCCGCTGCAGCCCCCAGGTTCTTGTGGGGCTCCAGCATTTTGTAGCGCACATACAGGGTTTGGGGAAAGGTCAGGGTGGCTTCGCCGTAGGTGGTGAAGTTGAGAAAGTCGCCATAGGCCGCACCCTCGTCCGGGGTTGCCGCCAGGGGTGTGGGGCCGTACTTGGTCACCAGGTACAGGCAGATGGCGGTGGATTCCGTCATTCGCAGGTCGCCGTCGACAAAGGTTGGCACGGTGCCCAGGGGGTTGATGGCCAAATAGCCCGGCTGTTTGCGGGCGGGCATGGTCACCTGCTCCAGCTGGTAGGGCAGCCCCAGCTCCTCCAGGGTCCACAGCACCCGGAAGGAGCGGGATTCAAAAGCGTGGTACAGGGTGATCACGGTGGCTTGAACTCCAGGCAATGGCAGTCTGTGTCGAGGGGGCTCTGGCTTGTGGTTCGCCGAGCCTATTGCAGGGCTTCCAGCTGTGCTTTGGCCTCGGCGCTGGGTACGTGGTTGAGGTCCACCAGAATATCCGCCAGCTGGCGCACCTCGGCGCTGGCCTCGTCACTGGCGGCGATCGCCACCAGCTTGTCCTTGGCGGCGGGGGCGACACTGTGTTGCATGTCGCGGAGAGCCAGGGCGATGGTGCGCACCGCCTCGGAGTTGTCCATGTCGCCGGCGATCCCGCTCAGCTGCTCCTTTTCCTCCGCAGAGGGGAAGTGGTTTAGTCCGGCCATGACGCCGGCCAGGACCTTGACCGCCGCGGCGTCGTCCGCCAGGGCCGGGGTGGTGACAGCCCCCAGGGGGAGGGCGGCCAGGATCAGGGTTATCAGGGTGCGGTTCATAAGCGACTCCGTCATTTTTGTGGTTGCGGGCCCGGAGGTACGCCGCGGGCGTTCGCCGGGGAAACCAAGTATAGCCGGGATGGCGGGCTCCCGCCCGCGGGGTTCCAGCTCAGGCGCTGGCGACGCCCACCGGAATCAGGCGGATGTCCGCCAGGGGCGGGGCGCTGTAGGAGGCCTCCTGTCGCGCCCTGGCCACCTCTTGGTAAAGGGTGGTGCGCTGGCGGGGCTCCCGCTGGCAACTGAGGATCAGGGCGTCCATTTGCTCCGGGCCGAACTCCTGGCCGTGGCGGGCCCCCGCGGCGCGGGTGATGGACTCGTTCATCAGGGTGCCCCCCAGGTCGTTGACCCCGGCCGCCAGGCAGGCGGCCACCCCATCCGGACCGAGCTTTACCCAGGAGGCCTGGATGTTGTGGATCAGACCGTGGAATACCAGCCGGGCGATGGCGTGCATCAGCACAGCTTCACGGAAAGTCGGCCCCTGCCGGGCCAGGCCGCGGCGGTAGACCGGGGCCTCCTCGGCGACAAAGGGCAGGGGTACGAACTCGGTGAAGCCGCCGGTTTCCCGCTGCAGATCGCGAATCGCCAGCAGGTGGCGGGCCCAGTTGTGGTAGTTGTCGACATGGCCGTACATGATGGTGGCTGTGGTCCTGAAGCCCAACTGGTGGGCCGTGCGGATCACGTCCAGCCACTGGGCGGTGTCCAGCTTGTCCGGACACAGCACTCTGCGCACCTGGTCGTCCAGCACCTCGGCGGCGGTGCCGGGCAGGGTGCCGAGGCCGGCGGCCTTGAGCTGGCCCAGAAAGTCGGCGACGGGAATGCCCAGGGTTTGCGCGCCCTGCCAGACTTCCAGGGGGGAAAACGCGTGGATGTGCATGGCCGGCTCCGCGGCCCGGACCTGACGCAGGATGTCCAGGTACTTGGCGCCGCTGTAGTCCGGGTGGATACCCCCCTGCAGACAGACCTCGGTGGCGCCCCGCCGCCAGGCCTCGGCCACCCGTCTGCGGATTTCCCCGTTATCGATATCGTAGGGTTTGCCCCGCAGGTCATCGTGGGTCTTGCCCTTGGAAAATGCGCAGAAGGTGCACTTGAAATAGCAGATGTTGGTGTAATTGATGTTGCGATTGACCACATAGGTCACCACCTCGCCGTTCACCGCCCGGCGCAGGGCGTCGGCGGCCCGGCAGATATGGGTGAAGTCGTTGCCCCGGGCGCGGAACAGGCGGGCGATGTCGGCCACCTCAAGGCGTTCGCCGGCACTGGCCCTGGCCACCAGGGCGAGGACTTCGGCGGACACTTCCCCCGGGCCGGTGGCGGCAGTGACCGCGTGCAGCAGGGGGTGGGGTGGCGCGTCGTCATTGCCGGCGGTCCAGGTGTCGGCGCGGGCCAGGCCCTCGCCGTCCCGCAGCCGCAATACCTGGGTGCGCAGGGCGGGGTCGAGCCAGACCTCCGGTTCACGGGCGAAGGCGGGGTAAATGGTCAGGCGCTCGTCGAGGTGCTTGCCCGCCAGGGCGGTGGCCCGGGTCAGCTCCTCCAGGTGGGGCCAGGGGGCCTCGGGGTTGACATGGTCCGGAGTGAGGGGGCTGACGCCGCCCCAGTCGTTGATGCCCGCGGCCACCAGTTGCGGCAGCACTCCCGGGCTGAGGTTGGGGGGGACCTGGATGCTCATGGCGGGGCCGAAGATGATCCGTGTTACCGCCAGGGTCCACAGCAGTTCGTCCAGGTCCGGCTCCGGGGCCAAAGCCATTTTGGTGTCCGCCTTGGCGCGGAAATTCTGGACAATGATCTCCTGCAGATGACCGTGCCGGCGGTGGCAGTCCCGCAGGGCCAGCAGGCTCTCGATGCGCTCGCGGCGGGTTTCGCCAATGCCGATCAAGATGCCGCTGGTGAAGGGAACCCGGGCCTCCCCCGCCAGATCCAGGGTTTCGAGGCGGGTGGCGGGCACCTTGTCCGGGGAGCCGTGGTGGGGCATACCCTTGTTCCCCAGGCGGTCGGCGGCGGATTCCAGCATGATACCCATGGAGGCGGAGACCCGGCGCAGGGTGGCGATCTCTGCCGCTGTCATATTGCCGGCGTTGATATGGGGCAGCAGTCCGGTTTCCTTCAGCACCAGCCCGGCGACGTGGGCCACATAGTCCAGGGTGGTGGCGAAGCCCAGCTTGTCGAGGGCTGCGCGGGCCGCGCTGTAGCGCAGCTCCGGCTTTTCCCCCAGGGTGAACAGCGCCTCCTTGCAGCCCAGGCGGGCGCCCTGGCGGGCGATTTCCAGGACCTGGTCCACCGCCATATAGGGGGCGTCCAATCGCTTGGGAGTCTTGGCAAAGGTGCAGTAGTGGCAGACATCGCGGCACAGCTGGGTGAGGGGAATAAACACCTTGCGGGAGTAGGTCACCACATTGCCAAAGCCCTGGTCCCGCAGCGCCCTGGCGGTGGCCAGCAGCTGTGGGTCCAGGGGCGCTTCCGCCAGGGCCAGCGCCTGGTGGCGGGTAACCAGCTCTCCGTGCCGGAGCTGGTTGAGAACAGGGCTGAGGTCAGAGACTGGCATCTAGGGTAACTCCGCGGGGTAAAAAAGTGGTGCCAAGGAGCGACAGGCGATCGGCGATACCGCTGGTGTGGAGAAAGCCACGGGTGCGGCCCAGGTTCCCGGTGTTTGCCATCGCGAGGAAGGCCTGCAGGTCCACCGGGTTGTCGATATCGAGGCGGGCACTGGCCAGTGGGCAGACCTTGAGCAGCAAGCCCTTGTTTTCCGCCTGTTGGCAGTGGCGGACAAAGGATCGGGTACCGTACCTGGGGACAAAGCCACTGGCCAGTCGCCAGCCCAGCATATTGCTGCCCAGTTCCTGGCCATCGGGGGTGATGACCACGTCGCTGTGGGCCAGGGTGGCCGCCAGTTCGGCGATATCTGCCGCCTGCACCCCGGGGAGGTCCGAGTGAAGGACCAGCATCCCGGGCTCGCCTTCGGCGGCAAAGCGCCGGGCCAGGGCGCTCACCACATTGTTGAGGCCGGTGGTGGCCAGGGCCTCCTCAAGAATGGTCTCGGCGGCAAACTCCCGGGCCAGAGGCAGGGCGGCGGCGTCACCGGCACAGACGACGATACGGGTGATGCCCGCCGTGCGCGCCAGGGCGCTGAGCACATCCCCCGCCATGGCCGCGCTCAGGGCCGCCCGCTCCCCTGGTGCCAGCAGGCCGGACAGCCGCTGCTTTGCCTGGGCAAAGGCCTTGATGGGAACTAGAGCGAGCACGGTGTGGACCCCCCGGCAAGTTGTCTGGCCAGCGCCAGCACCGCGCGGGCGAGCTGGAGGCGATCGTCGAGGCTCACCATCACGGTATTGGCAACCACCGCCACCAGGCCGAGATCGGCCACCGCGGAGACGTGCTCCCCATCCAGGGTGTCGAGGACAAAACCGTCGACGATATCCCGGTAATACTCGGCCACCGCCAGGGCGCTACAGTCCACACCCAGCTCGCCCATCATCTTTGCCGCCGGGCCCTTTAGCGCCCGGCCACCGACGATGGGGGATACGGCGATCACCGGCGCAGGGCAGTTGCGGAGCAGGGCGCGGACCCCCGGCAGGGAGAGAATGGGATCGATGCTGACATAGGGGTTGGAGGGGCAGAGCACCACCGCCCCCAGGTCCGGGGCCGTCAGCAGGCGCACCAGATCCGGGTGGGGGCGGGCGCTGTCGCTGCCCACAAAGCGAAAGCCCAGCACCCGCGGCCGGCACTGTTCGCGGACGAAGTAGTGTTGAAAGCTGAGTTCACCGCTATCCGTGAGCACCCGGGTGCTCACCCTGTCGTCGCTCATGGGCAGGACGCGGGGGGCGACCCCCAGGGCGGCGCAGAGTTTGGCGCTGACGGCTGACAGGGGCAGGCCCCGACTCAGCAGCTCGCTGCGGTACAGATGGGTGGCCAGATCCCGGTCGCCGAGGTTGAACCAGTCGGGGCCCCCCAGATCCTTCAGCGCGGCCATCACCTGCCAGCTTTCATCCGCCAGGCCCCAGCCCTGACGGGTATTGTTGCGGCCGGCCAGGGTGTAGGTCACGGTGTCCAGATCTGGACAGATGGTCAGCCCCAGGTGCTGAAAGTCGTCGCCGGTGTTGCACACCACCGCGAGGCGGTGGGCGGGGACCGCGCGGGACAGGCCGAGGGCCAGTTTGGCGCCGCCGACGCCGCCGGACAGGGCCAGAATGCAGTTGTTGCCGCCAGTTGCGCCCATAGCAGTCATCAGCGGAATAAATCCTGGTCAAGGGGGCGGATCAGGGCGCGGGAGCCCGCGGCGGAGCCTGTCAGGGCGGCCCCCCGCACCAGCACCACCGGCAGGCCCTCGTCCCCCTGGCCCATCAGCAGGGATCCCGCCGCCGCCAGCTCGTCGGCCACAGCCACCTGGGTGATCTCCAGGGCGCGGCCGAAGAGGTCGGGACAGCCGATGCGGTCGGCCACGGGGTCAAAGCCCGCGGTGCCAATGGCGAAGCCGACAATGCCGTTGCGCCAGGGCCGCCCGGCGCTGTCGTTGATGACGATATTCACCGTTACCCCCAGGCGCTGGTGGATGGCAGCTTTCAGCTCAGCGGCGCTGGCGTCGGGATTTTCCGGCAGCAGCAGAACCCTGGGGTCGCTGGCGTCGGACGAGATATTCGACTGGTCGATGCCGGCGTTGGCATGGACATAGCCGTTGCGGTGGCGGACGATCACCGCCCCCTTGCGCACCCGCAGTACCTCGGTGGCCTCCGCGAGGATGAGCTCCATCACCCGGGGATCCTTGTCCGCCTGGTGGGCGAGTTCGATGGCGCGGGGGGAGGGGGTGACCCGGTTCAGGTATGCGTAGCGGTTTTCCGCCTTGGAGACGATTTTCTGGGCGATCACCAGCACGTCGCCGGTGGCCAGCCTCAGGTCGTTGTCGGCTGCACTGGCGATAATCTGTCCCGCCAGGTCGTCCCCCGGCTCCACCAGGGGAAACCGGGCCAGGGCCGTCAGTTGTAAATGTCGCGCCATGTCCTGCTGTTACCTCGACTGCGTGGGGTGGGGGCTGGCACACCGGCTGCGGCACCGGTCCTCGGGCAATGCCGCAAAAGCCGGCTATTGAAGAATGCCCTGCTCGGTGAGGGCCGCGATACGGCGGTCGTCGTAGCCGAGAACCTCCTTCAGCACCTTGTGGTTGTCCCTGCCGAAATGGGGGGCCGGGCGCTGGATGCGGGCCGGCGTCGCCGACAACAGGTAGCGGGCATTCTCCACCGTGGTCTCAGCCATCAGTTCGTGGGGCAGCTTGACATAGTGCTGGCGCAGCCGCAGCTGCGGGTCGGCCACCATGTCCGCGGAGGAGGCCACATTGTGGGCGGGGATGCCCGCACCCTGAAGCAGGCTCTCCACTTCCAGGGGGGTGTGGCGGGATGTCCAGTCCGCCACCAGGGCCTCCAGTGCGTCCTCGTTGCGCTGGCGGTCCGCCAGGGTGGCAAAACGGGGGTCCGCCGCCAGCGCCGGGCCACCCATCAGGGTCGCCAGGCGCACCCACTCCGCATCGTTGCGCACCGCCAGGGCCACCCAGCCCTCGGGGTTGGGGGCCAGGGCCTGGCAGGGGAAGACGCCGTGGGGCGCCATGTCCGGATCGCGATTGCCGTTGGGGGTGAGCACCCTGCCACTGAGGGCGCAGTCGGCGATATAGGGGGCGAGGAACTGGATACCCGCCTCCCCCTGGGCCACGTCCAGCCAGCACCCCTGGCCGCTGCGGCGGTGGTGGTCGAGGGCGGCCAGCAGGGCGGCCAGGCTGAAGCGGGGGCCGACAAAATCCGTGTAGGGGCCAAAGGGGCCGCAGGGCAGGGCGTCCGGCCAGCCGACGATGGCCTGGTAGCCGGATACCGCAGCGCCCACATTGCCGAATCCGGCAAAGCTGGCCCAGGGCCCGGTCTGGCCCATCAATGAGGTGCTGAGCATGATCAGCCCCGGCTTGATCTTGCTGAGCTCGTCGTAGCCCAGGCCCCAGCGCGCCATCTGGCCGGGGGAAAAGGATTCCACCACCACATCCGCCCAGCGCACCAGGTCGCGCACCACCTCCCGGCCCTCTGCGCTGCCCAGGTTGAGGGTCATCCCCAGTTTGCCGGCATTGCAGTTTTCAAACAGGCCGGATTTTTGCGGGTCCAGCACACCGTCGGGGAAGGGACCCATCATGCGTGCGGTTTCGATGCGCACGGAGGATTCCACGCGGATCACGGTGGCGCCAAAGTCCGCCAGGGCGCGGCCGATAACGGGGCCGGCAACCACCCAGGCCAGGTCGAGCACCTTGAGGCCGGCGAGGGGCGCGTCCGGCTCTCCGGTGGGCTCCTTGGCGCTGAATTCGGCGCTGTCGTCGGGTTGCAGCCAATCGGCGACAACCTGGTCGGTGTCTTGACCGAGGCCGGGAGCCGGGGTCAAGGGTGCGAAGCCGGCACCGGCGCCAGCGGCGAAATTGCCCGGCAGGGTGCGCTTGCGGCCGCCGCCCTCCTCGACCGCGGTGAAAAAGTTGCGGGCCTGCAGTTGCGGGCTTTCCAGCAGGTCGCTGATGGTGGCGATGGGGGCGCACAACAGGCCGTACTTCATGGCGTTGTCCATCATCTCGTTTTTGGTGAAGCGGCTGAAGAACGCCCCCACCTGGGTGCGGGCGCGCTCCATGTCGTCCTCGGTGATTTCGTCGGCGAGAATGCGCTGGGGCAGGGTCACCCAGTCCCAGCCGGCAATATCGTCGTCGCAGGCGCCTTCGCCGTGGAGCCACTGGAAGAGGTTGTTGGCAAACCGCCCCCCCGCCGGCCCCAGGCCGAGGTGCATCTCCACCAGGCCGTCCCGCACCGGCCACTTGGAGCGCCGGGTGCGGGAGCCGCTGCCACTGAGGTCAAGTTCCTTTTTGCCCTTCTTCTTGTCGCTGCCGCCGGCGTCGTAGACCGAGAAACCCTGGTGACGGAAGGGTGCCGCCAGGGAGGTGGACAGGGTGGCGAGGGCGGCGCTCTGCTGGGCGGAGACGTCCACATGCTGGCCGCGACCGGTCTGAAGGCGGTGGAAGTGGGCGATCAGGGCGCCGCCCACCCCATCGGCGGCGGCATTGGCGAAGCTCTGGGGGGCGCTGATGCGCAGCGGGGGGCGGGCGCCGTCCCGGCTGGGCAGCAGGGCGCCGCCGGCGGCCCAGACGGTGATGTCGGTGGCGGCATAGGGCGCCTTGGGGCCGGTGCTGCCAAAGGCGCTGATGGAGACATGGACGATGCGCGGGTTGATGGCCTGTACCTCGGCGGCGGACGGCCACCTGGGTTTGGCGCTCTCGGTGTCCGGGGTGTCGATAAGGAAATCGGCGGCGGCGATCAGGCGGGTGAGCAGGCTGCGGCCCTGTTCGGTATCGGGGTCGCAAATCAGGCTGCGCTTGCCGGAGCCGTAGGCCGACCAGAACAGGGAGTTGTCCCCGGGGGGCGCATCGTCGGCAAAGGGGCCGACCCGGCGTGCGGGGGAGCCCGCCGGAGGCTCGACCTGGACGACATCGGCACCCAGCTGGGCCAGCATATGCCCGGCCAGGGAGCCGCGGTCATCGCTGAGGTCGAGCACCCGGTAACATGAGAGATAGCGAGTCACCTGGGATCCTGTAAGTCTGGGGGGTTGCTGATGGTAGAGCATTTCTCAATCACTGCGAACCCCGGGTGCTGTTCAGGCGGGGTGCCCGCCACACCTCCAGGGTCTGGCGGCTGGTGGCGGCGGGCCTGCCGGCGGCCGCCCCCAGGGCCACCGCCCGACGCACCTGTTCCTCATTGGTGGGTTTGTGGTCCAGATCGTAGTGGCTCTCCAGGCCGATCTGGAGATGGCCGCCGCGGGCAATGGCCAGTTCCGGCAGTTCTGTGGCAAAAATGTCCCCGCCCCACACCGATACCGTCCAGGGCAGGTCCACATCCCCCAGCAGGTCCAGATAGGCGTCCAGGGAGGCCCGGGTCGGGGGCAGGCCAAAGCTCAGGGAACCCGGCCCCAGAACCCCGTGGGGGCCACCAAAATAGAAGTTGATCACCGTGCCCAGGGGGAGCTTGCCGGCGCGGTGGTAAGCCAGGGTGGTGCGCAGGTAGTGGGGTTCGTAGATGGCAATCTGGGCTCCCAGGCGCCGCTCTGTCAGTTGGGCAAAGGCGGAGCGGATCTGGTCGAAATCGTTGAGATAGTAGCGGCCCACCGGGAGCCCGTCCTGGTCGAGGCGGGCGATGCCCACCGCCCCCGGGTCGACGCAGGCGAACTCCAGGCCGATCTCGTCGTCGATGCACTTGACGTGCTCCAGGTGCTGGCCGCCGCCACGGGTCAGGGTGGGGTACCAGAGGGCGTCCGGACGCTGGGCCTTGACCCGCCGCCAGGCGGCGAGGTAGTCGTCGGCGGCGGCCTGCCCCAGCTGGCCGGTGTCGGAGTTGTGGGCGTGGAGAATGGAGGCTCCGGCGTCGTAGCAGGCTAGGGCGGTGGCGACGATGTCGTCGTGACTGCGGGGGACATTGGGGTTGTCCTGTTTGGTTTTCTCGCCATTGATGGATACGGCGATCACCAGGGGCTTGGCTGTTGCGGCAGGCGTGGCATTGCTCATCTCTGTGGTTGTCCCGGGTTATGGTTGTGGAGGGCAGGGGCCTAGGATAGCCGAATATGCCTTTATTGCGCAGGGTTTTTGTCCGTCGCCACCGCTGAAATGCCCCCAGGGCGGGGGCGCGGCAACCGGAGTGCGGGTCCATGGGGTATAGTGGCCGTCGCGCGCACTCACCTATTACCCTACAGTCCGCGAGGTAACCATGCGCTTCACCCTCAGGCAGCTGGAGGTCTTTCTGGCCATTGCCCGCCACAAGAACACCACGCTGGCGGCTCAGGAGCTGCACATGTCCCAGTCCGCCGTCAGCGCGGCCCTGCAAACCCTGGAGCGGGGATACGATGTCAAGCTGTTCGACCGGGTCGGCAAGCGCCTGGAGCTGAATGAGGTGGGCAAAACCCTGCGCAAAAAGGCGGAGGCTCTGCTGGCCCACGCCCGGGAGTTTGACCAGGAGCTGCACGGCCACGAGTTGATCGGCCACCTCCGGGTGGGGGCCAGTTACACCATCGCCAACCACCTGGCGGTCAATTATCTGGCGGACTATCTGGCGGACTACCCCCAGGCCAATGTGGAGTTTGCGGTGACCAACTCCCCCGAGGTGGTGGCCAAGGTCCTCAATTACGAGGTGGATGTGGGGATGATCGAGAGCGAAGTCCAGCACCGGGACCTGGAGTTGATCCCCTGGCTCAAGGACGAGCTGCTGGTGTTTTGCAGTCCCGATCACCCTCTGGCGAAAAAGGGCATCGTCAACGACAGGGATCTGGCGGGGGTGCGCTGGATTCTCCGCGAGCGGGAGTCGGGGGCCAGGCAGACCTTCGAGCGCGCCTTCTCCTCCCTGTTGCCGGAACTCAACGTCTATCTCGAGTTCAAGCACAACGAGGCCATCAAGCGGGCGGTGGAGTCCGGCCTGGGCATCGGCTGCCTGTCGCGGATCGTACTCCAGGGAAATTTCAGGGCGGGCAGCCTGGTGCCCCTGAACCTGGGAAAAAGGCACCAGATGAAGCGGACTCTATACTTTGCCCTGGCCAAAAGCCGCTATCGCCAGGCGGCGGTGGCGGAGTGGATAAAAAAATGCGTGGCCGGGGGCCAGTAGGCCCTTGCTGCCACCCCGAGGCGGGCTGACCGCGGCGTGCTCAGGCCAGCTCCACCAGCTTAAAGCTGCCATTGGCGACGGGGGTGTCCACCACCCTGAACCTGGCCCTGGCCAAGGTTTCCAGCGGCACAAACTGATTGACCACAAACAGTGCCCGGCCCCCTGGGGCCAGCAGGCGCCGGGTGGTGGCGAGGAATTTCTCCGTCAGCCCGCGATCCTGGTGAAACCCCTGATGAAACGGCGGGTTGCAGAGGATGAGCTGGTAGGGCCCCGGCAGAATATCACCACAGTCGGCGGCCACCACCTCCCCGTTGACCCCGTGCTCTTTGAAGTTGGCCCCGCAGGCCAACAGGGCGGCGGCGCAATTGTCGGTGGCGGTGACGCGAAAGCTGCCCAGGCTGTGGGCCGCCAGGCTCAGGTAGCCGTAGCCACAGCCCAGGTCCAGCAGGGTGCTGCCCGCTTGTGGTGCCAGGGCACCAAGCAAGCTGGGCAAGTATCCTGCAAGCAGGGCACTGCCGGCGTCCACCCTGTTCCAGCCGAATACCCCCGGCTTGCTGTACACCGGCATGTCGCCGAGGCGGGCGATCTCCCGCAGTTGCTGGTAGTCCCTGTCGTCCAGGGGCGGGCCGCAGGGCGCTGCGGGCTTTACCAGCGAGACCACATAGTTGTCGCCATGCTTGGCAATGCTGGCCTGGGCGGCAAAGCGCTGGCCAAGGGTCTTGGCAAAGGTCTTGATGCCCTCCTGCTTGCCACCCACCAGCACCAGCCGCGCCCCCGGAGCCAGCACTTCACAGAGGCGGTTGGCGAGGTGGTGGACAACGGGCTTTTCCTTGGAAATCCGGTAGACAACGGCGGACGGCGGCGCCGCCTGCCAGGGGCTGAAATCAAAATCCGAGAAAGCTGTTGTCAGCCCCGCGCGGCGGGCTCGGGCAGCGATATCGTATCTGTTGCTGAGCACCTGTACCCCGCTGTCGACGCTGGCAAAGGGCAGGTCCAGGCAGTTTTCGTCCGCCACCAGCAGGGGGCTGGCGCCCCCCTGGCGAAGACTTGCCAACAGCAGCGAGTCGATAGCGGACACCGGCTTCAGCGGGCCAGGAGACGGGCCGCGGCCACGGCAAAATAACTGAGGATGCCGTCCGCCCCGGCGCGCTTGAAGGCGAGCAGGGACTCCAGAATCACCTGGTCCCGGTTCAGCCAGCCCTGGTCAAAGGCGGCCATGTGCATGGCGTACTCGCCGCTAACCTGGTAGACAAAGGTGGGCGCCCCCAGCTCCCGCTTGACCCGGGAAACGATGTCGAGATAGGGCATGCCCGGCTTCACCATGATCATGTCGGCGCCCTCCTGAAGGTCGAGGGCACACTCGTGGATGGCCTCGTCGCTGTTGGCCGGGTCCATCTGGTAGCTGAATTTGTTGCCCCCCTTGAGGTTGCCGGAGGAGCCCACCGCGTCCCGGAACGGGCCGTAGTAACTGGAGGCGTATTTGGCGGAGTAGGCCATGATCTTGCAGTTGGGGTGGCCATTCTCTTCCAGCACGGCGCGCACCGCGGCGATGCGGCCGTCCATCATGTCCGAGGGGGCGACGATATCCGCTCCCGCCTCGGCGTGGGACAGGGCCTGACGCACCAGGATGTCCTTGGTGATATCGTTGAGCACATAGCCGGCGGCGTCGATAATCCCGTCCTGGCCGTGGGTGGTAAAGGGATCCAGGGCCACATCGGTGATTACGCCCAGTTCCGGCAGCGCATCCTTGATGGCCCTGACCGCCCGCTGGGCCAGGCCATCCGGGTTGTAGGCCTCCTCGGCGAGCAGGGATTTTTTACCCGCCGGCGTTACCGGAAACAGGGCGATGGCGGGGATGCCCAGGTTGACATAGTCCCGGGCCTCCTTTACCAGCAGGTCGATGGTCATCCGGTCGATGCCGGGCATGGAGGGGATGGCCTCCCGCTGATTGCTGCCCTCGAGGACAAACACCGGGTAGATCAGGTCATCCGCACTGAGTGTGGACTCCCGCACCAGGCGGCGGACAAAATCATCACTGCGGTTGCGGCGCATACGGGTGGCGGGGAACGGCCCGCGCTGAATCGAGAAACTCATGGCGGCTCCAGTGTCGCGGCCTTGGGGAAGGGGCTATGATACGCAAAAAGCCCCAACCGTGCAGGGTGGAGAATGGGGTCCGCCCGCCGCAGGGGCGGTCCTCGCGCCATAGAAAGGAGAATAACCATGACCCTCGCCTATAGCTGTCTGTTGATCGCCATCCTGCTGCCCTACGTCTGGGCGGGGGTGGCCAAAAGACGCCTGATCAAAGACAAAGCCTACGACAATAACAACCCCCGCTTGCAGATGAGCGCTCTGGAGGGTGTCGAGCTGCGCGCCAACTGGGCTCAGCAAAATTCCTTTGAGGCCCTGCCGGGGTTTATCGCCGCTGTGCTGGTGGCCCACCTCGCGGGGGTGTCCCAGGGGGTTATCGATACCCTCGCAGTGGTCCACGTTGTCAGTCGCGTGGCCTATGGGATTTGTTATATCAAGGATCTGGCCACGCCCCGCAGCCTGGTGTGGACCCTGGGGTTGTTCGCCACTATCGGACTGTTTGTGGCTGCTTTTCTGTAGGTGCTGGAGCGTTACCTGGTGATTCCAGGCGAAAGGACAATCGCCAGCCGGTTGCCCGCCACAACTCGGCGGTGAGGATCACATGCAGGCAAAGCAGTAGGGTGAAATTCCAGGCCATGGCGTCGTTGATGCGATCGTAAAAGTCCGGGCTGACAAAGCCGGCCAGCACATTGGCCAGGCCCAGCACCAGGTCCACCAGCAATAGCCACTGCAGGGCGAGCAGGCGGCGGGGAAAGTTCTTCTCCAGCCCGGGGGTGGTGGCGGCCAGCCAGGTGGTTGTCAGCTGGGCGAAAAAGGTAAAGCCAAAAAAGGCCAGCACCCCGGTGTGCCTGAGTTGGCGGTACTCCGCGCCGATTGAGCCCAGCATCACGGAATACAGAATCAGCCCCGCCCCCGCCAACACGCCCAGTGCGGTCAGGGCGCTGAGCCAGCCCCGCCTGCCGCAGCCCAGGGCCTTCAGCCACTGGGCGCTGAGCAGCCAGTAGCCCATCAGCACCAGCGCCGCCGGGATCATCAGGCCCTTGAACACAAAATACGCCGGTGGCTCGCGGCCGGTGGCGCTGATGGAGGTGCAGCTGTCGATGTAGGGCACACACCAGTCCACCTGGCCGTGGCTTGCCGCCAGCAGATAGGTCAGGTGGATGGTGGCCAGGGGCAGCAGCCCGGCGAGGTATGCCAGGGGGTAGAGCTTCACCGTCAGTCAGTCCCGCCCAGTTGGGCAAACACCTTCTCCGCCGCCGCCAGGGTAAAGGCAATCTCGGTTTCGCCGTGGGCGGCGGACATAAAACCCGCCTCGTAGGCGGCGGGGGCCAGGTAGACGCCCTGCGCCAGCATGCCGTGGAAGAATCGGCCGAAGCGCCGGCTGTCGCAGGCCATCACCTGTGGGTAATTGGTGACGCTGTCCGCGGTGGTAAAAAACAGTCCGAACATGGAGCCCACATGATTGGTGGCAAAGGGGATGCCGGCGGCCTCGGCGCGCTCCCCGAGGCCGCGCACTAGGCGTTGGGTATTGGCAAACAGGGTGTCGTGAAAGCCGGGTCTGGCGACCAGTTCCAGGGTGGCCAGGCCGGCGGCCATGGCCACCGGGTTGCCCGACAGCGTGCCCGCCTGATACACCGGCCCCAGGGGCGCCAGCTGCTCCATCACCTCGCGGCGGCCGCCAAAGGCGCCCACCGGCATGCCGCCGCCGATCACCTTACCCAGGGTGATGAGGTCGGCATCAATGCCAAAGCGGCCCACCGCGCAGTCGCGGGCAACGCGGAACCCGGTCATCACTTCATCGAAGATCAGCAGCGCGCCGAACTGGGTGCAACAGTCGCGCAGAGTCTCCAGGAACCCTGGCGCCGGCGGAATACAGCTCATATTGCCAGCCACGGGCTCGACAATGATACAGGCCACCTGCTCCCCCAGTTCGGCAAAGACCCGGCGCACCATTTCGGCATCGTTGTAGGTGAGGGTGATGGTGTGGTCCGCCAACCCGGCGGGAACCCCGGGGGAGCTGGGAATGCCCAGGGTCAGGGCCCCCGAGCCGGCCTTCACCAGCAGCGAGTCGGAGTGGCCGTGGTAGCAGCCCTCAAATTTGATGATTTTGTCGCGGCCGGTGAACCCCCGGGCGAGGCGGATGGCGCTCATGGTGGCCTCGGTGCCTGAATTGACCATGCGAACCATATCCAGGCCGGGCACCAGGTCGCAGAGGCGGTCGGCGAGGCTGGTCTCGAGCTCGGTGGGGGCGCCAAAAGTGAGGCCCTTTTCCAGTTGCTCGCGGATGGCAGCCAACACCTGGGGGTGGCCGTGGCCGAGGATCATGGGACCCCAGGATTGGACGTAATCCACATAGTTGTTGCCGTCCACATCCCGGAGGTAGGCCCCCTTGGCGCTATCAAAGAAAATGGGGGTGCCTCCCACGGCGCGGAATGCCCGTACCGGGGAGTTGACGCCGCCGGGGATGTGGCGCTGGGCGGCGGTGAACAGGGTTTCGGAATGGTTCATTGTGACTCCGTGACAGAGAGGGAGGTTGCCCCGCCGGTGCAGGTTTTCACTGGGGGGCGGCAGCGTCGTTCAGAACGGTTTGACCACCACCAGAATAACGATGCCCACCAGCATAAACACCGGGACTTCGTTGAACCAGCGGTAGAACACATGGCTTTTGCTGTTGGTGTCGGCGCGCAGCTGTTTCATGTAGTACAGGCAGAGGTGGTGGTAGATCACCAGCAGCACCACCAGAACCAGCTTGGCGTGAAACCAGCCCGAGCTGAAGTAGTATTGGGGCGACAGTGCCACCAGCCAGAAGCCAAACGCCAGGGTGGCGATCATGGAGGGGGTGGCAATGCCCCGGTAGAGCTTGCGCTCCATGATTTTGAACCTTTCCTTGCTGATGGCGTCTTCGGACATGACGTGATAGACAAACAGCCTGGGCAGGTAGAAAAGGGCCGCAAACCAGCAGATGACGCTAATGACGTGTAAAGCTTGAACCCAGGCAAACATGGTTTTCTCCTGTACTGCGGCCGGTTTGTGACGAGGGGCATTGTTGCAGACCTCCCCAGTGCCCTCAATGGTGTCGCCTTGGCAGTGCCGACAGCTGCGGGGTGATGCAAATATTGCGGCAGTGATTCCGGGGGGAAGCTGCCGGCCTGGGCTATTATAGAGTAGTAGCAGCTGTTTGAGCTTGCCCCGGTTCGGCCGGCGGCGGCACAGGGGTTCTAACCGAGGAGTAAAGCGTTATCCAATGTCCGGATTCAAATTGACAAAACGGCGGCTGGTGATCCTGCTCGGTTGTGCCCTGATCGCCGCGGCGGTGGCCGGCTATGTATTGGGCAGCCGGCACTATGGCGCGGCGATGACACAGTATCGGGCCAATCTCGAGGCGCGGGAGCAGTTGGCGGCACAGCTGCTCGCCAAGGAGCAGGAGGTGGTCAACCTGGATCTCGCGGATAAGGTCAATCGCCTGACCATGGAGCAGTTGCGCCAGAAGGTCACCGAGCTGCAGACGGACCTGGTCAAGCTGGAAAGCGAGTTGTTTCTCTACAAAAACCTGGTGGAGGACGACGAGGCCGAGCTGGGGCTCAATCTGGAGAGTCTCACCCTCCGCGCCACCGAGGAGGAGAATCGTTACGAGTACCGCATCGTGGTGCGCCGCAAGGCAGCGCTCAGCCAGTCCATCGACGCCTCGGTGACCCTGTCCATTGAGGGAGAGTTGCTGGGCATCCCCTACTCGGTTCCCCTCAACGAGGCCGACCTTTCCATAGAGGAGGACGCCCTCAATATCCGCTTCAAGTATTTCAAGGTGTTGCGGGGTACCCTGGCGCTACCTGAGCACTTTGTCCCAAGCAAGGTGATTTTGTCCCTCTACGAGACCGGACGGGCGGATTCTCTGGTCATCAAGGAGCTGCCTTGGCGGGTGTCGGCCTTCTAGGTCGCAGTGCCCG
>Ga0079224_100000809_pt1 | contig 33327 bp, 32 predicted proteins | sample Stecom2015_FD_80414 | JGI IMG/M metagenome (GOLD analysis project Ga0079224, IMG submission 80414) | Agricultural soil microbial communities from Utah to study Nitrogen management - Steer compost 2015 | ecosystem: Environmental > Terrestrial > Soil > Agricultural land | place: USA: Utah... | reverse complement strand
TGGCGTCGGCGGGGCCAAACTGGCGCACGGGCTGGCGCAGATTCTGGAACCGGGCCAGCTTACGGTGATCGTCAACACAGGCGATGATTTCTGGCATTATGGACTGCGCGTTTGCACCGATCTTGATACGGTGATGTACACGCTGGCCGGGCTGGCCGATCCGGTCAATGGCTGGGGAATCGCTGGTGATACGGATTATAACTTGCAGGCTTTGCGCCGCTACGGCGAGGAGACATGGTTCCGGCTGGCCGATCAGGACCTTGCAACACACTTGCTGCGTACCCAGTGGCTTAACCAGGGGCGGCGGCTGACTGAAATCACGCGCGAACTGGCGACCCGGCTTGGGGTCAGGCACACCATTCTGCCGATGACTGATGCCCCGGTGGCGACGATGGTGAATACGGTCGAATATGGGGAACTCGAATTTCAGGTATATTTTGTTAAAATGCGCTGGCAGCCGGTCGTAAGGTCCTTGCGGCTGGCCGGCATCGAAGCGGCAGCGATGAGCGCGGAGGTTGAACAGGCTATCGCCACAGCGGACGTAATCCTGTTTGGGCCATCCAACCCCTGGCTGTCGATCATGCCGATTTTGTCTGTGCCGGGCCTGCGCGACGCGCTGATAGCCCGCGATGTGCCCCGTGTTGCCATAACCCCGATAATTCGGGGTTCGGCTGTTAAGGGTCCAGCAAGTAAACTCATGAGAGAATTAGGTTACGAACAATCTGCTGAAACTGTTGTCCGCTATTACCAGCATGTGATTAATGGTTTTGTATATGATAAGCGTGACACGGAGCTGAAATTCACGGAACCACACACTGTTGCGCTTGATACCCTGATGCAGTCGGATGCCGATCGCGCGGTGCTGGCGCGCCAGGTTCTCGATTGGATCGCAACATGGAGTGGTTAACTGGCATTTGATCGAGTATGGATGGAAAACCCAGAAAACAGAGCCTGAGTGACGCTGTGGCTTGAGCCTTCTGGCAACTGGCCGATCTTACGGCCCCGCTGTTACAGTCTCAGGCGACCCCGGTTGTTGTTGGAATGGTAGAAAGGAGTGCTGTGCGTCTGGCATCGCTATTAAGACCTGTTTTCAGGCTCGTCCCTGGCGACTGCCCCTGACGTACTAGAGGCTTATGAGCACATGGGTCATTATCCCCGTTAAACCGCTGAACCGCGCCAAGAGCCGTCTTGCCACAGTTCTCACGCCGGAACAGCGCCAACAGTTTGCTGAAAGTATGTTCCGACACGTGCTGGATACCGTGCGTCAGGTTCCGCAGGTAATCGGCACGCTGGTAATCAGCCGTGACAGCAAGGCGCTTTCTATCGCCCGCGATTACGACGCCAAGACGGTGCAGGAAACCGGCACGCCGGAACTGAATTCGGCCCTGACCCGCGCAACGCAGGTGGTAGCCACCTGGGGTGTTGGTTCGGTGCTGGTGCTGCCGGCGGATTTGCCGCTGGTTAAAGCCGAAGATATTGTAAATATACTTATGATGGGACGTGGGATGCCGTCCGTTGTGCTCGCCACCGATCAGAATCAGGATGGTACGAATGCGCTGTTTATGCGCCCGCCGGGTGTTATCCCCTACGCCTACGGCCCCGGCAGCTACAGCCGCCATCTTGAGCTGGCCCGTGATGCCGGGATTGAAGCAAAGACCTACTTTTCGGAACGGTTGGCACTGGACATTGATATTACGGAAGATCTGGACAGCTATAAGCGTATGGCCGGGCAGACAAGTCCTCAACATCTTTATGTGCTTGACTAAATGCACTTTTGGAGAAATGTATGGCAGATCGTGTGGCGCTCTACTTGCAGGATGCGCACTCGCTTCAGGACGCGATCCAGTACGTACAGTACGCCGAATCACGCGGCTTTGAAGCTGTCTGGCAGGCCGAAAGTCGTCTGGTGCGGGATGCGATTGTCCCGATGGCAGCCTTTGCCGCCACGACACGGCGGATCAAGATTGGCTCCGGCGTCATTAATAACTGGACACGCAACGCGGCGGTGATCGCGGCGACGTTTCTCACGCTCGACGACCTTGCGCCGGATCGCATTATCTGTGGAATCGGGGCATGGTGGGACCCGCTTGCCCAGAAGGTCGGCATTGAGCGGCGCAAACCGCTGCTGGCGATGCGCGAGGTGGTGACCACCGTGCGCGCGCTGCTGAACCTCGAGCCCGTTACGTTTCATGGCTAATTTGTGCATCTGACAGATGTGGAACTTGATGTCGTGCATGGGCGCAAGGAACCACGTAACGTACCCATCTACATTGGCGCAACCGGCCCGCAGATGCTGACCCTGACCGGCGAGATCGCTGATGGGGTGGTGCTGAATTATCTGGTTTCGCCAGCCTATAACGAGGCGGCGCTGGCGCAGCTTGAGAAGGGCGCGCGGGTTGCCGGCCGTTCGCTGGACGAGATTGACCGCCCGCAGTTGGTCGTCTGTTCAGTGGATAATGACCGCAAGCGGGCGTTGGACAGCGCGCGCAAGCTGGTGACTCAATATCTCGGCCAGCAGCCGCACATCATGAAGGCCAGCGGCGTGAGTCAGGAACTGCTGGATGAGATTGGTCAGGTGCTGACATGGCCGGCCACCGAGGAACAGATCGAGGAAGCCATGCGTCTCGTGCCTGACGATGTGGTGCAGATGATTACGGCGTCCGGCACGCCCGATGAAGTGCGCGCCAAAGTTCGCGAATACATTGCCGCCGGCGCAACCTGCCCGATTCTCTATCCGCTGGGGCCGGATGTCCGTCTGATGATCGACACCTTTGCGAGTGGGTATTCCAATTAGTCGGTTCTGCATGATATATGTGTAAGGGCACGCTGAGCCGTGCCCTTTTTTGTTTTACTAGAGGGTTGCAGGTGAAAATCGTCAATCATCACCGGCTGATCTGGCTCCTGTTCTGCCTTATCGCCGGGGTCGTCTTTCTTACGTATGCCTGCGCCAGCCTCGCAGCGGGGCGAGGGGAATTTGTCCTGCCGCTGGATGATGTCTACATTCATTTCCAGTACGCCAGGCAGATGGCGAACGGCCAGCCCTATATCTACAACCCCGGCCAGCCGCCGACCTCCGGCGCGACCAGTTTTTTGTATCCCTATGTGCTGGCTGTAGGCTATCTACTCGGCTTTCAGGGGTTGAACCTCGGCCTGTGGGCGATGGGCATCGGCGCGCTGGCCCTGCTGGGATCGCTGTGGCTGGTGTACCGGCTGGTCAAAACCTATGATGCGCCGGACTGGCTGGCTGTAGCAGCCGCGCTGATCTTCGGCCTGACTGGCCCGGTAAGCTGGCACTACATGAGCGGCATGGAAACCGGGCTGATGCTGGTGTTCACGCTGGCGACACTGTACACTGTGGTCACGCAGCGGCGGCGCTGGTTTGTCGTCAGTGCGTCGCTGCTGGCGCTCACTCGCCCGGAGGGAGGGGTGCTGGCGATTATTGCCGCGGCGGTAATGATGGTGCCGGCGCGGCGCACCGTGCCGCTGCGCCATTTACTGCCGCTGCTGATCCCGCTGCTTGCTGTGTTCGTTCAGCCGCTGGTCAACCTGATTGTGACCGGTTCGGCAGTAGCGACGGGCAATTCGGTCAAGTCGATTTTGGGCACGGTTCCGTTCTACTGGGATGTGGTGATTGGGCGCATTCTGGAAAACTTCGCCCGCATGTGGGCCGAGTTCGTGACCGGTATCAGCCCGCGCGAAGGGTTGTACGTGCCTTATCTGGTCGGGCCGCTGGCGCTGGCGTTTGTGATCGGCGGATTATTCAGCCGCAGGTATCGCCTTGTCAATGCTATGCTGCTGCTGTGGCTGCTGGCGGGCACGGCTTCGATTGCCACGCTGGATACCGCTTTCTGGCACTTCAAACGCTACCAGATGCCGCTGATCGCGCTGCTGTTCCCGGCGGCGGGGTGGGCGCTGGCGTGGATTTTGAATAAACGCAAAGACGCCAAGACGCACAGCATAAACTGGATACGATATGGTATCTATGCCCTGATGGGTGCGGGTCTTGTCGTCGCTCTGACCACTGGCGCGGCGTTTCTGCATCATTTTGCGCTGAATGTGAATTACGTCTATTTGCAGCCGCTGCAAATGGCGCGCTGGTTGCAGGCCAACACGCCGGAGGATGCTGTGATTGCTGTGCATGACGTGGGCATGATGCGCTACATCGGCGAGCGCACGACGCTGGATATGGTAGGGCTGACGACACCCGGCGCGGCGGCTTACTGGCGCAACGGCCCCGGCAGCATCGCCGAATTTCTGATTCAGGAGCGCCCGGATTACATCGCGTCGTATGGCAGGGGACACGGCTACGGGCTGGAACTGATCGCCAACACGCGCATTTACGGCGACCTGCTGGCCGAATTTCCGGTTGATCTCGACCCTTATTACAACGTCGCGCTGGCGGCGGATTATCAGGGCATCTATCAGCCGGAGTGGACAATCTTTACCAGAGACAGGGCTGTTCCGGTGGATGTGCCGGATTGGGCCTTTCCAATTCAGAGAAGCAGTTGGTTCTATGTGATTAGTTTGTCGCCTACGGGGGTTACCCAGAAACTGCGCGATCAGGTCAATGTGGCAAATCTCGATTCGGAAAGCGCGCATCAGTATGTATGGCAGAATACGGGCCATTCCAGCGGTTATGGGACCGAAGTTCACGAGCAGAGCTATCTGAAATGTATTTACGATGATTGCTCGATTATCGACGGTGGGCGACAGATTACGGGCGAAGAACGCTTTCTGCTCAAGGCTCGCTCCGCTGGGGAACTTTTGTTGATTACGCGCTTGCATCCGGCAAGCCGGGGTGCATTTGACGTGTATATCGATGAACGCTACGTCGCAACGCGCTGGATTCCCGAAATTCCGGGTCGCTGGCTGGATATAGCAACTCTAATTCCCCCCGATTTTCACAGATCAGAACAATTTCAGGTAACGATTAAGCCTCACCTTTCCGGTGGATACTACAGTCCAGCCTATCATTGGCTGTTTGAGGGTACATACGTCCCTGACCGATCATTGGATCAGGCTATCGCTGCGTACCAGAGTGGTGCGATGGAAGTTCTCAGAACCCGGCTCAGGAATCCGCATATCACGATACGGAATGGACTCCTGAAATTGCAGATCACATGGCGGACGGATGGCCGCGCAGAGGGTGATTACCGTTTTTTTGCGCATCTCTATGACGACATCAACCAGCCGCCGATTGCACAGTACGACGATTACCCCCTTGGCGGAACGGTCCCGCCGGGAAATTGGCTGCCGGGTGTATTTTATGACGAAGCGGATATTGATGTAAGCAGCGTGCCGCCGGGGACGTACCAACTGGCGATTGGCTTCTACGACCCCTACACCGGCGAACGGCTGATGCCGGAAAGCGAGGTCTACGAAGTCAGCGCGGATGGGCGTCTGTGGCTGGGCGAGGTTGAAGTGCCGCGTACGGACGATTAGCCTCTCCACGCGCAAAAGCGGAACCATGCGAATCAAACCAGAATCGGGTAAGCTAGGACAATGCCGAATTGTTAGCGGCTCTGATGAAAATCTGTGGTTCAACCCGGGTGAGCCTTGTCGTGAAAATTCTTTGTGTGAGTGATACGGTGATGCCGCAGTTGGAAAGCGCAGTGAATCTGAGGCGGCGTTACCACGACGTTCAACTGCTGATTAGCTGTGGCGATTTGCCCCCAGCCTATCTGGAGTTCATTACGACGACGCTCAACGTGCCGCTGTTTTACGTGCGCGGCAATCACGACGAAGGCTATGCCGAAAACCCGCCGGGTGGCGAGAACCTGCACCGCCAGGTGATCCAGCATAGGGGATTGACCTTTGCCGGGCTGGAAGGTTCGATGAATTATAACCGGGGTGAGGTGCAGTACACGGATTTTGAAGTCAACTGGATGGTGCTGCGCATGGGGCCGAAACTGGGCTGGCGGCGCTGGCGCAGCGGTCACGGCGTCGATGTGCTGGTGACGCACTCGCCGGCGTACGGCATCCATGATCGTGATGATCTGGCGCACCGGGGGTTCAAGGGTCTGCGCCGCTTCCTCGACTGGTATCGTCCGCGCTACATGCTGCACGGTCACGTACACACCTGGGATCGTCGTGATACCGTCCGTACCAAGTATAAAGACACCTGCGTCATAAACATCAACCCCTTTACCGTGCTGGACATCGATCCGCTATGAATATGAACCACCTTTCTGCCCTTGTTCTTTTTGCTCAGGAGAAAACGTCATGCCAATTGGAACGAAAAACGCGATTATTCAGGGCGGCGGGATGCACCACGTCGCCATTCAGGCCCGCGACTGGGACGAATCGCTGCGCTTTTACCGGGATTTGCTCGGTATGGAAGTGGTCGCGGAATTCGGCAGCGAAACGCGCAAGATCGTCCTGCTCGATATGGGGGATGGCAGTCATATCGAATTGTTCCAGCCCAAAGAGGATACCCCCGCACCCGGCAGCCCGGCGCATCATGACCCGGTGATGCATCTGGCGCTGACAACGACGGACCTATACGCGGCGGTTGAGCGTGTGCGTCAGGCTGGCTGCAAGATCACCGTCGAACCGAAGGATGCGACGCTGGGTGACAGCCTGAAGGTCACGATTGCGTTCTTTGTCGGGCCAAACGAAGAAATCATCGAGTTTTTTCAGGTTAACGAGTAGCAGTCTCTTACGCACGAAGTTGGCAAACGCTGATACCATTGAATTGTGATCGAAGGTGATGGAGCCATGTGGAAGCACTACTACAGCGCGGCCTCGATAGCCGAAGCTCTCGAACTGCTGGCCGAGCATCGTGAACGGGCGCGGGTGATCGCCGGCGGGACGGATATTCTGATCGAACTTGAACGTCAGGTGCGGCCCGGTGTTGAGGTGCTGATCGACATCACCCGTGTGCCAGGGCTTGATCAGATCACCCGGCATGGCGATCATATCCGGCTGGGGCCGCTGGTGACGCACAATCACGTCGTCGGCAGCGAACTGGTGGTTGAACGCGGCCTGCCGCTGGCGCAGGCGTGCTGGGAGGTGGGCGCGCCGCAGATTCGCAACCGGGCGACGGTCGCCGGCAATCTGATTACAGCTTCTCCGGCCAACGACACCATCACGCCGCTGATGGCGCTCAACGCGGAAGTCACACTTACGTCGCTGGAAGGGGAACGCACCGTAGGGCTGGCGGATTTTTACACCGGGCTGCGGCGCACCGTAATGCGCCCGGATGAGCTGCTGACAGCAATCACCTTCCCGGCGCTGGAACGCAACGAACGGGGTGTGTTCCTCAAGCTGGGTTTGCGGCGGGCGCAGGCTATTTCTGTGGTTAATGTGGCAGCGGTGCTGGCCTTCAATGACGACACTGTGACGCGTGCAGCGATCACTCTGGGCAGTGTTGCGCCGACCATCGTCCATGCGACAGTCGCGGAACAATCGCTGATGGGCCGGCAGTTGACCCCTGAAGTAATTGCCGAAGCGGCGCGGCTGGCGGCGGCAGGTATTGACCCGATTGATGATGTGCGCGGGACAGCCGCTTATCGTACAGAGATGGTGCGGGTGCTGGTGGCACGGGCGCTGTGGATGCTGGCGGACAATGCTCAGGCGGCAAACTGGCCGCGCAACCCGGCCATGTTATGGGGGCCTCATCGGGCGCTCGTGACGCGCGGCCTGGCGGAACAACTGCACCATGACACCACCCAGCCGATTGAAGCCACAATCAACGGCCGGCCGATGACCATCACCACCGGGCAGGACAAGACACTGCTGGACTGGCTGCGCGAGGATGTGCACCTGACAGGCACCAAAGAGGGCTGTGCCGAAGGCGAATGTGGCGCGTGTACCGTGTTTCTGGATGGCGCGGCGGTGATGGCCTGTATGGTACCTGCGCCGCGCGCGCACGGAGCCGAGATTGTGACCGTTGAGGGGTTACAGCAGAACGGGCAGCTTCACCCGATTCAATCGGCGTTTATCGAGCAGGGGGCGGTCCAGTGCGGTTACTGCACACCGGGCTTTCTGATGGCCGGAGCCAAGCTGCTGGAAGAATATCCGCAGCCGACTATTGCGCAGATACAGCAGAGTTTCACTGGGAATCTGTGCCGCTGCACCGGTTATTACAAGATCGTCAAGGCTGTTGAGGAGGCCAGCAGACTGGCTGAAAAGTGAGGGATAAAGCGATGGGACTCCAGGATTACAAAATACCGGATGAAAAGCCGCGCCGGGGGCTGTGGCCGTTCTATGGCCTGCTGATGGCGCTGGCAATAGGTGCGATTTCGTATGTACTGGCCCCGGAACTGCTGCGTTTCGTGCGCAGTCGTTCGCAGGATTTTAACATTGGCAATCTGACTGAGCAGCAGGTCGTCCTGCTGTTTGCCGGCATCATCTTTCTGGTCTTGATGGCTATCGCAACTCTGATTGTGGCGTTTGCCGCGCCGAAGAAGAAAAGCCAGGTGAAAGATGCCTCGCTGGTCAAAGAGAAGAAACTCATGGAAGCTGAGCGCCGGGCGCGCAAGAAACGCCAGTTGGAAATTCAGCGCAAGCTGCGCGAGCAGAACCGGCGCGTCGACTGATGTTGAGAAACCGCCCAAAATCTGGATAATTGGAACCGACAAGGTTATTTGTGACGTGGCAGTGTGAACCGTAAAAAAGCAGGTTGTTGTGTCAGAACATAGTACAGTCGCAATTGGACAATCAATCAAGCGGGTTGATGCGCTCGGCAAAGTAACTGGCGAAACCCTGTATCCCGGCGATATTGATATGGACGGCCAGTTGTGGATGAAAATCCGCTTCAGCGACCGCGCTCATGCTCGTGTACTCTCTGTTGATACCCGCGCTGCGGAATCGCTCGCCGGGGTACGCGGGGTGTTCACGGCAAAGGATGTACCGGTCAACGAGTAGGGTCTGGTTTATAAAGATCAGCCGGTGCTGTGCGGGCCGGGCAGCAGCAAAGCTGGTTCCGATGTGGTGCGCTGCTACATGGATATGGTTGCAGTGGTAGTGGCCGATACTGAAGCTGTTGCGGCTGAAGCGGCGCGGCTGATTGAGGTACGCTACGAGGATTTGCCGGCTGTATTCGATGCTGAAACCGCGATGCAGGACGGTCAGCCTCAGCTTCATACAGATTATCCCAATAATGTGCTGTGCCATTATCGGATTCGTAAAGGGGATATGGATGCCGGCTGGGCACAGGCCGATGTCGTGGTTGAGGGGGAATATCACACCGGCTGGCAGGAACACGCTTATTTACAGCCGGAAGCCGGCCTGGGCTACATCGACGAGCAGGGCCGCGTGACGGTGATTGTCGCCGGGCAGTGGGTGCATGAGGATCAGGAACAGATTTGCCATGCGCTGAACCTGCCGCCGGAGCAGGTGCGTGTTATCTACCCGGCGGTGGGCGGGGCATTTGGCGGGCGCGAAGATATGTCCGTACAGATCATTCTCGCGCTGGCGGCACATCGTTTGCGGCGTCCGGTAAAAATCGTGTGGAGCCGCGAGGAATCGATTCTGTATCACCACAAACGTCACCCGATCACGATCAGGGCGCGCTGGGGGGCAACCCGAGAGGGCAGAATCGTGGCTGCCGAAGCAACCGTGATCGGTGATGCCGGGGCCTATAACTACACCTCGACGAAGGTGTTGGGCAACGCGCACCTGATGGTCACCGGGCCATACGAGATTCCCAACTGCCATGTAGATACTTACGGTGTAGTGACGAATAATATCCCGTGTGGCGCTTTTCGCGGGTTTGGCGCGCCGCAGGGTTTGTTTGCCGCGGAAGGGCAGATCAACAAGCTGGCCGCCGCGCTGGATATGGACCCGCTCGAACTGCGGCTGAGGAACTGCCTGCGCGAAGGCAGCCTTATGAGTGTCGGGACGCCGGTTCCGCAAGGTGTCACGATAACCGAAGTGCTGCAAGCCTGCGGACAGGCGAGCTTCTGGCAGCAGAACGCCAGCGGAAACTGGCAGCGCAGCCATATCCAGCAGGATGAAGCCAGACCCTGGGTTCGCCGGGGGGTTGGTCTGGCGGCAGGGCTGAAGAATATCGGCTTCAGCTTTGGCTTTCCTGAACAAAGCTGGGCGACGGTTGAGCTGCATGGGGACTCGACGATTGAGGAAGTCATCGTGCGGCAGGCCGGGGCAGAGGTGGGGCAGGGGGCGCACACTGCCTTTGTGCAGATGGCGGCTCATGCCATTGGTGTGCCGGTGGAAAAGGTGCGTTTACTTACACACGATACCTCGGAAACGCAGACTTCCGGCAGTGCATCGGCCTCGCGCCTGACGTTTATGGCAGGGAACGCGATTCTCGGCGCGGCGAAAATGGCGCTGGAAAAGTGGCAGGACGAAGAACGCCCGGCGATAGCGACGTACCAGTATCTTCCGCCCAAAACGACCACGCTCGACCCACAGACTGGCAGAGGCGACCCGAATTTTGCCTATGGCTACGTGGCGCAGGCTGTAGAAGTCGAAATTGACATCGAAACCGGCCACATTCATCTGGCGAAGGTGGTTTCGACTCATGATGTTGGCCGGGCGGTTAACCCGGATCTGATCGTGGGACAGATCGAGGGTGCGGTGGTGCAGGCGGCTGGCTACACGATCCTCGAGAATTTGCAGATGGCAGAAGGGCGCATTCTCAACCCCTATCTTTCGACCTATCTCATCCCTACCGTTCTGGATATTCCGGCAGAAGTAAAATCAGTCATTCTTGAACATCCTGATCCCAACGGCCCCTGGGGTGTTCGTGGCATGGCGGAAATGCCCCTGCTGACGCTGGCTCCGGCGATTGCTGCTGCGGTGTACGATGCCACCGGTGTCTGGCTGGACGCGCTGCCGATGACGCCGGACCGGGTAGTGGCGGCGCTGAGGGAGCAGGGTGTCGGTGTGCTGTAGACAGGCCCGGACGGTGGGCGATGAAGCTGCATCAGGCGTTTGACATCGCGCGCGGCGAGGTCGTCTCGTTTATCGGCGCGGGCGGCAAGTCTTCGGCTTTGTTCAATCTGGGCTATGAACTGGCTGAAATGGGCTGGCGGGTCACCGCGACGACGACGACGCATATTGACCTTGACCAACTGGAACTGATGCCTTACGCCGTGACCCCGCGCGAAGGGGCCGGGGCGCTTTCGATGGCGCTGGATGAATTCCGATTTGTGTTTGTCTACGATGCCATCCGTTCAGAAAAAGTCTTTGGCCCACCGCTTAATTATATTCCGCAGATGCTCGATAGTGTGCCGTCAGATGTGCTGCTGATTGAGGCGGACAGCGCGCGCGGCCTTCCGCTAAAGGCTCCCTTTGACGATGAACCGGTGATTCCGCCGGAAACGTCGCTGGTGGTCCCGGTGGCGTCGCTATCGGTGCTGGGGCAGGAACTGGACGAGGAACACGTCTACAACGCGCAGGCGATCATGGATCGCTACGGTTTTGGCGAAGGCCAGCGGGTGAAATCGCCCTGGGTGGCGCAGGTGCTGCGCGATGAAACGCTTGGTCTGGCGCGTGTGCCGGAAAATGCCCGCGTGATCGCTTTATTGAACCAGGTGTCGGAAGGTTATCTGCGCGGGCGCGCGCGTCTGGTTGCCCGCCTGATCCTGCGCTCCAGTCGGGTCAGTGGGGTGGCTATTGGTTCGGTACGAGCCGCCGACCCGATCTACGAGGTGCAGCGGCCAATCGCGGCGGTGGTGCTGGCTGCCGGGATGTCGCGGCGAATGGGCCAGCCCAAGGTGCTGCTGCCCTGGACTTCTAAATCCACCATCCTCGAACATATTCTTATGCAGTTGATTATGGCGCGGGTCGATCATATTGTGGTGGTGACAGGCAACCGGGCCGGGGAGGTACGACGGCAGGCCGCCCGGCTGGGAGTCGAGGTCGTGCATAATCCGAATTATGAAACCGGGGAGATGCTTTCATCGCTCAAGATCGGGTTGGAATCCTTGCCAGCGCATATTGCCGGGGCGCTGGTTGTGTTGGGTGACCAGCCGCGAATCCAGCCGCGAGTGATTAATCAGATCATTATGGCGTATGCGGAAGGGCGCGGGCATATCGTCGCCCCGACCCACCAGCAGCAGCGGGGCCATCCGATTCTGATTGACCGGCGCTTCTGGCAGGAGATTCTGGCGCTCCCGGCGGGCAGCGCCCCGCGCGATGTCATCCGGCAGCACCGCGATTCAATGGCGCTGATCGAAGTCAACACGGATAGTATTCTGGGCGATGTCGATACGCCCGAAGATTACCAGCAGCAGCGCCGGCTGGCCGGGCTGGTGTAATCGCAGCCGCCGGTGTCATTCTTCCGGCTGCGGTTCCGGCTTTTTAATCGGAATCGGAATCACCTTCTTGCCACACTTGAAGATGATTGTCTGAACTGCCCGCGCCGGTTCGGGCAGGGCCGGCAGAACCTGATCGACAATACCTTTGAGCAGCTTTACCAGGCCACCCAGGTCAGAAAATGAATCCCAGACTCCGGCATAGGCCAGATCAAATTCGATGCGATTCTCACCGGCCTTCTCGATGAGCAGCCGGGCCAATGCCTCGATGACCAGGTGCGTGTCCGGCAGTCCTTCAGAGTCGGCCTTCAGTTCGTCGAACAGGGCCTTCTTGGCGGCTTCTTCGTCCGGCCCGGCGGTCTCGTATTCGTAGTAAGCGCGTGCCCGAATCCATTCTCTGATGAGCCGCTTGTCGATGGTTTTGAGAACTTCCTGCAAGGTGGGTGGCAGTTCGGTCACATCAGGCGACGTGCCGGCTTTTTGATCTTTCGAGCCGCCGCCAAATTTGTATTTGAACGTGAACTTGATGCCGGTTGGCTCGCGCATGGTCCCCTGTATATCGACATTGATCGACATGCCTTCGCCAACCGGGATGTCGGGGATGGAAGGTATGCCGGCGTTGGCGGCGAACAGGGCAGCCAGCGCAGCGGAATCGACCAGCACGGCCAGCGGAATGCCTTCCTTTCCTGTCGCCACCTCGATGGCACGCTGTTTGATGGCCTTGCCGGTATCGGTTGCCATCAGCGCCTTGAGCGATGCCTGCAGCGCCTTTTTATACTGCTCGCTGTCGCCTTTGTCCTCTTTCTTCGCCGGGTTCAGGCTTTCGATGATGGCTTTCAGCCGCTTTTCGGCTTCGCTCTGGGCAGCGGCCCCGGTTTTTTCCTCGTCACCGGAAAGCTGGATCACCGCCTGATTGCCGATGATACGCTGGAGGGTCATCACAACATCTGGTGTCAGATGGCCGGCCCGCAGTGCGGTTTGCAGTTGTGGGGCCGTGTTCACTCTGGGGGTCGAATGGAACTGCTCGTCTGCCCGGCGGCGGGATTTGAATCTTCGCTTCCTGCGCACGACCTGCTCCCTGTCATCCTCTGGCGACTCTATTCTACTGCTTTTTTTGATTTGTGTTCGGGCCAGATTGAGCGATGCCGAGGCGGGACTGTCGGTGGTGCGGCTCCGAGGTGGCTACTGATGCCCGGAAAACCAGCCGATCAGCCGCTGGACGACACTGCGCCGGGCGGCGTGCTGGCGTGAATATTCATACTGAAGCTGGCGGGTGAGGTATTCAAGTTCCCGGACGCGCATCCGCGCCCCGTTCACGATCACCCAATCGCCGCCAAGCATCCTTAAATCCCGGGGTCTTTTTTTGTATAATTGCTGGTACGCCAGCGCGTAATGATTGAGTGCCTGCTGGAGTTGAATGTGATTCATGGCGATTTTGCCCTTGCAGCCGAAGTATCTGCCCCGCTTGTCATGTTATGGATAATCTGAATCCGGTTTGGATGCGGGCAGATAATCTTGACGAAAAATTCATGGTTATCATAGCCGCGCTATAATAGTCGCTTTAGCCAGCACATAACAGGGGATTTATGGACTATAAACGAGCCGATTACGAAAATGCCGCTGCCGTGATTCGCCAGCGTTCACCATTGAAGCCTGCTGTTGGGCTGGTACTGGGTTCCGGCCTGGGCACACTGGCGGAGACGCTGGAAAACCGGGTCGTGATTCCATATGACGATATACCCGGCTGGCCGCGCTCGACGGTGCATGGGCACAGTGGGCAGCTTGTGCTGGGGTATCTGGAAGGCTGTGCGGTGGTAGCGCAGCAGGGCCGGGCACATTTTTATGAAGGTTACGACGCGCAGCAGATCACGTTTCCGATCCGGGTGATGAAGCTGCTGGGAGTCGAGACTGTCATTCTGACTAATGCGGCGGGCGGGCTGAACCCGGCGTATCAGGTCGGCGATCTGATGCTGCTGAACGATCACATCAATTTTGTCGGTATGGCCGGCCATAACCCGCTGATTGGCCCCAATGATGAATCGTTCGGGCCGCGATTTATCGGTATGGCGCAGACCTACGACCGTGAACTGCGGCAGCTTGCCAGACAGGTCGCCGGCGACGCCGGGATCAGGCTGCATGAAGGGGTATATGTGTGTCTGGCCGGGCCGAATTTCGAGACTCCGGCGGAGATTCGAATGCTGCGGGTGATCGGCGGCGACGCGGTAGGCATGTCCACAGCCCATGAGGTGGTGGTGGCGCGCCATGCCGGGATGCGGGTAATGGCCTGCTCAGGTATCACCAATGTGGCAATCGACAGTGTGGATACGGAACTGGAAGCCACGCACGAAGAAGTGCTGGATGCCGGGAAAATGATTGTTCCGCGACTGGCGGCCATTCTGAAGGGTGTGTTACGGGCACTGGCATGACGACTCTGGTGTTTCTGATTGAGCAGATCGCGGTAGGTTTGTACATCCTGCTGGGCGTCGCCATTTTTCTGACCTGGCGGCGCTGGAACCGCGCCCGGCGCGAGTTTCGATCTACTTATTTTGAACTGGAACGAGACCTCGCCCGCAACGCGCGTTACGATGCAATCACGACCCTGATTGTGCTGATCGAGGTGGTGCTGGTCGTCATCGGAATTCAGCAGGTGGTTGCGCCCACGATCCGGGAAACCGGCAATATCACTGTGGCGCAGGCGCAGGCGATCACCGACGGTGATTTTAATACGCCCACGCCGGCTATCAACCCCGGCGCACAGATTGATGCCAGCGGCGTCAACCTGACCCCGGATGACCTGTCGGTGCGGGTGCTGGCGACGCCCACCCTGACCCCCACGCCCGTTGGGACTATCGTCCCTAACGCGCCGGCGGCTGTCGGCTGCAATGAATCGGGCGCGACCCTGCAAATCCCGGCCAATGGGATGCGCGTCTTTGAGCCGATTCGGGTGGTCGGCACAGCTTTTATGGATAATTTTGCTTTCTACCGGTTCGAGATTGCCGGCCCGCTGACCGGCGGGAACTTCGCGCCGCTGGAGGATCATACGCAGCTTGTGTCTGAAAATGGCGATCTGGGTCAGTTTGTGCCGTCGTTCTACCCGCCGGGCGAGTATCGCTTCCGCCTGTCGGTTTTCGATATTACCAATACGATGGGGCCGTTTTGTACGGTGACGATCTACATCAGCGAACCCATTCCCTCAGCTACACCGCTTGGCGGATGATATGCGAACGCGGCCATCACTGGGTATTGTCGGAGCCGGTAAGGTCGGCCAAACTCTGGCGCGTCTGTGGTATGAAGCTGGTTACACCATCGCGGCAGTAAACAGCCGGACGCCGGCGTCTGCTGCAAGTCTGGCATCTGCGGTTGAGTCGGTGGCTGCTGCCGACCCTGCCCAGGTGATCGACAGGGCTGATCTGACCTTGATCGCTGTCCCAGATGACGCTGTGGAGCCGCTGGCGAGTCAACTGGCAGCCGGCAGTCTCGCTGGCAAGGGAGTGGTGCATACGTCAGGTGTGCATGGGCGAGAGGCGCTGGCGGCGCTGGCCGCGCGGGGCGCGATGACCGGCAGCCTGCACCCGGCCTATCCATTCGCCGGTATCGAACGGTCTCTGGCCGGGACAACGTTTGCGGTTGAGGCTGAAAGTGATCGTCTGTTGGGCTGGATAATCGATATGGTAGCGGCACTCAATGGCACGATCATGCGCGTACCGCCGGGCAGCAAGGCCCTGTATCACGCGGCGCTGGTGATCGCCAGCAATTATGCCGTGACCCTGTACGCGGTGGCAGAGCGCCTGCTGCTGACATTGAGCGAAGATCGGGCGGCAGTGGATGGTGCGCTCAATACGCTGGTCGAGGCGACAGTAGCGAACCTCCGGCAGAAAGGCATCCCTCATGCCCTGACTGGTCCGCTGGTTCGTGGTGACACCGGCACGATTGCGGCGCATCTGGCTGCTCTGGCGGCGCATGACGAACAGGTGACCGATCTGTACCGGCGTCTGGGGCGTCTGTCTCTGCCTATGCTGGCTGCGCGTGGTGTGGCGACGGAAGATATTGACAATTTGTTGGACGGGGCGTAAACGATGCGACTGACCATTCGTGATATTCAAAAAATGAAGGACAACGGCGAACGGATCGTGATGCTGACCGCCTATGATGCCGTCAGCGCGCGGGTCAGCGAGGCGGCGGGCGTGCCGCTGCTGCTGGTGGGCGATACGCTGGGTATGGTGGTACAGGGACACGATACGACCATCCCGGTCAGGCTGGAACACATCATCTATCATGCCGAGATCGTGACGCGGGTGACGCAGCGTCCGTTTGTGGTGGGCGATCTGCCGTTTATGACCTACCACATCAGCCCGGAGCAGGCCCTGCGCAACGCCGGACGGCTGGTACAGGAAGCCGGGGTTGGCGCGGTCAAACTGGAAGGCGGCGAACACATGGCGCCGACCATCAGGCGCATTGTCCAGTCCGGTATTCCGGTGATGGCCCACATTGGCCTGACTCCGCAGAGCGTCAACGAGTTTGGCGGTTTTCGCGTTCAGGGCAAGGAAATCAAAACGGCGCAGCAGCTTCTCCGCGATGCCGAAGCGGTGCAGGAAGCCGGGGCTTTTGCTGTCGTGCTGGAGCTGGTTACGGCTCCGCTGGCACAGATGATAACCGAGAAACTGGACATCCCCACGATTGGCATCGGGGCCGGGCCGAACTGCGACGGGCAGGTGCAGGTGTTTCATGACATTCTGGCGCTGTTCGACGCGTTTATTCCCAGACACACCCGCCGTTACGCCAATATCGGCGATATGATGCGTGCGGCGATAGCGGAATATGTCCGTGATGTTCAGTCAGGCGCTTTCCCCACCGAAGCCAACAGCTTTACGATGAATGATGATGTCCTGCTGGCGCTGCGCCAAACCGAGGTGAACGGCAGTGGAGATCGCTGAATCGATTGATGATTTGCGCACAGCTCGCGCCCGGCTGACTGGCAGTGTGGGCCTCGTACCGACAATGGGCGCGCTTCACGAAGGGCATTTAGCACTGGTGCGCCGCGCCCGTTCGGACAATGACGCGGTGATCGTCACGATTTTTGTCAACCCCGCGCAGTTTAATGACCCAAAGGACCTCGCCACATATCCGAAAACACTGGAATGCGATCTGGCGTTGCTGCGGGATAGCGGGGTTGCTCTGGTCTTTACCCCGACGGCTGAGGTTATGTACCCGCCGGGGTATCAGACCTATGTCACAGTTGAGCAGATTACCCAGATGCTGGAAGGCGCGCACCGGCCCGGTCACTTTCGCGGGGTGGCAACGGTGGTCGCCAAGCTGTTCAACCTGACTCAGCCGCAGCGGGCGTACTTCGGCCAGAAGGATGCACAGCAGGTCATGGTGATCCGCCGTATGGTGGCCGATCTGAATTTTCCGCTCGAAATTGTCGTGTGCCCGACGGTGCGCGAACCGGATGGGCTGGCGCTGAGTTCGCGTAATCGCAACCTGACCCCCGAACAGCGCGAGGCTGCTCCGGTGTTGTTCCGGGCGCTGCTGAGCGCGCAGGCTGCCTATGAACAGGGTGAACGCGACCCGGAAATGCTCCGGCGCGCAATGCGCGATACGCTGGCGGCTGAACCACTGGCCGAGGTCGATTACGTTTCGGTGGCGGATGCGGAAACGCTGGAGGAACTCGTCGAGCCGGTCAACCGCCCGGCGCTGGTATCGCTGGCGGTGCGCATCGGTCAGACGCGCCTGATTGATAACCTCATTGTGCCAGGATAATCCTATACGGTGCTTATAATTTGCTGATGAATTTCTGAGACTTGCTGTTTAAGCTGCATGTAGTTCTGACATGCAGTTCTGAAATGAAACTGGAAAGGGGAAGCGATGATATTTGACCCGGCTTATCTCTTGTTTGTCTTCCTGCCGGCAATGATTCTTTCGATTGCCGCACAGGTGTATGTACGTTCATCATTCAACAAATGGAGCAACGTCCGCAATGGCGCGAATCTGACGGGGACGGAGATCGCGCGGCGGATTCTTGCGCGCACTTCGGTTGGCAATGTCAGCTTTGAGCAGCCCCGCGTGCGGGGTTTCCAGCCGGCGGCTGCAGGAGTCAGCCTGGAACGGACAGCAGGGGCATTCACCGATCATTATGATCCACGCACGCACACCGTCCGCCTGTCGGATGCGACAGCCAGTACGCCGTCAGTCGCGGCGATGGCGGTGGTTGCCCATGAGCTGGGGCACGCCCAGCAGCATGAAGAAAACTCTATCCTGATTCAGATGCGCAATTTTCTGGTTCCGGCGGTGGCGCTCAGCCCGCAGATTGCCTTCGGCCTGATATTCATCGGCCTGCTGTTTAATCTGACCGGCCTGATGTGGCTGGGGATTATGTTCTTTGGCCTGCTTGTGGTGTTCGCTGTGCTGACTCTGCCGGTAGAATTTGATGCCAGCCGGCGCGGTCTGAACCTGCTGCGGGACGCGGGCCTGTTCGTGACTGAAGAAGATCAGCGCGGTTCGCGCGCGGTGCTGACTGCCGCTGCCATGACCTACGTCGCGGCTGCGGTGACCGCTATCCTGCAACTGCTGTACTACATCAGTCTGGCGCAGCGCCGCGACTGAGCGCCAGACTCTCTCGAATAATTTGGTGGGCGTGTCCAGCGGGGCGCGCTCAGCCATTTACCGTTGGCGATGGCCTTCAGAGCGTCAAGCCGCAGTTCCAAAGCGATCTGGTAAGGTACAGGGGGTCAGCTAATCGAGCTTTTGTTTGTCGAATTTGTGGCGCAGTCTTGATAATCTGCCGCGTTCCGGGTGAATCCGGCTGACCACTTCATCAGCCCGGCGGCTGAGGCGCACAAGCTGCCGCCGCCAGCGCGCCCCCAGGTAGGATAGCTGCCGCCGCTGCCGGCCAAGCGCGCGGGGTTCGCCCGTTTCGACCCCTGTCCAGGTGATAATCATCGAAGCCCACGCCAGCCCGCCGCCAAACCCGCACAGCGCGATATGGTTGCCATCCTTGATACGCCCATCTTCTATCGCCTCGCACAGAGCAATGGGTATCGAAGCGGCTGACGTATTGCCATAACGGTCAATGTTGCTGACAAAAATGCTTTCATCGACGTTGAGGGAGCGGGCAGCAGCCTGAAGAATACGATAGTTCGCCTGATGAGGGACGATCAGCGACAGGTCATTGACGGTGAGGCCCGCCATATCCAGCGCCTGCATGATGCTTTCGCCAATCACACGGGTGGCGAATTTGAACACTTCGCGCCCGTTCATGTACATCTTGTACATCTTGACTTCATCAGGATTGGCTTCGGGCAGACGGTTGTCCCGGCTGCCAACGGTGGGGATGCTCAGCAAATCCCAGCCGGAGCCATCCGAACGCAGCACGGCAGAGCGCACGCCACCCTCGACATCACTGGCTTTGAGCACCAGCGCCCCCGCTCCATCGCCAAACAGAATACAGGTGCTGCGATCCTGCCAGTCCAGCACGCGGCTCATGGTTTCCGAACCAATGACCAGCGCGGTTTCGATGCTGCCGGAACGGATGGACTGGGCGGCCATATTCAGTGCATAGACGAAGCCGGCACACGCCGCGCTGAGATCGAAGGCCCCGGCCTTGGTCGCGCCCAGCCAGTCCTGAATCAGGCTGGCCGTGCTGGGGAAAATATGTTCCGGGGTCGAGGTGGCGACAACGATCAGGTCGAGTTCCAGCGGCAGAATATTGGCGACCTCCAGTGCCTGCTGGGCGGCTTTCAGGCCGAGTGTGGCTGTCGATTCGTGTTCGCCGGCAATACGCCGCTCGCGGATACCAGTGCGGCTCTGGATCCAGGTGTCGTCGGTCTCGACGATGGCGGCAAGATCGTTGTTGGTCAGCACGCGCTCCGGGACAGCCATGCCCCAGCCAACGATATGCGCGTAGACGCCGCTGTCGTTGGCCGGCGGGTGCGACCCACGTCCGTTACTATGTGTGCCCATTTTCGCGGTATCTGCCGAATACTAAAACGGCGTTGTGCCCACCAAAACCAAACGAATTGCTCATCACCGCATCAATGGGATGGGCGACGCCCACGTTAGGCGTATAGTTCAGATCGCATTCCGGGTCTGGATTATCCAGGTTGACGGTGGGTGGAACAAAGTTTTCCAGCATGGCCTTGATTGAGAACACGGCTTCGACGGACCCCGCCGCGCCCATCAGGTGGCCGGTGACGGATTTGGTCGAGCTGATCGGAATTTCGTAGGCGCGTTCGCCCAGAGCGTTCTTGATTGCCAGCGTCTCGCTCTTGTCGTTCAGCGGGGTGCTGGTGCCATGCGCGTTGATGTAGTCGATGTCGTCGCCGCACAGACCTGCGTCTTGCAGCGCCAGTTCAATCGCTTTGGCAGCGCCTTCGCCAGTTTCCAGCGGCGCGGTGATGTGGTAAGCGTCAGAGGTATGGCCGTAGCCCAGAATTTCGGCATAGATTTTGGCGCCGCGTGCCTTTGCATGTTCAAGCTCTTCCAGCACCAGAATAGCTGCACCCTCGGCGACGACAAAGCCGTCCCGGTCAATATCAAATGGGCGCGAGGCCCGTTCCGGTTCGTCGTTGCGGCGCGAAATGGCTTTCATGTTGTTGAAGCTGGCAATGGTAATGTCGCGCAGCCCGGCTTCAGAACTACCGGCCAGAATCGCCTTGGCTTTGCCGCGACAGATGATTTCGGTAGCCTCGCCGATGCTGTTATTACCGGTGGCGCAGGCGGTAGAGATGGCAAAATTCGGGCCGCGCAGGCCAAACATCATCGATACCTTACCGCTGGCGCTGTCGGGCAGCATCATCGGAACCATCAGCGGGCTGACAGCGTTAGCGCCCTTTTCGAGGAATGCCTGCACACTCTTGAACAGCGAATCGATCCCGCCGATGCCCGACCCCATGACCACACCAATGTCGTAGCGATTATCCGGGGTGATTTCGAGGCCGGAATCATCGAGCGCCTGCTTGGCCGCATAGACGCCAAGCTGTGTCACCCGGTCGGTACGGCGCGCTTCTCGCTTGCCCAAAAATTCGTCAGGATCGAAGTTCTTCACCTGCCCGCCAAAATGATTTTCCAGGTGCGAGGTATCGAATAGAGTGATCGGCCCGATGCCGGTCTTGCCATCAGCGGCATTACGCCAGGCTTCTTCCACAGAATTGCCTGTCGGGCAGATAATGCCCATCCCTGTCACGACGACACGTCGTCTATCCACCTTTTCTATCCTCCAGATTCACGCCTGGCGCTGTGGCAGCGCGTCGAAAAGCTTGTTTTTAGTTGTAACACCACATTCAAGCCGGGGTTACAATCTTGAGTGGGTATTCAAATCTTACTGATGTGCCGGCAAAATATCCAGACTGGAGATGTGATATAATTGCGCGGCGTGAGTGGGGAGGTTCTATGATTCTTGTCACCGGAGCAACCGGGTTTATCGGACAGCATCTGGTGCGCCAGTTGATGGCTGAAGGCTACCGGGTCCGCTGTCTGATACCGCCGGGGCAGGCTGAACATCTACCCTGGGAAAATCCGCCGGAAATTGTCGAAGGCCACGTGTTCGACGAAGAGGCGCTGTTCAAAGCCATGACCGGCGTCCACGTCATTTTTCATCTCGCCAATGCCCAGTGGTGGGGGAGGCCGCGCGATCTGGAACGAATCGAACTGGCCGGGACACGCAACCTGATCGCGGCGGCGCGCGCTGCGCGGGTGGGCCGGATTATTACGCTGAGCCACCTGGGGGCTGCGCCATCTTCGGCCTATTCGCTCTTGCAGATCAAGGGGCTGGTGGAAGAAGCTATCCGCGACAGCGGGCTGGCGTATACGATCATTCGCAGCGGGCTGGTGTTTGGCGAGCAGGACTCGTTTATCAATCATATCGCTATGTCCCTGCGGGCGAATCCGTTTTTTTTCCTGATGCCGGGCCGGGGCGAGGTCGTCCTCAATCCCATTCATATCGACGATCTGGTGAACGCGCTGGTGCGCAGCCTGCACACGATTGATGTTGTGGATACGGTGGTGGAAATTGGCGGGCCAGAATACATCACGCTGGAGGATCTGATCCGCACGGTCATGCGCGTCACGCGGATGCCCCGCCTCATTATCCCCGTGCCGCCTTACGTGCTGCGCTGGACAACGGCCATTTACAGCCGTGTGCTGCCGCGTTCGCTGATGACTCCTCAATGGCTTGATCTGCTGGCGACCAACCGTACTGCGCAGCTTGGGAACGCCTATCATTATTTCGGTATTCATCCCCGCCGGCTCGAAGATACGCTGCTGACGTACCTGCGAGGTCGCAATTTCTGGACGCCGCTGATGCGCAGTTCGCTGCGCCGTCGCCCAAGAGGTATTTAGTCGGTGAGCACGTCAATCGAAATTCGCCCGCTGTTTGCCCTGCGTGATATGTACCCGGCAGTCGAATTGCAGAGAGCCTACTGGGGCGATGATGTGGAGTCGGTGATTCCGGCTCATATGCTGTTTTCGTTGGCGAATCACGGCGGGCATGTGCTGGCCGCGTTCGATGGTTCGCGCATGGTTGGGGTGCTGGTTGGTTTTCTGGGCACGGATATTGAGTATGATCGCCCGGCGATGGCGAATTTGCAGATGGTTTCCAAACGGATGGTCGTGCTGCCGGAATATCGCGGGCATGGTCTGGGCTACCGGTTGAAGCTGGCACAGCGCGAACTGACGATGCGGCAGGGTGTGCGGCTGGTGACATGGACGTTCGATCCGCTGCTGGCGCTCAACGCGCATCTGAACATTCGTAAGCTGGGGGCTATCTGCCAGAAGTTCCGCGAGAATTATTATGGAGAAGACGAGGCCGGCGGGCTGGCGGTATTGGGCGCTTCTGACCGCTTGTTTGTCGAATGGTGGATCACTCACCGCCGGGTAAAGGAACGGCTGGAAGGCCGGCGGAGTGGACTTGGGCTGGCGCAGTATCTGGATGCCGATGTGGTCATTATCAACCCGACCATCGCCTCGACGGATGGTACGCCCTGGCCGGCCGAACGCACGCGGGATGTAGTCGGTTCGATGGTACTGATGGAAATCCCGCGCGATTACCCGGCGATTAGCCGCACGGACGAAAGCCTCGCCCGTGCCTGGCGGCTGCATACACGGCAGCAGATCGAGCTGCTAATGCGCGCCGGTTATATCGTCACCGATTTTATTCGCGATGCGCACGAAGGCCGGGAGCGGGCTTTTTATCTGTTCAGTCAGCGTGGGCCGCAGTTTGATTTCAGCCAGAATTGAGAGGATGCCGTGAAGCCGATAACGATTAAATCTGTGCGCCTGTATCCGATAGCCATGACCCTGGTCGAACGATTGGGGACGAGCTTTGGCAAGGAGCCGTTCAAAGCCGCGACTTTGATCGAACTGGAAACGGAAGCCGGTGTGATCGGCTGGGGGGAAACATCTGCCGAGATCAACCCCGGCTATAGTTCGGAGACAGTCGGCACGGCGCTGCACGTACTCAACGAATTTCTGATCCCGCGTGTGCTGGGCAAGTCCGTGAGCAGCCCAACAGAAATCCCGGCTCTGCTGCGTGGGGTGCGCGGGCATCCGCTGGCGAAACACGGCATCGAGGCGGCTGTCTGGGATGCAATGGCAAAGACAAACGACATGCCGCTGGCGGACCTGTTCGCGGCGCATCTGCCGGAGGGGCATATGCCGCGTGGTTATGCTACTGTGGGTGTCAGCATCGGGATTCAGCCGACGGTTGAGGACACGCTGGCAATCATCACCAAGCGGCTGAAGGAAGGATACGAGCGAATCAAGCTGAAGATCAGGCCGGGCTGGGATGTCGAACTGGCACGCGGCGTGCGCGAAGCTTACCCGGACATTGTAATGATGCTGGATGCCAACAGCGCCTATACGCTGGCGGATGTCGAGCATCTGCAACAGCTTGACGAGTTCGGTCTGCTGATGATCGAGCAGCCGCTGGGCTATAACGATATTTATGAACACAGCAAATTGCAGCCTCGGCTGCGGACGCCGATCTGCCTCGATGAAAGTATCCACACCGCTAACGATTTCCGGCTGGCGCTGGAACTGGGCGCGTGCCGGATTCTCAACCTGAAGCCGGCGCGGGTCAGTGGTTATACAGAAAGTCTGGAAATCTACAAGCTGTGTGTCCAGCACGATTTCCCGCTGTGGATTGGCGGCCTGCTGGAGACCGGGATCGGGCGCGCGGCTAATCTGGCGTTTGCTTCGCTGCCCGGCGTGACCCTGCCATGCGATATTTCGGCCACTTCGCGCTACTATGACCCGGATATTGCCGAACCGCCGTTTGTGCTGGGCGAAAACAGCACGATTGCGGTGCCAACTGCGCCGGGTATCGGTGTCGAGGTGCAGCGGGATCGGCTTGAGGCAGCGACTCAATACTGGCGAGATCGCTACCCGTACACCTATCCGCCAGTTGTCAATTTTTCACCTGCGTAAAGGATGCCTTATGCTGACGATTGACCTGACGGGAAAACGGGCGCTGGTCGCGGGTGTGGCCGATGATGTGGCCTATGGTTTCGCCATTGCGCGGGCGCTGGCCGAAGCCGGCGCTTCGGTGGTCGTTGGCACATGGCCGCCGGCGCTGAATATTTTTCTCAAGCTGCTGGAACGCGGCAAAATCGACGAAGCCCGCCGGCTGTCGGATGGCCGGATGCTGGAGTTTGAGCGTATCTATCCGCTGGATGTGATGTTCGATACGCTGGATGATGCACCCCAAGCCATTCGCACGAACAAACGCTATGCAGATGTCGGCGATTTTTCGATTGCCGGCCTGGTGAACCGGATCACGGCTGATTTTGGCGAGCAGCCGCTGGATATGGTGGTTCATTCCATCGCCAATGGCCCGGAAGTGCAAAAGCCGCTGATCGAAACCAGCCGGCAGGGGTATCTCAGCGCGGTGAGCGCCAGCACCTATTCAATGGTGGCGCTGGTGCAGCGGTTTGCGCCGCTGCTGCGCCCCGGCGGGGCGTTTCTGTCGCTCACCTACATGGCGAGCGAGCGGGTTGTGCCAGGCTATGGCGGTGGTATGTCCTCGGCGAAGGCGGCGCTCGAAAGCGATACGCGGACCCTGGCCTACGAAGCCGGACGGCGCTACGGGGTGCGGGTGAACTGTATCTCCGCCGGCCCACTGGCATCACGGGCGGCGCGGGCGATTGGCGAGATTGACCGTATGGTTGATTACGTCGCGGCGAACGCGCCTCTGACTGAACCGCTTCAGGCCGGCGAAGTGGCAAACGCGGCGGCATTTCTGCTCAGCCCACTGGCAAGCGGTATCACCGGAACGGTGGTTTACGTGGATAAGGGGTATCACTCGATGGGTATGGCCGTTGCAACCGGGCAGGGCTTCTAGCGATGAAAATTCTGGTGACAGGCGCAGCCGGATTCATCGGGTCGCATCTGGCGGAGATGCTGGCGCGCTCCGGCCATGAGGTGATTGGCATCGACAATTTTGCGGAATATTATGATCCGGCGCAGAAGCGGCACAACGCCCGTGCCGTGTCGGCTGCGGGCTGCCGCCTGATCGAAGACGATCTGGTCACCGCGAATTTATCCGAAATTGTGGAGGGTGTTCAGGTTGTTTACCACGCTGCCGCGCAGCCGGGTATCTCGGACAAGGTGAGCTTTTCCACCTATGTGCGCAACAATATCGAGGCGACTCACCGGCTGCTGGAGGCGCTGAAGTCATCGCCGGCGCTGCAACTGTTCGTCAATCTGTCCACATCGTCGGTATACGGCTACAAGGCGACAGAACCGGAAACCAGCGCGCCGGAGCCAGTGTCGTATTACGGCGTGACCAAACTTGCGGCGGAACAACTGGCGCTGTCTTACCAGCGTGAAACGGGCCTGCCGGTCTGTTCGATGCGCCTGTTTTCGGTCTATGGCGAGCGCGAACGCCCCGATAAGCTCTATCCCCGCCTGATTCTCAGTATGCTGCGCGATGCTGAGTTTCCATTGTATGAGGGCAGTCTCGATCACTCGCGTTCGTTTACCTATGTGGGCGATGTGATCCGCGCATTGATCGCCGGGCTTGACCGGCCCGAAGCCTGTATCGGCGAAATTTTCAACATTGGTTCGGATACGGAAATGACGACGCGGGCGGCGATTGAAACTGTCGAGGCGATACTGGGCAAAAAAGCGCGCTTTGACATGCGGCCCCGGCGGGCGGGCGATCAGACGCGGACGCAGGCGAATATTGACAAGGCCCGGCGCGTACTCGGCTTCCAGCCGCAAACTGCTTTTGCCGACGGAATCCGAAATGAAATCGACTGGTTGATCGAACTGGAAGGATACAGGTCGTAGGGGTTTTTCCACAGGGGGAGAGATTAGCGTGTCCTTTGAAAACAAGGTTATTTCCTTCATCGGCAGCGGCGTGATGGGCGAGGCGATGATTAAGGGGCTGATCGGCAAAAAGGTTGTCCGGCCAGAACAGATCATCGCGGCTGATACCCGCATCGAACGGGGCCAGGAACTCACCGCGAAGTACGGCGTGCATTATACGGCCAACAATGTGGAAGCGGCAGAAAAGGCTGACATTCTGGTGCTGTCGATCAAACCGCAGGCGCTGCCGTATGTGCTGCCGGAAGCCCGGCGCGGCGCGCATAACTGCGACCTTATTCTCAGCATTATGGCCGGGGTGCGTATCGAAACCATTGCCAACGGCGTGGCGAACGCCAGTGTTGTGCGGGCCATGCCCAATACACCGGCGCAGATTGGGCAGGGGATTACGGTCTGGACGGCCACTAAAGAAGTGATGGAACCGCAGCTTGCGCAGGCGCGGGCGCTGCTGAACACGTTTGGCGAGGAAATCTACGTCGATAACGAAACCTACCTCGACATGGCGACAGCCCTCAGCGGAACCGGCCCGGCCTATATCTTCATGTTCATGGAAGCGCTTATCGACGCCGGCGTTCACATGGGTTTTTCCCGCCATGACGCCGAAAAGCTGGTGCTGCAAACGATCAAAGGGTCCGTAGAGTACGCCGCGCAATCCGGGCTGCATCCGGCGGAACTGCGCAATCAGGTGACCAGCCCTGGTGGCACAACTGCCGAGGCTCTGTATCATCTGGAAAAAGGCGGCTTTCGCACGGTGATTTCGCGGGCGGTGTGGTCGGCGTTTCAGCGTTCGGTGGCGCTGGGGGGCGGCCCTCCGATACGTGATCTGAACGGAGAGCAGCACACGTGACCCTTGACCTGCCGGCAACAGATTGAAATTCCGTTTGTGAAATTGTGGACATATACCGGGCGATACGTTACAATGCAGTCGTAAAATCTTAGTGCAATTTCAGCGGGCAATCTCACTCTTCGCGGGTGATTACAGACAATCTGGCGGATCGACCATAAGGAGACCTGTAAATGGCGGAAATCTCCAAAGACATTTTTGACTCACTGCTTAAGCAAGTTGAAGGCTACGAGCGCCAATACGCAGCGGTTGAAGTTGGCTATGTGGATGAGGTTGGCGATGGCATTGCCCGTGTGGTGGGCCTCGATAACATCCGCTTCAGCGAACTGGTGGAATTCCCGAACGGCGCGGCGGGTATCGCCTTCAACCTCGAAAAAGACAATGTTGGTGTCATCATTCTGGGTGAATATGATGAGATCAACGAAGGCGACGAGGTGCGGGCGCTCAACCGTATTGCGTCTGTGCCGGTGGGCGAAGGGCTGGTCGGGCGTGTGGTGGATGCGCTGGGCAATCCGATTGATGGCAAAGGCCCCATCCCGTTCGATGAATATTACCCCATCGAGCGAATCGCGCCCGGCGTGATGGATCGCCGCAATGTGTATCGCCCGCTGCAAACTGGCATTATCGCCATTGACTCGATGATCCCAATCGGGCGCGGGCAGCGCGAGTTGATTATCGGTGACCGGCAGATCGGCAAGACGGCCATAGCGATTGATACCATCATCAATCAAAAAGGCCAGAACATGAAGTGTATCTACGTGGCGATTGGCAAGCGCAAAGGCGAGATAGCGCGGCTGGTTGCCACGCTGGAAGAATACGGCGCGATGGATTATACCACCATTGTGGTCGCCGCCGCTTCGGACCCGGCAGCCATGCAGTATATTGCTCCGTATTCCGGCTGCGCGATTGGCGAATGGTTCATGGAGCGCGGTCAGGATGCGCTGGTGGTCTACGACGATCTTTCCAAACATGCCTGGGCTTACCGCCAGGTATCCCTGCTGATGCGCCGCCCGCCGGGGCGCGAGGCTTACCCTGGTGATGTGTTTTACCTCCACAGCCGCCTGCTGGAACGTGCCGCCCAGTTGAGCGAAGCGAGAGGCAATGGCAGCCTGACGGCGCTTCCATTCATCGAGACTCTGCTCGGCGATGTGTCGGCGTTTGTGCCGACGAACGTGATTTCGATTACGGACGGGCAGATATATCTGGTGGGCGACCTGTTCTATGCGGGTCAGCGGCCGGCGCTGGATGTTGGTATCAGCGTGAGTCGTGTGGGTGGTGACGCGCAGACGACGGCGATGAAGCGTGTTGCCGGCCGTTTGAAGCTTGATCTGGCGCAGTTCCGTTCGCTGGCGGCCTTCGCGCAGTTCGGCTCCGATCTCGACAGGGCGACACAGCAGCAGCTTGATCGTGGTTTGCGCCTGACCGAACTGCTCAAACAACCGCAGTACCAGCCGATGGCGCTGACCGATCAGATCGCGGTGATTTACGCGGGCACGAACGGTCTGCTCGATCACATCCCGGTAGAGCGCATCGGCCAATGGAAGGAAGATTTTCTGCGGGCCTACAACACCCAGTTTGCCGACATCGCCAACCAGATTCAGAACGATCCCGGTACGTGGAATGACGAGATCGCCGGTAGGCTGCGTCAGGCCATCGAAACCTTCAACGCGAGTTGGAACTAGAGCGCCGTCAAGCTAGAAAGGAGGCGCTTCGGTGGCGACCGCAAGAGAGATTCAAAAACGGATCCGCAGTGTCAAGAACATTGCGCAGATCACGCGCGCGCTGGAAGCGGTGTCGGCTTCGCGGGTGCGACGCGCTCAGGCGCGGGTACTCGCCAGCCGGGCTTTCGCGCAGAAGGCGTGGGAAATCCTGCTTAACGTGCAGGCTACCGGGGGCAGCGGGTCGGCGCTGCATCCACTGCTGGAAGAGCGTGCCGAAATCAACAACATCCTGATTGTGCTGATTACATCGGATCGCGGATTGGCCGGCGCGTTCAATACCAACATCATCCGGGTTGCCAACCGGTTTGCCGAGCGTATGAACAAACCGGTGCAGTTTGTAACGATTGGCCGCAAGGGCCGCGACTCGCTGGTGCGGGCGGGCAAAAACGTGGTGGCTGAGTTCAGCGACCTGCCGGCGGAACCCACGATTGCTGATATTACCCCGGCTGCTCGCCTGGCGATTGACGCTTTCCTTAGCGGCGAAGTCGATGATGTGTTTATCGCCTATACCGATTATATCAATACCCTCACCCAGCGCCCGGTTGTGCTGGGCTGGCTGCCGCTGACTCCACACACGATTGAAGATCAGGTGGCAGCGGAGTACGTAAAAGATGTACCGGCTGTGTCAGAGATGGTAGCCGTGTACGAGTATGAACCTAGTCCTGAAGCGATTTTGCAGGAAATCGTGCCGCGCTTTACCGAACTCCAGCTCTATCAGGCCATACTGGAAAGTCAGGCCAGCGAACACTCGGCGCGCATGGTAGCGATGCGCAATGCTTCGGAAAACGCCTCGCAGCTTGTCGGCGATCTGACGCTGGAATACAACAAAGCGCGTCAGGCAGCTATCACCGCCGAGATTCTCGACATCGTTGGCGGCACGGAGGCGCTTCAGGCAGCGGCTGAACAAGCAGCAGACACCATCGAGCAGGCGATGCTTGCCCGGTAGCGTACAGTTGAGGAGAACAGAGAATGGCTGAACTACAAGGACGCATTGCGCAGATTCTGGGCAATGTGGTGGATGTGCAGTTCCCGGAAGGTGAGCTGCCAGATATTTTTGATGCGCTGCGCGTGCCACGTGAGGGCGGTGAAGATCTGATTCTCGAAGTGCAGCTTCATCTGGGCGATAACATGGTGCGCACGGTGGCGATGGATACCACCGACGGTTTGCAGCGCAATGTGCCAGCCTTCGCTACCGGCCAGCCGATTACCGTGCCGGTGGGCGAAGCCTCGCTGGGGCGGGTGTTCAACGTGCTGGGCCGCCCGATTGACAACAAGCCGCCTGTGCCCGATGATCTGCCGCGCCGCCCAATTCACGCCAAACCGCCGACCTTCGAGGAACAGTCCACCAATATCGAGCAGTTTGAAAGCGGCATGAAGGTGATCGACCTGATTGCGCCGATGACGAAGGGTGGCAAGACCGGCATCTTTGGCGGCGCTGGCGTGGGCAAGACGGTGATTATCATGGAGTTGATCAACTCCATTGCCACACAACACGAAGGTTTGTCGGTATTTGCCGGTGTGGGGGAACGCACCCGCGAAGGCACACAGCTTTATGGCGAAATGGAAGAGGCTGGCGTGCTGGATAAGCTGGCAATGGTATTCGGCCAGATGAATGAGCCGCCCGGTGTGCGCCTGCGTGTGGCGCTTTCCGGCCTGACGATGGCCGAGCAGTTCCGCGATGAAGGCCGCGATGTGCTGATGTTCATCGACAATATCTTCCGTTATTCGCTGGCCGGCGCAGAAGTATCGGCGCTGCTGGGCCGTATGCCCTCGGCAGTCGGTTATCAGCCAACGCTGGCTGAAGAAATGGGCCTGTTGCAGGAGCGCATCACCTCGACCAAAACCGGCTCAATCACCTCGATGCAGGCGGTCTACGTGCCGGCTGACGATTATTCTGACCCCGCGCCGGTGGCTGTGTTTACGCACCTCGATGGAACGATTGCGCTGGAACGTTCGCTGGCGGCGCGCGCGATCTTCCCGGCGGTAGACCCGCTGCAAAGCACCAGCAAGATTCTCGACCCGAACATTGTGGGTGAGGAACATTACCGCACAGCGCGCGAAGTGCAGCAGGTGTTGCAGCGTTATAAAGACCTTCAGGACATCATCGCCATCCTCGGCGTGGACGAGCTTTCGGACGATGACAAGCTGCTGGTGGGGCGTGCCCGCAAGATCGAGTTGTTCCTGACCCAGCCGATGGTGGTGGCGGCGCAGTTCACCGGGCGCGAAGGCCGCTACGTGCGCGTGCGCGATACGGTGCGCGGGTTCCGTATGCTGCTGGATGGCGAAGTCGATCATATCCCGGAGCAGATGTTCTACATGGCTGGCACGATTGAGGAAGTGATCGAGCGTTACGAAGAATCCCAGAATCAGTAAAGGGGCAGGTTCATGCCTATCCATGTTGAAATTGTGACGCAGGAGCGCAAGGTCTTCGATGAGCCGGAAGCCGATATGATTATCATCCCGGCGGCGGAAGGCGAGATGGGCGTGCTGCCGCATCATGCGCCGGTGCTGACGACGCTCGGCTTTGGCGAACTGGTTGTCCGCAAGGGCCAGCGCGAGGAGCGGTTCGCTATCTATGGCGGCGTGGTCGATGTGCGCCCGGACAAGGTGGTCGTGCTGGCTGATCTGGCGGAATCGTCGTTTGCGCTCGATCTGGAACGGATCGAGGCAGCACGCGAAAGCGCCCGCCGGATGCTGGCCGAAGGTGTGCCGGAAGCTGAAAATCGTGAAGCGGTACTCGCGCTGCGCCGCGCAGAACTGGGCCTGCGTATTCATCGCAAGCTGCAAACTCGCGGCCCGGTGATGCGGATTCTCGAAGAGGACAATGAATAGTGTCCTGATCCTGGCAGTGTTTTGAGCGTGCGCTGGCGAGCCTGAATAAACTTGCCTGCCCGCGTATTGCACTGGTTACAAGCGCCCGGTCTGAAGGCAGGCCGGGCGTTGCTTTTGCCCTGTATTTACCGCTACAATGGATCGGGTTAACAACAGAGGATAGACCGCTATGGGTCTGTTTGACAAGAAGCTGGGGCTGGACCTCGGCACAGTAAATGTCCTGATCTACGAGAACGAACAGATCGTGCTCCAGGAACCGTCGCTGGTGGCACTGACGGTTGAGGATGAACGAATTGTCGAAATCGGTCAGCCGGCGCGCGAAATGCTGGGCAAGGTGGATGAAGAAGACATTCAGGTTGTGCGCCCGCTGCGCGACGGGGTGATCGCAGACTACGAAGTGACAGAGGCCATGCTGCGCCATTTTTTTAGCAAAGTTGCCGGGCGTATTCGTCTGTTCAAGCCGACGGTGATGGTATCGGTTCCGTACGGGGTCACCAGTGTGGAAAAGCGGGCCGTGCATGAAGCCTGTGTGGCGGCTGGCGCGCGCGAAGCGTTCCTGATCTGGGAGCCGCTGGCCGCGGCGATAGGCGCCGGGCTGCCGGTGGGAACACCAGCGGGCGACATGGTCGTCAATATCGGCGGCGGCATCACGGAAGCAGCGGTGATTACCATGAACAACATTGTACGGGCCGAAAGCGGCCGGGTGGGGGGCCTGCGTCAGGATGAGGCGATTATCAGCTATATCCGGCGCAAGTACAATCTCAGTATTGGTCAGCCCACTGCCGAGGCAGTCAAAATTCAGATTGGGGCGGCGGTTCCACTTGCTGATGAAATGACGATGGAGATTCAGGGGCGCGATAACGTCAGCGGACTGCCGCGCACAGTCACGGTGAGTACGGGCGAGGTGGTGGAGGCGCTGGCCGAGCCGCTGGCGATGGTCGCGGGGGTGGTCAAGTCGGTGTTGGGCAATACGCCGCCTGAACTGGCTTCCGACATTATTGACCGGGGCATTGTTCTGACAGGCGGCGGTGCGCTGCTGCGCGGTATCGACCAGTACCTGACCCGCGAGACCGGTGTGCCGGTGTATCGCTCTGATAATGCTATGATCGCTGTGGCAACCGGGGCAGGGCGGGCACTGGAAGACCCGGCTATTCTGCGGCGTATTCTCCACGCCGTTTGAAGCTGTTCTATTCGAGATAGTAGGTCATGCGCTGCAAATGCACCACCGGGTCAATATACTGGACGTGAACATCCGGTGGCACATTCAGGCTGATGGGCGCGTAGTTGAGGATAGCCCGCACACCAGCTTCGATCAGTGCGTCAGCCACTTCCTGCGCGTGCTGGGCAGGGACCGCGATCATGGCGACCTTGATGTTGTGTTCTGGGA
>Ga0079224_100000808_pt1 | contig 33333 bp, 36 predicted proteins | sample Stecom2015_FD_80414 | JGI IMG/M metagenome (GOLD analysis project Ga0079224, IMG submission 80414) | Agricultural soil microbial communities from Utah to study Nitrogen management - Steer compost 2015 | ecosystem: Environmental > Terrestrial > Soil > Agricultural land | place: USA: Utah... | reverse complement strand
TGCGCGGGTCGCTTTCCAGCGGGACGTATTTTTTCATCACCGGGTCATAACAGCCGCTGACGAGTCCGTTTTCCTCGCGCCGATAGAAGGTCGTGTGGCCGCTGGCGACCATCTCCTTGACCCAATCCGCGACCGGATACCCCGCTGCCTCGAACTGCGGAATGGTGTCCTCCACCCCGATGGCATCCCAGATTTCAAACGGGCCAAGCTGGTGACTGAAACCCCACTTCTGGGCGAGGTCGATGCTGACAATCGAGTCGCTGATTTCCGGCACGCGGTTGGACGCATACGCCAGATAGAAAGCGTGATGATGCCACAGGAATTGGGCGGCGCGGTCATGCTCGTTGATGAGCCGGCGAATCCGTTCGCCCACGTCCTCGACCTTGCGGTGCGCCCCCACACTGTCGAAGCGCGGTTTGGTCGGCGGCTCGTATTCCAGCGTTTGCAGATTGAGCGCCCACAATTCGCGGCGGCCATCATCGAAGCGGCGCATATGATAGAAGCCCTGCCCCGTTTTACGCCCCAGCCAGTTATTTTCCAGCAGCTTCTGGCTGAGTTCAACCGACTTCGGGTGATTAAGCACCTCGCGGGCCGGGTCGTCAGGGATAGCGTCATACAGGTTGCGGGCCACATGCACAGCGATGTCGAAGCCTACCAGATCGTTGAGGCTGAAGGTCGCCGTTTTGGGCCGGCCGATCAGCGGGCCGGTGAGGGCATCGACTTCCTCAACCGTGAATCCGTGATCGAGCGCGTAGTTCATGGCCTGCATCCCGATCATCGACATAAAGCGGTTGCCGATGAAATTGGGCGTGTCCTTGCAGATGACCACGCCTTTGCCCAGCGTGCGCGTGGCGAATTCCTTCATGAACTGGATGACTTCCGCGTCGGTATCCCGGTGGGGGATGAGTTCCAGCAGGTGCAGGTAGCGCGGCGGATTGAAGAAGTGTGTGCCCAGAAAGCGCCGCTGCTGATCTTCCGCCAGCGGTTCGCCAATCTGCGCGATAGGCAGGCCGGACGTATTGGTCGAAATGATCGTTGGCGGCCTGACGATGCGCGCCAGCTTCGCCATCAGATTCTGCTTGATGTCCAGCTTTTCGACGACCACCTCGATGACCCAATCGACATCCTGCACTTTCGGTAAATCATCGTCGATGTTGCCGGGGGTAATCAGGGCGAGGTCGTCGGGGTGGAACAACTGCGCCGGGCGTGCCGCCTGCATCTGGCGCAGGCCGTTGAGTGTGACGGCGTTGCGCTGCTCGAACGGGTCATCCGGTGTAGTATCTGGTGCGGGAATATCCAGCAGCAGCACTTCGATACCGACCCCGGCCAGCAGCGCCGCAATGCCGCCGCCCATCGTGCCGGAGCCGATCACCGCTGCCTTGCGAATGTGGTAGGGCATGTTTACCAGAACCTTTCTCGCTCAATAAACGTGCTGAGTGCTGAGTCAATAGTCTTTTGCGCGTTTCACCATCCCACCCGCGACCCATCCCAGTTGATGAACTGGCCGGTATCCGCCAGTGTCACACTGTCGATGACCTGCATCAGGCCGGGGATGGTTTCGTCGAGGGTGAACCGGGCACGCGGCCCGCCCATATCGGTCTGGATAAAGCCGGGATGCACCGCAATCACCGTGACCCCGGCGGCGCGGAAGTCGCCCGCCAGACAGCGCGTCATCATGTTCAGCGCCGTTTTGCTGGCCGGGTAGGTATAGGCGCCCCCGCTGCGCATCGTCAGCGAGCCGGCATCTGACGACACGTTAATCAGACGCGGCCTTTGCCCCCGCCGCAGCAGGTCGGCAAACGCCTGCGCCACCATGACCGGCGCGACGGTGTTGATGCGCAGCATGTCCAGCATCGGCTCCATTTCCAGCGATCCAAACCGGCTGACTCGCGGGTCTGCATCCCCGACCTGTCCGGCATAAGTCCCGGCGTTGTTGATGAGTACGTCGAGGCCATCGACCTGCGCGCTCACCTGCCGGGCGCATTCAGCAATTGCTGTCTGATCGGTGACATCCAGCGCCATGATCTGCACCTGGCCCGGATGCGCTTCGGCCAGCGCGTTCAACTCATGCGCCGCTGCGGGCTGGCGACAGGTGGCGAAGATCAGGGTATCGCCGCGTTGCAGATAACGCCGCGTCAGATCAAGGCCGATGCCGCGATTGGAGCCGGTGATGAGAATCCGCTGCATGATCGCGCCTACCAGGGCAGGGTCTGGCCGTCCCATTGCAGAAACGCGCCGTTGTCGTCCATCGTCAGCTTCTCGGTGACGTTGATGATTCCCTGCGCCGACTGCTCAACGCTCAGATTCGCGCCGGAGCCGCCCATGTCTGTCCGCACCCAGCCGGGATTCAGCATAATCGTGACGATGCCGTCGCTTTTGAGCGTCCCGGCCAGACAGCGGCTGAACATATTCAGCGCGGCTTTGCTGGCGTTATAGGTGTAGCCACAGCCGTTGGCCTGCCGCGTCAGCGACCCCGCACCCGACGAGATGTTGACGACCCGCGCCCTGTCGCCCCGGCGCAGCAGGTCAGCAAACGCCTGCGCGACCAGTATCGGGCCAATGGCGTTGATGCGCAGCACATCGAGAATCGGTTCCGGTTCGAGCTGGCCGAAAGTGCGCACCCGGTCATCACGCGGGTTGACCGCGCCGTTGTTGATGAGCACCTCCAGCCCATCGACCTGCGCCCGCACCGCGTCAGCGGCTGCGGCAATCGAGGCTGGGTCGCCGGCGTCCAGTTGAACAACGCGCATGTGTTCGTGCTGGTGGGCGAGGGCGTTCAGTTCGTCGGCTGATTGGGGACTGCGGCAGGTAGCGAACACCATCGCGCCGCGCTGTGCGTACTGCCGCGCCAGTTCGAGGCCGATGCCCCGGTTCGAGCCGGTAATCAAAACTCGCTGCATAATTCTGTCCTCATCAAAAATAGTGCTGAGTCAACTGAACCTGAACGTTATTCGCTGCCAGAACTCAGCGTTCGGTACTTTTATGACCTACGCCAGTTCCCGCCGAGTGTAACCCAGGATACGCCGGGCGACGATCAGCGTGTTGATCTGGTCAGTGCCCTCGTAAATCGAGTTGATACGACCATCCCGCATCCACTTTTCGACCAGCCATTCGCGGCTGTAGCCCAGCGGCCCCAGCAGTTCAACCGCTTTCTGAGTCACACGGGTGACAACCTTCCCAGCTTTGACCTTCGCCATCGACGCTTCCAGCGAATTGTGCTGCTTTTCGTCGAGCATGGCCGTGGCCCGCAGCGTGAGCAGATAAGCAGCGCACAGGTCAGCTTCCATGTCCAGCACGTCGCGCTGAATCGCCGTCAGCGTGTGGTAGGGCGCGCCGTAGGGGATGTCGATGCCGGCTTCGGCCAGCTTCTCTTTGACAAATTCCAGCGCCGCGCGTCCGACCCCCAGCGCGCTGGCGGCCACCAGCGGGCGGCTGGCATCGAATGTCGCCATCGCGCCCCGGAAACCGCCGGTGCTGCCTTCGCGCTGCACTTCCGGGCTGCCGAGGATGTTATCCGCCGGGATGCGCGCGTTCTGGAATGAAATGGCAACGGTGTCGCTGGCGCGGATGCCGTGCTTGATTTCCTGCTTGACCACCGTGACCCCCGGCGTGCCGGCTTCGACGACAAAGGGCTTCATCCCGGCGCGCCCGGCGCTGCGATCCACCGTCGCCCACACGACGACCACGCCGTTGGATTCTTCCAGCGCCAGCCCGCCGTTGGTGCAGAAGATTTTTTCGCCGTTCAGCACCCATTCGTTGGTGGCTTCGTCAAAATGAGCCGTCGTCTGAATCGCTGAGGTGTCCGAGCCAGCACCGGGTTCGGTCATCGCCATTGCGCCCCACACCGGCTCGTCGCCTTCGGCATAGCGTGTCAGAAAGCGGATTTTCTGCTCCGGCGTGCCCACCGCCTCAATCGCTGACCCGGCCAGCAGCGCGCTCGGCAGGCACAGGTAAATGCCGGCGTCGCCCCACGACAGCATTTCGGCCAGCAGCATCAGCCTCAGGTTGCCCGTGCCGGGGCGTCTGGGTTTGTCCGGGTCGGGTGTTTCGGTCAGTTTCTTCAGCGCCGCTTTCTGCTGTTCTTTCAGCAGCGGCCACATCTGCTCGATGAATTCCTTCGGGCGCGTATGTTCCTGTTCGTCATACTGCCGCGAATAGGGCCGCATGGTATTCTCGGCGATCCACCGGATCATCATCTGCTGCTGCTGGATAAATTCCGGGATTTCAAAGTCTATGGGCATGAGATACCTCGCTCAGACCTTCGCTGCCTGCCGCAGCATTTCGATTTCGTCACGGTGGCCGGCTTCGTGCTGCATGAGATGATGCAGCACCCATTCCGGCGTCACATCGTATTCGTCCAGATGCCGGGGGCGGCGATACTCCGCCAGCGTCATGGGTTTGTAGACATCCAGCAGCAGGCCGCGCACATAATCCAGCCGCTGCCAGTGTTCGTCCAGGCTCAGCCCCGGCACGGCAGTCAGCCGCCCCTGATCGTCGCGCACCTCATACGGAAAGTGATCCCACACGCTTTCCGGCAGCTTGCCTTCGGCCACTTCAAACCCCAGCCAGCTTATTTCAATCGCCGCGATGTGATACAGCAGGCTGCCGATACTGTGCCCGTTGAAGCCACCGATCCAATCCACCGCCGCCGGGTTCAGGTTGTCCAGCGCCCGACGCGTGCGCTGGCGACAGTCGCCCAGCATCCACAGCGCCCGGCCAATCTCCGGCTCGCAGCCGGGCAGGGGCATCACAACGTGCTGCTTTCTGTCGCTCGTGTCCATCCTCTTATGTCTCCTGTTCCAGCGCCACCAGCGCCCTGAGCATTTCCGCCTGACTCCACACCAGCATGATTCTTTTGTCGGGATCAGCCGCGTACATATCCACGCTGTCCAGATGATGCAGCAGCTTGTACAGCCACACCCGCAGCCGGTGATCGGGCGGCAGCGGGCGCACGCGGGTATAACCTTCGTGAATGTACTGCGCGCTGCCGGGGCAGTCATCGTCCCACTGCTCGTCCAGCTTAAAATCCCACGCCGGGTCGCCGGCGATGGACCACTCGAAATCAATGATCGCCGTAATCACCCCGTTATGATGCAGCAGGTTCTCGAACTGGTAATCGCTGTGAACCAGCCGCCCGCCGCCTGTGAAATCAACCAGCGGGCGCAGGCGCTGAATTACCGCGCGCATCCGTTCGTAAACGGCTGCTTCCAGCGTGCCGCGTGCCACCAGCCCCGGCGCGAAACGTTCGAGGAAATCCTCAACGTGATCGTACCAGCGAGGCCAGGGTTCGGTGGCTAACCGGCTCAGCTTGCCGAAGCCATCAAACGTGATTTCGTGCATCATCGCCAGATAGCGTCCGGCTGCCCGGCCCAACTCCGCCCGCTGTGCCGCGCTGAAGTCCGGCCAGTCATCGATCAGGGGCCGGCCTTCGCAGCGGGTCAGGATGATATAGTGATAGGGCGCAAGCGTTTTGGATACATCCAGCGCCACGACTTCCGGCGCAGGAATGCCGGCGACGCGCAGCCGTTCATAGGCCAGCTTTTCGCCCTCATAGCGGCACACCTCCGGCAGATCGAGCAGGTCAAAGCGTATCACGCAGCTATTGTTGACGACGGTAGCCCGGTTGTTCATACCCCGGCTGGCCGGTTGAATCGTCCGCACCGCGCCCAACTTGTGCGCCTGCCAGATGCGCTGCACGGTGTCGTGGTTGATGAGATCGTTCATCACATTTCCTGAGTGATGCTTGCTCCTTAGACTATCGCCAGGCCGTGAAAGGCGGGAAAGCCTCGCCCGTTGCGCAGCCAGCGTTCGGCGGGGTATTCGCGGATGAAGCCGTAACCGCCAAGAGTCTGCACGGCGCTGTCCGTCACCTGAAGCACAGCTTTGTCGGCATACTGTTTGGCGAGATACGCCGCGCGCGCTGCATCCTCGCCCCGGTCCAGTTTCCATGCTGCTTCCCACACCATCAGGCGGGCGGCATCAACCTCGATAGCGGATTCGGCCAGCATAAAGGCGATAGCCTGATTCTGCGCAATCGGCTTGCCGAACTGCACCCGCTGTTTGGCGTAATCGCGGGCATATTCAAAGGCGCCCCGCGCCACACCTACCGCCAGCGCCGCCAGCGCCACCTGCTGCCGGCTGAGGATGGCGTCGAAATCGATGCCCGCTGCGCCGCCGAGTCGGGCGTCCAGATCGACGGTTACGTTATCGAACAGCATCCGGTGCAGCGGCAGCGCCCGCAGGCCCATCAGCTTTTCGCGCGATTCGATATGCACACCCTGAGTCCGGGCATCTACCAGCCAGGCATCGACGCGGCCCGATTCGGCATCGCGGGCGTAGACCAGAATCTGCTGCGCGGCCTCCGCCAGCGGCACACAGGACTTGATGCCCTTGATGCGCACCCGTCCGCCTTCGATCTGAGCCGTGGTCTGAAGGTCGCGCGGGTCGAAGAACAGGCGCGGTTCCAGCAGCGCCGCCGTGACCGGGGCGGGGCGTGCATCCAGGAACTGCGCCAGCCATTGTTCGCGCTGTGCCGGCGTGCCATAGAGCAGCAGGGGATAGGCCACCAGCGCCGGGGCCATGACCGCCAGCGCCGCCGACAGATCGCCATAGGCCAGTTCCTCGGCGGCCAGCACGCCGGTCAGGGCGCTCAGTTCGTCGCCGAAGCCGCCCAGTTCTTCCGGGATGACCGCCGGGATCAGCCCGATTTCCCAGCCCCGATGAATCACGCTGTCTGGCAGCGTGCCGTCCTCGTCGGCATCGTGCGCGCCGGGCCGCACGTCGTTGAGCGCATAACGCCGGATGGTGTCGATCAGCAACTGCTGGTCTTCGGTAGGGGTGAAAGAAACCATAAGTTTTGCCTCGAATAATCATGATCCTGTTGGCTGGCACAGCGCCCGCAAAAATATATCCGCCATCTGGTCGGCAATCTGCGCGCCGGTCAGCCGCCCACCTTCCCGATACCATACCGCGACCCAGTTATGCGCGCCCAGCATGGTCTTGACGAAGATGGGCACATCCACCGGCTGGAATTCGCCCCGGTCCACGCCGGCCTGTATCACCTGCCGGAACAGGTTCTCGAAATGATCGCGCCGGGCGAAAAACGCATCGCGCCGCGCCAGCAGGTCGTCGCTGCCGCTGCCCGGCTTTAGCGCCAGCAGCGAGCGAATCTCGAAGATCATGGCCGCGCCGACTGCGGTGTGGCTCGTCAGGCTGACGACGTGAACGCGGATCATGGCGCGCAGCCTGTCGGCGGCAGGCTGGTCAGACCGGGCGATAGGTTCCAACTGCGCGATGGCGTGCTCCAACCCGGCTTCGAGCACGGCCAGCAGCAGGGCATCCTTGTTGGGGAAATGGTGGTAGAGACTGGCCGCTGTCAGGTTGACTGCGGCGGCGATGTCTTTCATGGTGGTGGCGTCGTAGCCATGACGCCGCAGCACGTCGGCAGCCGCCATCAGTATCGCTTTACGGCTGACCGTCTGGTCGGCGGGTTTGCGGGCCAAACCGGGACTGCCTCAAAAAATAATCTAACAATGATTCGATTATAGTGTTCCGCCGGGGTGTGTCAAGCAGTGTGAGATATGGGGTGCATTCGAGATTGGGGCCGGGATGATGCAGAATCCTTTCAGTAGGGTTAGGCTCAGGATGGTGTTAAGCCCATGACTCACGGGTTCACAAACCCGGCGGGCAGGGGTACAATCGCCGCTGTATGGACCGGGAGGGGCTTAAACGACGCATGAACCAATCGCGCTGGGCGAGCTTCGATCTCATTTTCTTCGACTGTGACAGCACCTTATCGACCATCGAGGGCATCGACGAACTGGCCCGGCTGAAGGGCAAGGAATGGCGTGTCAGCGTGCTGACGGATAAGGCCATGAACGGCGATCTCGATCTGGCGCAGGTGTACGGCAAACGGCTCCAGGCGATTCGCCCGACACGGGGACAGCTCAAGGCGATTGAGGAACTGTACTGGGAAAATATGGTCCCGGATACCGAAGCTGTGCTGGCGGCGCTGCATTTTCTGGGCAAAGAGGTGTTCGTCATCAGCGGCGGGCTGGCGGAACCTGTGCGCGGCTTTGGCAAGCGGCTCGGTGTGCCGCCGGAAAATATCCGCGCTGTCGAACTGGAGTATAACGAGCTGTCGGGCGATTGGTGGCGCTATTACGAACCGCGCACCCGCCACACCCAGACTTACATGGATTATCAGGTCGGGCCGCTGACGATTTCCAGCGGCAAGCCGACAATGATCCAGGCGCTGGCAGATGGCAGACCGGGCCGCCGTCTGATGGTTGGCGATGGCATGTCCGATCTGGTGACGCGCGAGGTGGTCGATCTGTTTGTTGGCTTTGGCGGGGTGGTGGCGCGGGAAAAAGTACGCCATAACGCCGAAGCGTTCATCGATAGCCAGTCGCTGGCCCCGGTGCTGCCGCTGGCGGTTGGTCCATCCGGCTACCAGCGGGTAATCGGCACGCCGTATCAGGCCGTGTTTGAAAAAGGTCTCGACCTGATCCGCGCCGGCGCATTGGTCCTGCAATCGGAAACCCTGCGCGAAGATTTCGAGAAAGCGTTCTTCACATGAATAACTGGCAGCCAGAAGCAGTCATCTTCGATATGGACGGCCTGCTGGTCGATTCGGAAACGGTGTGGCTGATCGCCGAAACCGAGATGATCGAATCGCGCGGGCACAGCTACACTGACGACGTGCGCGCCCACATTATCGGCACGCGAGTTGACGAATTTATCGTCTTTCTGCGCGATCATTACCGGCTGGAACCGAGTGCGGAAGCTCTGGCGCAGGAACTGCTGGATCACATGCTGCGCCTCATCCCCACCCATGTGAAGCCGCAGCCGGGCGCAAACGAGGTGATTCAGTTCGTGCAGGAACGCGGCTGGCCGCTGGCGATTGCTTCCAGTTCGCCGCAGTCCGTCATCGATGCCATTGTCGAATCGCAGGGCTGGGGCGACATTTTCAGGATTCGCTGTTCGGCGGAATACGAGGCGCATGGCAAACCCGCGCCCGATGTCTATATCACGGCGGCGAAGCGCCTGCAGGTGAATCCGGCTCAGTGCCTCGCGCTGGAAGACAGCCCCAACGGCGCGCGGGCGGCGGTTGCGGCGGGCATGGTCTGTTACGCTGTGCCGGACAGAAGCCACAGCGATCATCACGCTTTCAACGGCATCACGCCGTATGTGTTCGACAGTCTGTACGATGTAGTGGATGCGCTGCGCTGAGGGATAGATGACCGATTATCATATCCTGGTCGCCACCGATCTGACTGAGGACAGCCTTCAGCTTCTCAACGAGGCAAAGGACATCACGACCCATATCGTGCCGCCCAACTTGCCTGCCGTGCGCGACGCGCTGGCGAGTACCCACGCGCTGATCGCCCGCGAGGACGTGCGCGTCGATGGCCCGCTGCTGGAACATGCGCCGCACCTGAAGGTCATCGGCAGAGTCGGCGCGGGACTGGGCAACCTCGACATGGAAGCGGTGACCAGCCGGGGCATCGTCGTTACCAACACGCCGGGCACAAATGCTGTCGCCGCTGGCGAACACACGCTGGCGCTGATGCTGGCCCTCAGCCGCCGCATTATCACCGCGCACAACAGCCTGAAGGAAGGCTACTGGCTGCTGGATCGCAGGCGGCAGGCCGGGACCCAGTTAGAAGGCAAGACCATCGGCCTGATCGGTTATGGTCAGGTGGGGCGGGTGGTAGCGCAGCGCTGCCTTGCCTTCGGCATGACGGTGCTGGCCTACGATCCCTATATTACCGAAGATCAGGTGAACGACAAGCGCGTGCTGCTGGTGGGCATGAACGAACTGCTGCGCCGCAGCGATTTTGTCAGCCTGCATGTGGCCGTCACCAGCGAGACGCGCGGCCTGCTGACCGCTGACCTGATCGCCCGGATGAAGCCCGGCGCACGCCTGATTAACACCGCGCACGGCAGCGTCTGGGATGAGGAAGCGGTGGCAAAGGCGGTCAAGGATGGGCATCTGGCCGGGGTCGCCGTCGATGTCTACCGCGAGGAACCGCCTTATAACAGCCCGCTGGTCGGCCTCGAAAACGTTGTCCATACGCCGCGTATTGGCGATAACACCATCGAAGCGATGCAGGACCTAAGCTGCCAGATTGTGACGCAGGTGCTGGATGCGCTGCGCGGCAGAGATTATCGTAATGTGGTCAATATGCCGTTTATGCCGGGCGCACCCTACGAAGAATCCCGCCCTTATATGCGGCTGGCCGAATGCATGGGCACGGTGTTTCATACCCTGTCGCGGTATCCTATCCGCCGGGTAGATGTCGAGTATCGCGGCGAAGAAGTTGATGGCATGGTCAAGCCGCTGACGGTGGCGCTGCTCAAGGGGCTGCTGGCCCCGGTTCTGGGCGATAAGGTCAATTACATCAACGCTCCGGTGCTGGCCGCCGAACGCGGCATTCAGATCAGCCAGACCAAGGGCCTGCGCACCCGCGATTACGCCAACCTCGTTTCGTGTCAGGTGACGCTGGAAGATGGCGAGGAAATTATCATGGCGGGCACGCTGCTCGACCACACAGAGCCGTACATCGTCCAGATCAACGAGTATCGCATGAACTTTGTCCCCGAAGGCCACATGCTGATTATGGGCAGCTACGATCAGCCGGGCGTGATCGGGCGAGTCGGGATGCTGATGGCGAACAACAACGTCAATATCGCCAGTTGGCAGACCGGGCGGGCCGAACCGGGCGGGCAAACCCTGACCGTACTCACCCTCGATGAGCCGATCAGCGATGATGTGCTGGAAGAACTGCGCCAGCAGGATTTCGTCCGCCATGCTCACCGCCTTGAGATTTAGTCGCATTCTGCGCCGGGGGTTTGAGCGGGCTTACAAAATGAAGCGCAGCCTCATGCTTCGAGCATGGGGCGGCAAAAGATGGCACGAGGCTGTCCAGCGGGTGATGCGATGAACGTCGGCATGAAGCCTGCTGATCTTTTATCTCACCGCTTATTCTCGATTTTCTGGCTGCTGCTGCTGAGCGCCTACGTGCTGGCGGGTGCGCCGCTGGCGAGTTTTCATGGCGACGAGGCCATGCAAATCTGGATGAGCCACGATTACGCCACTGCGTTTATCTACGGCGAACCGCAGCGCCTGATGTCCGCCGGCCCCTTCGACATCGACACTGAAGCGCAGCTTCGCATCCTCAACGGCTCGATCAACCGCTACGCCATTGGCCTGAGCTGGCATCTGGCCGGGTTTACCAACGGCGATCTGCCCGCGCCGCCGGGATGGGACTGGGGGCTGGATTATGACACCAACGCCGCCGTCGGCCATCGGCCCACTGACGCGCTGCTGGCGGTCAGCCGCGTGTCATCGGCGTTGTTTCTGGCGCTGAGCGTGTGGGTCATGTTCGGCATTGGCTGGCAGTTTGGCGGCTCGCTGGTCGCTTACCTCGCCAGCGGGTTATATGCGCTCAATCCGGTGATTTTGCTCAACGGGCGGCGGGCAATGATGGAAGGCTCGCTGCTGCTGTTTGGCCTGCTGGCAATTCTGGTCGCGGTGATGATCGCGCACCAACGGGCGCAGGGCAGGCGCGAATCGTGGCGCTGGTGGGCAGCATTGACGCTGGCCGGCGGGCTGGCGCTGGCGAGCAAGCACAGCGGAGCCGTGTTCGTCGGTGGGGCCTTCGGCTGGGTGCTGCTGGCGGAACTGATCGGGCGGCGCTGGCGGGCGCTGCCGCTGACTCTGGCGAAACTCGCGCTCAGCGGCGGGCTGGTGGTGGCGCTGTTTATCGCGCTGTCCCCGGCGCTGTGGTACGACCCTCCCGCGCGCCTGCAGGACCTGCTGGCCGTCCGTGAGCAACTGATTGATATTCAGGTGCGGGCGCACACAGAAGGCGCGATGCCGCTGGCGCAGCGCATCGAATTCATCGTCACCCAGCCCTTTCTGATGCCCGCGCAGCACTTCGAGGTGGCCGCCTGGGCACAGTACGAGCCGATCACCCGTGAGGTGGATCGCTACATGGCCTCTCCCCTCAGCGGCGTGCAGTTCGGGCCAGTCTTCGGCGGGCTGCTGACGCTACTGGTTCCGGTGGGGATGATCGCCGCGCTGCGCCGGGGTGCGTCCGCGCGCGCCGGGATATTCGCCTGGCTGGCACTGACTCTGGTCATGCTGCTGCTCAATCCGCTGCCCTGGCAGCGTTACTATCTGCCGCTGATACCCATCTTCACGCTGTTCGCCAGCCTCGGCGCTCAGACCCTGCTGCCGGGGTTTGTCCACAGACTCAAACAACATCCTACCAAAGAACCCCTTGTCAGTGATGGCGTTCAGCCCCAAACTGGTAAGTGATGTTGAAAGTGCTGAGAGGGGATACCTCATGCGCATTGTGATCGTCACCCTTCTGGCAGGACTGCTGCTGGCGGCCTGCGCTACTGCATCGACCGATACGCCCGCGCTGCCCACTCTGGCAGCGACACAGCCGCCTGATTCGGCCCCGGCGCAGACCGACCCACAGACTCCGCCGGACAGCGTCCAGCCCACTGCCGAGCCAGGTGATGAGAGCGTGGACGCGCAGGCAACGCCGACGGTTTCGGCCATGCAGCAGGCGATTGAGATGCTGCCGCCGCCGGGTACGGCGATAGTCCCGGTGACCGAAGAAGCTGCGGCGCAGGTGGATGTGCCGTTCTTTAATATCACCTATCAGGAAACCGGCGGCCCGGCCAACACGGAACTGCTGATCGACATCTTCGCGGATGGTCGTGTGGTGCGCAACGGCGCGGAAATGTCCATCTCGCCGGACGTGGTGGCCGAATTGAACCAGATGCTTCAGGATGTGCAGTTTTTCGCCATTCAGGGCCAGTTCACCATGTTCGGCGCGCCTTCTGATGTCTACACCTACTTTGTGCGGGTGGAATTACAGGACGGCGCGGCCCGCAGTCTCGAAGCGCAGGATCGGGTTACGCCGCCTGAACTGCTGCGTCTGTTCAGCCGCCTGCGCAGCATCGGGGCGTAAGCCGCCCCTGTTTCGTACACCCACAATCAACCCCGGCGCTTGCCCTATCCGCCGGGGTTAACCGCATTATCTCCCGCCTGACTTGTGCGCTTCACCAAAATAAATCGCCTCAGTATTGTGCAATCTATCCAGTCTGTAATGCTCCTGTAAGGGGGGATTCAATGGAATTGCGTTATACTGGGGAAAAGAGTTTTGAGGGAAAATATGACAACTGAAACTAGAATACGGCCTTCCGAAAAACTTAATGAAGAGACTTTGCTGGAAATGTACTGGTATATGCTCCTCAGCCGGCGGCTGGATGAACGCGCCTGGATTCTGCACCGGCAGGGGCGAATTCACTTCCATGTCAGCGCAATGGGTCACGAGGCGGCTCAGGTTGGGGCCGCCTTTGCTATCAATCGGGAAGTCGATTACGTGATCCCTTATTACCGTGATCTGGCGCTGGCGCTGGCTGTCGGCAGCAGCCCGACGGACTTTATGCTGAGTCTGTTTGGCAAGCAGGGCGACAAGTGGAGCGGCGGCCGGCAGATGCCCAGCCATTTCAGCGACCACGCGCGGCGCATCGTCAGCGGGTCGTCCGTAGTGGCGACTCAGGTTCCGCAGGCTGCCGGGGTGGCCTTCGGCATCAAGTACCGCCAGCAGATGGGTATGGTGGACCCGCACGACGCGGCGCAGCCCCGGCTGGCGCTGACCTGTCTGGGCGAAGGCTCGACCAGTCAGGGTGAATGGCATGAGGGTATGAACTGGGCCGGCGTTCACAATCTGCCGTTCATTTGTCTGGTGCAGAACAACTGCTACGCGATCTCTGTACCGCAGGAAGCACAGATGGCGGTCACCAACGTGGCGGATCGGGCAGCGGCCTATGGTGTCCGGGGTGTCGTGGTCGATGGCATGGATGTGCTGGCGGTCTACGACGTGATGACCGAAGCCGTCGAGCGAGCCTACAACGGCGATGGCCCGACTCTGGTCGAGGCTAAATGCTACCGCCTTACGCCGCATTCTTCCGATGATGATGACCGCAGCTACCGCAGCCGCGAGGAAGTCGAGGAATGGAAACTGCGCGAACCGCTGGTGCGCTTCTCGAAATATCTGCTGGAGCAGGGCATTCTGTCAGACGAAAAGCAGCAGGAGCTGGATGCCCGCGCACAGGCTGAAGTCGATGCGGCGCAGCAGGCCGCCGAAGCCGCGCCCCTCCCCGACCCGGAGGATGCGCTCGGCATGGTCTATGCTCCATCAGAGGAGGTATAGCCATGACCGACATGACGATGATCGACGCTATTCGCATGGCGCTGGACGAGGAACTGGCCCGCGATGAGCGTGTATTCATCACGGGCGAGGATGTGGGCCAGCGCGGTGGCGTCTTCCGCGCCACGCAGGGGCTTTACGAAAAATATGGCCGGCAGCGCATCGTTGATTCGCCGCTGGCCGAACTGTCGATTGTGGCGGTGGGGATCGGCGCGGCGCTGACCGACCTGCGCCCGGTGTGCGAAATTCAGTTTGCGGACTTTATCCACCCGGCTTTCAACCAGATCGTGAACGAAGCTGCCAAGATGTATTATCGCTCCAACGGCGCGTGGTCCGTCCCGCTGACCATCCGCGCCCCTTACGGCGGCGGCATCAGTGGGGCGCTGTATCACAGCCAGAGCGTCGAGGCGTTTTTTGCCCACGTGCCGGGGCTGAAAGTGGTTATCCCGGCCACGCCCTATGATGCCAAAGGTCTGCTCAAGAGCGCCGTGCGCGACCCGAACCCGGTGCTGTTCTTCGAGCCGAAAAAGGGCTATCGCTCGATCAGGGGCGACGTGCCGGAAGACGATTACACAGTGCCCATCGGTCCGGCGCGTGTGGCCCGCGAGGGCCGCGACCTGTCGCTTTTCGCTTATGGCATGATGGCGCATTACGCGGTGCAGGCGGCGGAGCAGGTCGCCGCTGAGGATGGCCTCGACGTGGAGGTTATCGATCTGCGGACGCTGCTGCCGCTGGATAAGGACGCTGTGCTCCGTTCGATCAAAAAGACGGGCAAGGCGCTGATCGTCTACGAGGACAACCTGACAATGGGCTTTGGCGCGGAAGTGTCGGCCATCATCGCTGATGAAGCCTTTGAATATCTCGATGGCCCGGTGCGGCGGCTGGCGGGGCCGGATATTCCGGCGATGCCTTACAGTCACCCGATGCAGGAATTTTTCATGCTCAACCCGGACAAGATCGTCGCCGCTGTGCGCGAACTGGCGGCGTACTGATGAAAGGGGACGACATGACCAGCAAGGTGATAATGCCGCAGCTTGGCGAAAGCGTGGTCGAAGGCACGGTCAGCCGCTGGCTGAAGAACAAGGGTGACCGTATTCAGCAGTATGAACCGCTGGTTGAAGTCAGCACCGATAAGGTCGATACTGAGATTCCATCGCCGGCGTCCGGCGTGCTGCTCGATATTCTGGTGGCGGAGGGCGAAACGGTGAGAGCCGGGGCGCTGCTGGCCCTCATCGGCGAGCCGGAGGAAGCCGGCAGCACCGGATCGCGCTCGTCCGGCAACGGCAAGGATCATGATGAGATGCGCGCAGCTTACACCGGTCACGTGACCCCGGTGGTGGCCCGTATGGTAGCCGAGCATGATCTTGACCTGTCCGCAATCCGGGGCACGGGGCGCGGCGGGCGCATCACCAAAAAGGATGTTGAGGCCTACCTTGCCGGGGCCGAATCCAGACCAGAAACCGAGGTCCCCGCCTGGGAGCAGCCGGGCGAAGGCGATCTGTTCAAGCCAACTGAGGAATACCTGCCGAAACCTGCCGAAAAGCCGGCAGCCGCCCGACCTACTGAGCCGGCGGCGAGAAAGCCGGAGCGTGTCCATCCGGTCGAGCCGGTCCCTGAGGGTACACCGGGCGAACGGGTGCAGCTTACCGCCATGCGCCGCTCGATTGCCGAGCATATGGTGCGCAGTAAATTGCAGACCGCGCCGCACGTTACCACCGTCTTCGAGGCTGACATGAGCGCGGTTATGAAGCACCGCGAAGCGCACCGGGCCGAATTTGCCAGTAAAGGCGTCAACCTGACCCTGACGGCCTACTTCGTCGCAGCCAGCGTCACGGCGCTTCAGGCTCACCCGGCCATCAACGCGGAATGGCGCGATGACAGCATTTTCCGGCACAACGTCCAGCACATCGGGGTTGCCGTCGCTCTTGATGAGGGCCTGATCGTGCCGGTCATCAGAAACGCGCAGGACCTGAACCTGCTCGGCATCGCCCGCGCGGTCAACGATCTGGCGGCACGGGCGCGCAGCCAGCAGCTTAAACCCGACGAAATACGGGGCGGCACGTTCACCATCAGCAATCATGGTGTCAGCGGCAGCCTGTTCGCCACGCCGATCATCCACCAGCCGCAGGCCGCCATCCTGGGCGCCGGCATTGTGGAAAAGCGGGTGACCGTCATTGACGACGCGATTGCTATCCGCCCGATGTGCTACCTGTCCCTGACGTTCGATCATCGCATTGTCGATGGCGCGGAGGCGGATGGCTTCATGATGACGCTCAAGCGCGCGCTGGAAGGGTGGAGGTAGCGCAGGGGCCGAAGCAGCAGACAGACCGTAAACCCATCACGACGCTGGCGGGTCAGCCTGTCCCGCCACATGCTCAGCATAGTAGCGGTTCCAGTTCGGACGTTCGCCATTGAGATCGGTAAAGCCGTATTCTTCGGACAGACCGCCTGAACTGAACGCTTTGCCGGTTTTGCGCATGATTTCCGGGTCGGCGGCCAGCGCCGCCACCGCCCGCCCGACAAAATACGGCGATTCCGAAGCGATGAAGTGTGGGTCCGTTTTCACGCCATCGCGCCAGTTGTCTTCGGTGACGCCGAAGTATTCCAGCATCGCTTCCGAGCGCAGGAAGCCGGGTGTGACCGCCACCGCCGCGATTCCGTGCGGGCGCAGTTCTTCCGACATGGCATAGGCCAGCCGGATGACGGTGCTTTTCACGATGTCGTAAAACAGATTGCCCCGATAGTTCTCGGATTCGCCATCGGTGATTTCGACCACCAGCCCCTGCCCGCCTTCGATCAGCAGCGGCACGCCGTAGCGGCTGGTGATGATGTGGGTGTGGACCGCGCGCTCCAGCATGGTCAGGCCCTTCTGTATGTCGAGTTCCCAGAACGGCTTGCCCCATTCCGTTAGTTCATCGCCGCCCCACACGTCGTTGACCAGAATATCGAGCCGCCCCTGTTCCGCCCTGACGCGCTCGAACAACGCCTGCACCTGCGCTTCCTGCAGATGATCGACCTGCACCGCGATACCGGTTCCGCCGAACTGCGTGACCAGTTCAGCCGTTTCCTCAATCGTCTCCGGGCGATAGGCGGTGACGAAGGCGCTCTCCGGCTTGCCCGGCGGAATCACCTTGCTGCGGGTGCTGCGCCCGGTGCAGTAGACTGTCGCCCCGGCCTCACCGAGCATCGAAGCGATACCGCGTCCTGCGCCGCGCGTTGCCCCGGCAACGACGGCTACCTTGCCAGCCAGTGGTTTCATGGGGAATTGTCTCCATCGAACATCCGGCAGATTAATTCTACGATGTAGAATTAGCATGAGAATAATCTACAGTGTAGAATTTGTCAAGAACCGAATTAGCGAGGACGGACCATGACTCGAAAACGCGGCAGACCCCGCGCCGCCGATGATTCCCTCAGCCGCGAACGTATTCTGGACGCGGCGCTGCGCCTTGTGGATCGGTACGGCGTCGAAGCCCTCACCATGCGCGGGCTGGCGGCTGATCTGGGGGTTGATCCGATGGCGATTTACCATCACCTGCCCGGCGGCAAAGACGCAATCCTCAGCGGCCTTGTCGAGCAGGTATTTGCGAACCTGCGTGTGCCTCAGATCGATGGCGCAGGGTGGGAAGAACAGGTGCGCGCCTGTGCCCACGCCTACTACGAGGTGGTGCGCGCTCACCCACATCTGATCCGGTACGTTGCCGGCGATGTGGCGCTGGTCGAGAAAGCCTATCTGAACGCCGGCAGCGAAGGGCTTTACGCGGCCCTGTTCGCGGCAGGTCTGGAAGCCGGTGAGGTACTGCACGCCGCCTCGCTCATCATCGACTTTCTGCACGGCTATTCGCTGGGAGAAAGCGCCATGCTTTCTGTCGATCAGGAGGCGCTGTGGCGGCGGCTGGAACAGACTGCCGCCGATCAGTTCCCGCTGACCCGCCGGGTGCTGGCTGCCGCCCGGTCGCAGTCCGACAGTATCGATCATGGCCTGTCGATCATTCTGGCCGGCATCCGGTCCCTGCGGCAGCGACCCTAGCAGATAACACTCGACTCGCATCGAGCGCGGCGCTATCATCAGCGCGTTGATATATGGCTGACTCAATCGAGAGCGATCATGACCGAACAGAATGACTTTTATGCCCCGGAACGGGTGCTGGTGGTGGTAGCGCACGCCGATGACATCGAATTCGGGATGGGTGGCACGGTGGCCCGCTGGACCGACGCCGGGACTCAGGTGACCTACTGTATCGTGACGGACAATTCGGCGGGGAGCAACCACCCCGATACCGATCTTGAAGAACTGACGCAGATACGTTACCAGGAGCAGCTTGCCGCCGCGAAAGTGGTAGGGGTGGAAGATGTGCGCTTTCTGGGTTATCCCGATGGGACGCTGCAACACACACTCGATCTGCGCCGCGAGCTGACGCGCCTTATCCGCCAGATTCGCCCGCAGATTGTGGCGACGATGGACCCGACGGTGGTCTTTTCGTCCACCAATGACTACATCAATCATCCCGACCACCGCGCTGCCGGAGAAGCCGCTGTCTATGCCGCCTTCCCCAGCGCCGAATCGCGCCCTATCTTCCGCGAACTGCTGTCTGAAGGGCTGGAGCCGCACCGTGTCAGTAAGGTGTACCTCAACTTCTCGTTGCAGCCGACTCTGCACGTGGATGTGAGCGAAACGTGGCAGCGTAAAGCCGATGCCCTGCTGTGCCACAAATCACAGGTAGGCGAGGATGTGCTCAAATTCATCCGCGAGTGGGATGAGCGCGCCGGCCGGGAAGCTGGCTTCGCGCTGGCCGAAAGCTTCCGCGTTCTGTCCATCAACAGGGACGATCACGCGCCGGATGGGGCCGAGGGGCGTTGATTGCAGATACGCCGCAACAGCCCTGCTTGACACTTTTCCGGCTGTCGCCTATGATTAGAAAATATGTTCTTGCCTTTCGCGCATCAGCAGGCACAGGCAGAAGGGAAAGTGGCATGGACAAGAACCCCGACGGACTCCAGGGAGCAAGCACACGGGTTTCAAGGGTGATTAAAGCGCCGCGCAAGGCCGTTTATGGGGCCTTCCTCGACCCGGACGCCATGACAGGCCATATACATACCTTCGAGCCGCGCGAGGGTGGCAGGTTTCGCATGTCGCTCACCTACCAGAACCCTGAAGATTCACCGGGCGGCAGAGGCGGCAAGACATCCGAAGACATGGATACGTTCGAGGGGAAATTTGTCGAACTGATACCCGACGAGAAAATCGTGTGGGTCACAGAGTTTGAGTCACAGGAGCCGGGTTTCGCCGGTGAAATGCGCATCACCTGGAGTCTGGCAGATGCGAACGGCGGAACCCAGGTGACTGTCCTGTGCGAGAACATTCCGCAGGGTATCCGCCTGGAAGACAACGAGGCAGGCTCGAGGTCATCTCTACACAAGCTGGCTGTACTGCTTGAGTGACCCTAAATATACTCGCCGTTGTATGTATCGCGTTTGGGCTTCTGCTTGGCCTTGTCTGACCCGCCATGCCCGAAATCCAGCCGGTAGCCCATGAGCAGAGCGACGCCCAGCGCCACCAGTACGAATGGCAGCATTTTCGGCAGCCACCAGAACGTGAGGATGGCGAATAGCCACAGGCTCACCACCGGCAGATGAAAGATCACTTCGCCTTCCGGGTTGCGCACCGTCATCAGGCCGGGTGTGTGGCCGTCGAACGCACGCTTATGGGAAGGCCGCCAGTTCCACCAGGATTTTCCACACATGACTGCTGCTCCTTTTCTCTACTCTAAATACGGAAATGGAGGCAGAGAGTTTCAGATGTCGTTAAATTCCGCCTCGATTCGCGCTATGGTTTCTTCCAGCCACTGCACCCGCGCTTCTTCGTACAGCTCGCCAAAGCGCCGGGTTGCATCCCAGAACAGCGTTTCCGGCTTCAGTTCCGGCTGTTCGCGGACGATCTCGTGAGCTTCTGGTGGCAGACCCCTGCGATAAACCTCAAGCTGTTTGCGATGCAGCTCAAGCTGTACGCGAAGCTGGGTCAGGACTGCCTGTTTGCCGATAGACCGGGCGAAGAACAGCTTGAGCAGCAGCGGGTCCTTGCCGGGAACCAGTTCGACCAGGGGTTCCGCCAGCCACGCTGACAGGTCCGCGCGCCCCGCTTCCGTGATGGTGTAGACCCGGCGGTCAGGTCGCCCTTCCTGTGGCTCGACGTGCGATGTCACCAGCCCGTCCTGTTCCAGTTTTTTCAACGTCATGTAAATCTGGCTGAGCCGGGCGTGCCAAAAGTTGCCGGTGGATATGTTGATGTAGTTTTCCAGATCGTACCCGGTCATCGGTTTGTAGTTTAGAAAGCCGAGCAGTGCGTATTTAAGCATAGGGCAATCTTCATATATAAATATTGATATATAGATTACAGGCCTTAGGCGGCGGTGTCAAGCAGATCGGCGCGGAACTCATCAAAAACTCATCGAAGGCTGCTTTACTCTGCCCATAACCAAATTGGGCGATTCGCGGTTTTACCTTAAGACGTTATTTCGCCTGATCGGCAAATTAACACTACAATAAGTGTGTAACCATACATCAAAGGAAAGTGTATGCGTTTGTTGGCTTTCAAGGGGTGGACAGCACGGGCCGGCAGCCTGTGCCCGGATCGGCGAGTATCAGCGCGTGGGCTGTTGATCCTGCTGCTTGTGCTGGGAATTGCCGCCTGCCAGCCGGCCGCGCAGGATACGCCAGAACTGCCGACCCTGGCCGTGCTGCCTTCGCTGACTCCGAGCGACGCGCCGGCTGAGATGACGATTCAACCTACCGAAACCAGCAGCCCGTCGACAGCTACCGTAGTTGTGACGACAGCCGCACCCGTGCCGACAGACACGCCCGGCGCTGCCCCGCAGGAAACGCCGACTCATACGCCAACACGCCCCACCGTGACCATTGAAATTCGTGAGGAAGTGCGTTTTGCCACGCTCACACCCGTGTCGGGCGGTGCCAATGCGCCGGCGCGCAGTACGCCCGTTCTCATGGCCGACGTTGTGATTACCGAGCGCGATTTTCAGCGCGCAGTCGATCAGGCTGTCGCGGCTATCGACAGCATTCAACTGGCAACCGTCGATTTTGTGCCGGATGGGATCGACGTTGAGCTTACCGCGCTGGGCGGCGTAGCCTATGTGACCGGGCAGGTGCGCGTGCAGATACAGATGACCGGCAGTTTTGCCACCATTACCATCAGCGACGTGACTGTCAACGCCGCTGAGCCTTCGGAAGCGTATCTCGAACGGGTTAACGTCGATTTCTTCGACATGATAATCGACGTATTTGGCTCGCTGCTCGATGAGCGTGTCGGCGAAAACAATGACCTTGAGAATATCATCCTGACTGACGAGGCGATGCAGGTATTTCTCCTCGTGCCAGCCGGCTGATAGAAAGGGTACGGATTATGTTCGACCAATTTGGTCGGCTTCTCAAACGCTTCAAACCGGCTGCCCTCGGTCTGCTGATGCTGGCGCTGGCCCCGGCGCTGCTTGCGCAGGGAACCTGCCCGGTGATTGTGCAGCGGGCGCTGGCTGCGGTGGATGATCTGTGCGCCGCAATCGGGCGTAATCAGGTCTGCTATGCCCATGTTGCCGTCGAGGCTGTGCCCCATCCCGACGTAACGGCGCTGAACTTCGACGCGGCTGGAGACATTGAGAATGTGGCTGCGATCCGGGCCATGCGGCTGTACCCCATGGATGAAGCCCGGCAAACGTGGGGCGTGGCGATCATGCGGTTGCAGGCCAATCTGCCGGGGCATCTGCCGGGCCAGAATGCGACCTTCCTCATGTTCGGGGATGTCGAAATTACCAGCGCCGTGCCGGAAGCCAGCCGCGACACATTCACGCCGATGCAGGCCTTTCAGCTGCGCACCGGGCTGGGGGATTCCCGCTGCAATGAAGCGCCGGAAAGCGGGCTGATTGTGCAGACCCCGCACGGCGTTGGCGAAGTGATGTTCCATGTCAACGGCGTCGAGGTTGCTATGGGATCAACGGTCCTGTTCCGCGCTCAGGCTGGCGGCGAGATGACCATCAGCACGCTTGAAGGGCTGGCGGTGGTCGAAGTTGAGGACGAGGTGCAGCCAGTGCCGGCCGGGACACGCCTGCGGGTCCCGCTGGACAGCGGGCTGCGTCCATACCGCAAACTTGTCAACCCGCCGGAACCGTATGAACTGCGCAACCTGCAGGGCATTCCCCTGCGCCTGCTGGAACGCCAGATTGAATCTGCGCCGCCGCTGACCAGCGAACAGGTAAGCGAGGTTGTTCGCCGCGTGGCTGCCGGCGAATCGATCTGTGGTAACGCGCCGCTCCCATCCTGCGACCGGGTGCCGCCACAGCTTCTGGCCCGCACTACGAAAGCGAACCGGCCCAACTGTATTCCCAGACCGCATCCCGGCGGACCGCCGCTGCCGCCGAACGAGCACCGTCCGTTCTGTGCTGATGAGGAGTCGCCAGCACAGCCACCCGGACAAAGCGGTGAGAACCCCGGCGCGGCGCGTTCGCAGGAAAGAAGCGCGAATCGGGCCAACCCGGTGCTGCCGCCGCAGGCCCGCCCGGATTCGCCCGGCCCACCCCCAGACCGACCCCGGTCGCGCAACGAGAATCGTGGCAGGGGATCAGGGCGGAGTTAACGTCGCAAGCGCCTGCGCGATGAACGATTTGTGCCTCTCGCGCATTCGCCTGATCGTGGCGGCGTCGAGTCCCCAGCCATCGAACTGGTCGATACGTTCCAGCGCGGCGCTCAAATCCCGGTAGTGGAGATGGGTGAAATCGATGGCCGGCATCAGGGAGCGGTAATGCCGCGTGAAATCGTGCATTGCCCTGCTGCCAAAGGCCCACAACACCTCAAGCCTGGCATTGGCGACATCGGCCAGCGGGTCGCCAAGCGCCGCGTCCTCCCAGTCGATGACCGCCGCAAGCTGATCGCCCTGCCACAACAGGTTGCCCGGCCAGAAATCACCGTGCAGCAGCACCGGCTGGTTCAGCGGCGGCAGCGGCCACACCGCTTCCAGAATCCGGCGTAGCTGCCCTTCTTCTGATGAGGGATCGGGGCTGGCAGGGCGCTGGCGCAGTTTCTCGGTAAACTGATCTTCACGCCGGGGCAGAACTGTCAGCCCGGTCGTATCGACGCGGTGAATCTGCGCCAGGGCTGCGGCGAACCGGGCCAGAAAAGCATCGACATCTGCCGGGGCGAACTGCGCCGTTCCCTCGATGTATTCGGTAATCAGGCAGGGCAGGGCAAAAATCTCGCCGGATTCATCGAGATAGCAGGGCATAGGGACAGGCAGGCCGGCGGCGTGCAGCACTTGCAGCAGCCAGAACTCGCGCGCGGCGATCTGCCGGTTCCGCGCGCCATCACCGGGCTGCCGCAGTACCAGCGTCCGGGTCTGGCCGTTGGGTCGGGCAAGCTCGAACCCAAACATCAGCGATGATATGCCACCTTTCAGCGGCCAGTATCGAATCAGCCGGCTTCCCGGTTCAAACCGCTGCGCCAGTTGTTCGAGTTTGCGCCCGGCGTTCATCTGCGAATCCAACCCTTCATGCCACGAAGCTGCCGGACAGCGGCTGACACCCAGCCGCATGTACATCGGACCATTACTCTTCGGCAGCGGGCGATTATCATAGCATCGATTTTGCCGGATGCGTGCAGTATTTTGCCTGCTGGCGCGTTTTACTATTTGGAATGACCGAACCGAGGGGGTCAGCGCGCGCATGACAGATGAGGAAAACCTCGTGCAGCGGGTCAGGTATGACCCGGACGCCTTTCGTGAGCTGTACCAGCACTACTTCCCGCGAGTCTATGCCTATGTCGCCTATCGGGTGCGGCGGGCGCAGGACGCGGAGGATGTGGTGGCGGAGGTATTTATGCAGGCTGTCAGAGGATGGAGCCGCTTCGAGTATCGCGGTGATGGATCGCTGGCGGCGTGGCTGTTCCGCATCGCGCACAATCAGGTCAGCCAGTTCTACCGCCAGCACCACATCGGTGACGAACCGCTGTCGCTGGACGAACTGCCGGAGATTGGGGCGCATCAGCTTGCGCCGGACAGCGCCATGCTGCGCAAGGAGCAGTTTGCGGACCTCAGCGCCCGCATCGCCGCGCTGCCACCCCGCCGCCGCGACATCATCACCCTGAAGTTTTTTGCTGGCCTGCGCAATCAGGAGATCGCCCGCGTGCTGAACCTCGACGAACGCACCATCGCTTCGCATCTGTCGCGGGCTTTAGCTGACCTGCGTCGCCAGTACCAGCCGGAGGAGGAAGAACCGTATGACGGATAATCACCATCACGACTGGTCGGAACGGGTCGAGCGCCTGCTGCAAGACGGTCAGTCCGCCGGCGACCCGCCGTTGGATGATCTGGCCGGGACAATACCACAGGCCCGCCCGGAATTTCAGCAGGCGCTGGAAGATGAGCTTGTGCTGAGTTTGCAGGAACATCAAGGGGAGATAATGCCCATGCGTATCAACAATGATCGTGACCAGAAGCCCAAACGGGTTTCGCGCGGCCTGCCGGTCACGCTGGCGGCAACAGTCGCCATGATCCTGTTTGGTGGATTGGCTGCGCTCATCGCCACTGGCCCACTCGCCAACGCGCCCATTTTCTCCGGCGCAGCGCAGGACGACATCCCGTCAGATATGGCCGCTACTGCCACAGCCCTTATTGCACAGGCGACCTACCAGGCCGCGGAAGCGCAGTTTCTGACCGCGAATGCCCAACTTCGGGCCTTGGAGCAGCAGGCGACTGAAGGTGCCGGTGGTGATCTGTTCCTGACACCGGTTGACCCGCTTGCCCAGACAGCAACCGCTTTGGTACAGCGCGCGACGCAGGAAGCCGCCATCATCTGGACGGCGACCGCGCTGGTGGAGATCGAAAGCGGGCAAGCTGAGTTTGTTCCGTCTCCGACCAGCACACCCATCGGCAGTGCTGACTGCTCGCCGCAAAAGCTGGTTGTCTACACCGCGCCCGGTACACATAACCCGGTGCTGACATCCATCGACCCGCTGACTGCTGAGAAGTATCAGATTCAGGGCATACTCACGCTGCATGAAACGGGTGAAGACTGGTTCTACATCACCTTTGTCTACGAAGATGGGCCGGCGCAGGGCTGGGTGCAGGCAGAGGTCATCCGTGCGGCCTGCGAACACCTGACGAGTTCGGCCATTGCCCCAGATGCGCAGGTCACAATGCTGCCACCGACGGTTGTACCGCCCGAATCTGATTCAATGTTTACCGCGACACCCTTCCCGCCAACGGTCATGCCGCCCGTGTACACAGCCACGCCGACTGCGTGGGACGCGCCTCCCATGTATACATCGACTCCGCTGCTGACGGCTACAGCGTCTCCGGTTGGGGCGCAGCCAGCCGGCCCTTTTACCCCGACGGTCATGCCGTTCCCGGCGCTGTCCTCGATTTATACGGTGCAGGTGCGGGTGGCAGACCCCGAAACGCTTGACCGGGAGGCACTGGCTGGTCAGCAGGTGGATGTCTTCATGGTCGTGGTGATGGGGCGTAATTCGACAACGGTTCCGGTAGCGCGAGGGGTCACGGTGCAGGCGGTGGTCGAAGTCCCGCAGACGGATGGTACGGTGGTGATTGAGGCGATTCTCATCCCGCGCACAGCAGAGCAGGCCGAAACGCTGCAGGCGCTGGCCCAGACACAGATGGAACTGACTCTTGTCCCGGTGGAATAGCAGTATTTAAGGGCATCAGGGGTAAATGTCTTTCCAACCCTGTTTAATCCCCTCTCCCTAGCAAGGTGGGATGGAGAGGGGCGGGGGTGAACTTCTTCTCTGTTTCCTTTTCGGCAGGGCGTGTCAGATTCCCCCGGCACGCCCTGTCTGATTCTTACACACACTGGCTATAATGGGTCACGTATCATTCACGGATAATCCCATAAGGAGAATCGTATGGCAACAGAATATGATGTGGTGGTGGTCGGCGCGGGGCCTGGGGGCTACACCGCTGCCATCCGTGCCAGCCAGCTAGGTCTGAAAGCCGCCATTGTCGAGAAACAATACTGGGGCGGCATTTGCCTGAACGTCGGTTGTATCCCCTCCAAAGCCCTGCTGTACAACGCCGAAATCGCCCATATCCTCCAGAACGAACGCAAGGTGCTGGGCATCAATGTCGAGGGCAGCATCAGCATGGATTACGGCGTCGCTCACAAACGCAGCCGCCAGATTTCCGGCCGGCTGGCGAAGGGCGTGCAGTACCTGATGAAGAAGAACAAGATCGACAGCTACGAGGGCTGGGGCACGTTCACCGACGCCAACCACATCGAAGTTGAACTGGACGATGGCAAGAAAGAAACGCTCGTCTTCAAAAATGCCATCCTCGCCACCGGCGCGAACGCTCGGCTGATCCCCGGCACGGAACTGAGCGAGCGCGTGGTGACCTACAAGGAACTGATTCTGTCGGACACGCTGCCGGAAAGCATCATCATCGCCGGGGCCGGGGCCATCGGCATCGAATTCGCCTACGTGCTGCATAACTACGGGGTGGATGTCACGATTGTCGAGTTTCTGGATCGCATCGTGCCGCTGGAAGACGAGGAAGTTTCCGCCGAACTGCACAAGCAGTACGAGCGTTACGGCATCAAGCTGATGGTCAGCACCCGAGTCGAGAAGATTGAAGATACCGGCAAGTCGGTCAAAGTCACGGTGACCGGCCCGGATGGCAAAGAGCAGGCGCTCGAAGCGGCGATGGTGCTTCAGGCGATTGGCTGGACACCGCGCACCGAAGGCTACGGCCTCGAAAACACGGGGGTCAAACTGACGGACAAAGGCGCGATTGACATCAACGACAAGATGCAGACCAGCGTGCCGCACATCTATGCCATTGGCGATGTGACCATGAAGAAGGCGCTGGCCCACGTGGCCGAAAACATGGGCATCATTGCGGCGGAGAACATCGCCGGGGCAGAAACCATCACGCTCGATTATCGCTTCCTGCCGGCGGCAACCTACTGCCAGCCGCAGATCGCCAGCTTCGGCTATACCGAGATTCAGGCCCGCGAGGCCGGCTACGACATCAACGTCGCCAAGTTCCCCTTCCAGCCCAATGGCAAGGCGCTGGGCATGAACAACACCGTCGGTTTTGTCAAACTCATCAGCGACAAAAAATACGGCGAGATTCTCGGCGCGCACATGATTGGCCCCGGCGTGACCGAACTGATCCCCGAACTGACGCTGGCGCGCTTTGCCGAACTTACACCCAACGAGATCGCCCGCAACGTCCACCCGCATCCAACCCTCAGCGAGGCGGTCAAGGAAGCGGCGCACGGTCTCGAAGGCCACATGATTAATCTGTAAGGCGAAATGCAGCAAAACGGGGTCGCCCGCGCGACCCCGACTGTCCCCTGATACCCGTTTCGCTCACATCCGCAGCTTTGCCAGTTCCTTCTCCACCTCACTCAGCCGCGAACGATACGGTTCCTGATGGTGGCTCTTGATCGCCTGAATCCTGTGATACAGGCTGCTCATCTGCTGGCGGAGGCTGGCGCTGTCCCCTGCGGGCTGCTGCGTTTCCCGAATCAACTGGTGCAGATCGTTGACAACCTGATTCAGTTCCATGTTGCCTGTCCCCTGCAAATCGGTGATCCACATGGGCAGGGACTTTTTCAACATGCTGAGGCGGGCATCCGGTACATAAGTTTCGTTAACTGACATTATCTGGTCCTTTGAACTATGTAGGCAAGTATGTCTGAATGAGACCAGAATAAGTTGAGATGAAACATGAATATGATAATGTCAATATATTGTCTTTGCCGGTACGGGTCAATGTAACTTCGTAAATAATTTCTGAGGGGTTGGTGAGTTGATTTCTGTGCGTTTTTCACACTTGGCGCTGCCGCCAAATGAAAACACCTGCGCGGGCAGGTGTCTTCGGGTTAGCGCAGCAGAGTGGTGAGCAGCCGCGTGATGTGCTGGAGCCGGTTAGCCGGGCGTGGCCGCTTGAGGCTGATGTTATCGCCGCGCGCCTCTCGCGCCAGTTCCGCCCGCCAGTAAGCTTCCGCTTCACGCACGTATTCCTGATGCCGCTCGCGCCCATAATTGCTGATGGCAATGGGATCGTACATGGTCATGCCTCCTGATTCGTCCCGGTTGACTGCGACCGTCTGACAACTGCGCAGTCACATTTTCCAGCTTAGCCAGAAAACGCCGAGAAAACGCCTTGAATCAGCAGACTAATACCGTGACATTCGGCTGTGCGCGGCGGTAACGCCAGGGCAGCGCGAATCCCCGCCAGCTCGGCTCGCCGGATTCTGGCTGCGGTGTGACCTGGTTCGACAGGAAGATAAACTGCACCGGCGCATAGGGGGATAAAGCCGCGTCGCAGGTTGGGAGATGGGGGTACAACTGCATCCTGACTGCGCCGGCATCGAAATTGTATGTCAGAAAATTCGGCGCAATGTGGTCTGGCTGCCCCAGCGCGTTGAGGACATCCCCCAAGCGCAGGCCGGGACAGTCCCATATCTGGATTTCAGTAACAACAGCCTGCCGGTGTCGGATACGGATGGTGCAGTCGAATACTGACAGGGTATACATGATGACTGAAGCGCCGGTGTTCTGTGGGTTGTAACCCTGCGAGAGCATGATGCGGTTGGCCTGCGCGATCAGCGTTTCGCCGGGCCGGATGCCGCGCCAGCAGGGGAGATCGCAGAAGGCCCCGCGCCGCACCGGGGAGCGCGGCTCTGTATCTGCCTGCCCCAGCCCGATTGACGCGGCCATCAGCATCAGCAGCACCGCCGCGATCAACCCACTTTGGACGAGTGCCAGTCTGCTCATAATCATCGTGCGTTGTGCGGGAGCGTTGCACTCCCTATGCCGTATCTCCCGCGATCCGTTTGTCCTCATCCTAGCCGCTGGCGCTGCGCCTCGAACAGAATCACGCTGGCAGCCATCGCCGCGTTGATCGATTCGGTTGCGGCGCTCATGGGAATCGTGATGCGCGCCTGCGCCAGTTGCGCCGCTTCTGCCCCGGCCCCGTGTGCCTCGCTGCCGACGATCAGCGCCCACGCCGCCGACCAGTCAGCCTGATCGTAGCGCAGGTCGCCCGCGCTGTCCGCCAGATATACCCGCAGTCCCCGGCAGTAATCGGCGATCTGCGGCCAACCGAGCGCCGCCAGCGCCACCCGAAAATGGGCGCCCATGCCGCCGCGCAGCACCTTCGGGTTATAAGCGTCCACGCAGTCGGGCGAGAGCAGCACCGCCTGCACACCCGCCGCTGCCGCCGCGCGCAGCATCGTCCCCAGATTGCCGGGGTCGCGGATGCCATCGAGGATCAGCACGCGTTCAGGCTGTGAGGGCAGGGCAGTCTGCGGCAGCGGAAACACGCCGATGATCCCCTGCGGCTGCTGTGTGTCGCTGATATGGCGCATGATCTCGGCGGAAACCGGCTCTGCCTCGAACTGGCCCGGCGGCAGCGAGTCAATGGCTTCAGGTGTGTAGAAAATAAAATCGGGCCTGTGCCCCTGCGCCAGCGCGTCACCGATCAGGCGCACGCCTTCCAGCACGATTTTGCCTTCCTTGCGCCGGGTTCTGGCCCGTTCTTGCAGGGCGCGGATCAGCTTGACACGGGGGTTCTGCTGGCTGGTAATCATAAAATCAGGGGCCAAAGCCCTTGGCTGATGCGCGATGCGGGACGGTATCCCTATTCATCATTTTTTCGACATCCAGCCCTTCATCCGGGTCGGGCCAAATAGATACCGAGTTCGTACATCTCAGCCTTTGCCCGTTGTTCATGTTTATATTCTAGCTTCAGATGGAAGCATAAACAAAATAGGGCCGCGTACGACCCCATTTTCGTTATTTTCCTGCGCTGACCTGCTAACTGACTGAGATGCTAAAATGTTTAACCGCAGTTACTGGTTCATCTGGCTGAGGGTAGCCAGCTTCTTGAAGGTCCCAGCGTCCCGCACGGCCAGGTCCGCCAGCATCTTGCGGTCAATTTCGACATTGGCTTTCTTCAGCCCGTGCATAAAGCGGCTGTAGCTCAGGCCGTTGAGCCGGGCCGCCGCGTTGATGCGCACAATCCACAGGCGGCGCATGTCGCGCTTGCGGGTGCGGCGGTCACGGTAGGCATACCACAGGCTCTTGAGCATGGCTTCGTTCGAACGGCGGAACAGCCGCCCGCGCGTGCCCCACTGGCCCTTGACCATCTTGCGAATCTTGTTGTGACGCCGTCTGCGGACGACACCGGTTTTACTTCTTGGCACGGCACATTACTCCTGACAACAAACACCCGGAACGGCGCGCTCCGGGCGTCAGATGCGAACAGAAATCCTGAATCAGATCAGCCGGGCGGGTTAGCCTTGTAACGCCGCAGGTAAGGGGCCAGAGTCAGAATGCGCTTGGTTTCTGACTTGCTGACTTCCAGCATCTTGGTGAACTGGCGCTTGGTGCGCTTGGGTGTGCGGCGGCGCAGATGGCTCTTGCCACCTTTAGTACGCATGACCTTGCCGGTTCCCGTCACCTTAAAGCGTTTGGCTGTTGATTTATGCGTTTTCAGCTTGTACTTCTTCGCCACAATGCTACTCCGTTATTTCTTGTCGGTGAGCGGCGCAAGCACCATCAGCATGTTATTGCCTTCCATGCTGGGAACCTGTTCCACAACGGCCACGTCTTTTAATTCCGCCGCGATGCCTTCCATACGCTCGCGGGCAATATCGGGGTAATCGCGTTCGCGGCCCCGAAAGCGCACCCGCACCTTCACCTTCATGCCTTTTTCGATCCACTTGCGCGCGTCGCGCACCTTGAATGAGAGGTGGTGATCGTCCGTTTTAGGTCGAAGTTGAATCTCTTTGATTTCAACTGTCTTCTGCTGCTTCCGAGCCTTGCGTTCGCGCCGCTGCCGTTCGTACTGGAACTTGCCAAAGTCCATCACACGGCAGACCGGCGGTTTGGCCCCCGGCGACACTTCGACCAGGTCCATCCCTCTGGACTCCGCCAGCGCCAGCGCATCCTGAATGGACATCACACCGAGGTTCTCGTTGGTATCAGTGATGACCCGGACTTCACGAACCCTGATTTCATCATTGATGCGAAATTCTGTGGAACTGATAGCCTTACCACCTTCTCTAGTCGTTTTGGATTTACACAGTGAGTGCTGGGACGAATCCGGCGTTATATAATGTCACGCCTGAGTGTGCCCCCACGCGCAATCGGGCTGCATTATAGCATAATTTATGAACGCCACGCAAGACGAACTGCGCCAGAGGCGTATGCGGAATTCCGGGCAGCATAATTTCCGGCCTGATACTTCATCCCCTCGCCAAATGCGGTGAGGTCTAGGCGACCTGCTACGGCCCTTACCCCAGTAGCGAATGTACCCCGCGTTAATCCGTGATGACCTGATAGGTGTCGTCCCCGTTATAGGCGTTGAGCATGGTTTCGGCTCGTTCTCTGGGGGATCGGCTGCCGGAAGGCTGTTCGGCTGACCATACAAAAAACGACAGTTCGCAGTCTCGATCCTGCACGCGGTAGTACAGTTCGCTGCCGGTCAGTTGCAGGAAATCGCGGGCGCTGCGCAGTTCAAAGGCGGCGCTCTGCACCCGCCAGTTGGCGCGCAAAGTCGCCAGCAGGTCCTCCAGCGAATCCGCCGGATCAGACAGGGAGCGGAAACACACGCGGAACCACAGCCCGCGCGGGTGCTTTTCGACCAGCACGCGCACACCCGGTCCCAGCGTATGGGCACAGGATTGCAGCAGCATCAGCGCCTCTTGAATGATGGCACGATTGCCCTTGAGGGTGATGTTGCTATCGGACCGGGGCAGATCAGGCATTTGTAGCGTCGCAGCGATCCATTCCAGCAGTTCGCGGCTGCCGAACCGCTGCTGTGCCGAAACCAGCGGCGATTCGCCGGCCTTCTGGCGGATCAGATTGGCCCAGGCGGTGTACATCGCCAGCGCGGACGAGACGCATTCTTCGGCCCGCGCGCGGTTGGGGCTGTTGTCCTTGATGTTTCCCAGCGCTTCCAGCGCCGTATTAAGCTGTTCCGTCATCCGGCTGTAGAGCAGGAAGTTGATCTCTGACAACGATTCCCAGTCCGGTTCCCGGTTCATAGGCCGTGTACATCCTCGTTTGGCACAGCTATAGTATCCCGCAGTCCCGTCATGGCTGCGGCAGGACACCTTGCGGTGCGCCCGCGTACAAGCTTACAGAATTTCGATAACGTTGTGGTCCTGATAAATGCCATCCGGTGCGCTGATAGCGAAGTCGCGGATGTCGTGCAGGGCCACCTCGAAGGCGGCCAGCAGTTCCTCATCGCTGCCCTTGTAGCGCCGCAGGGTCTGCTGGGCACAGGCCGCACAGCCGCGCATGGCCCGGTAGCTGTCCGTTTCGCAGCCGAGGCAGCCGTTGAGTCGAATCATCATGAGCATGAATGCCAGCGTCTCTTCGTGTGTTTCGGGCAGGGCCAGCACGCGATCACAAAGCGCCTGCCACTGCTGCCCGCGCATTGAGCGCAGCGATGCAATCGCGCGGTGGGGGAACATCAGCGCGTTATCGGTGTACATGCACAATCCTCAGTTGTTTAATTGCGCCACGCCAGTGGTATGATACTTATAAGTGCATTTACGAAATTCACACATAGAATTGAGAGTAGCATAATTTTGTGTAATAATCAATCAGGCAGCAAAACTCTATCCTTATACTATTATTTATATTACATTGTTTTTGCTCCTTATTGAACTATACTTATGGCCTATGCGATACCTGTTGCTGCTGCTGATCCTGTGGCTGGCCGGGTGTGGCAGCGGCGCTGTGATGTTCGCGCCGACTCCGCTCCCGCCTGATCTGTCGCCGCTGCGCTACGAGCACCCCTCCGGCGTGTTTGCGGTGACTGTGCCGCGCCATTGGCCCGCCTTCACCCAGCACGCGACAACGCTGGCAGCGGCCAGCTTTGCTCCGCCCGGTTCGCCATCGCCGCTGGTGACTCTGGCTGTCGTCAATCTCGGCCAGCCGCCCGACAGCAGCGCCTTCAGTGACCTGATTAACCGTTACCAGCGGGAAATCCGGGCGGACGCGCTGCGCTACAAGGAAGAAAGCCGGCAGGCGATGGGCGACGGAAGCTGGCGCATGACCGGCCTGC
>Ga0079224_100000807_pt1 | contig 33351 bp, 48 predicted proteins | sample Stecom2015_FD_80414 | JGI IMG/M metagenome (GOLD analysis project Ga0079224, IMG submission 80414) | Agricultural soil microbial communities from Utah to study Nitrogen management - Steer compost 2015 | ecosystem: Environmental > Terrestrial > Soil > Agricultural land | place: USA: Utah... | reverse complement strand
AGAAACAGGAATGCGAAGGCGAACGATCGGAACGCCCCGACAGATCGGGACATCTGGTCTTCCTTCGGTTGTTGGGGGTTAGGCGGCCTTTGCGGCTACGTCTTTGCCTTCGTACCAGCCCTGTCCCCACAGCGACGAAAGCCGGGTGAAGTAGGCTTCGTATTGTTTGGCAACGACCGGCATTGAGAAGCGGGCGTAGGCGTCGTCACGAATGCGCTTGCGGTCCAGTCCGTCCACCTTATCCAGAGCATCGCAGAACTCGGCAAAGGTCCGGCAACGAAAGCCGTGCACGCCCTGCTGAACGGTTTCGGTCCAAACGCCCCAGTCGGTCGCGATGATCGGCGTCCCGCAGGCCATCGCCTCGATGTGGACGGTGCCGAACGGCTCGATGTATTGCGTCGGGGCAAACAGGCATTTCGCTCCGGCCATCAGATCGGCGCGCTTTGAAGCGTCAACCTCACCGACGAACTCGCCATAGCCCGACTGCGGTCCCGGCCCGGCAAGGATGAGGCGAATACCCTTGGCTTCGCAGACTTCCTGAGCGATGCGATAGCCCTTCCGGTCGATCAGCCGCCCGACATAGAGCGCATAACCGCCCCCGGTTCCGAGCGGATAGATGTCCTCGAACTGGTTCGGGATGACAGCATCCCACCAGCCGCCGTCCTTCCTGTCAGCCCCGGCTTCTGCACCGTACACGGCATGGAGCCATGCGTAAGACTCGAACACCCGATACTTCGCGAACGTGCCGGCGTAGCCTATCCCGAACTCGACGCTGAGATGGCTCGGGAAGGCGTCTGCAATCGGCTTGTGGCTATAGCCGCCGATCAGGCAGATGAAGTCGCGGGATTGTATCCGTTCATGCATTTGGCCGATCACGTTGGCGTTGAAGCCCTGCCAATAGGGATGGCCCCAGTCCGCTTCGGTGTAGTGCTTTGCCCCGACCATCTCGGCACGGCGCTTCTCTGAGATACAGGGCACATGCTCGGTGCATGGCGCTTCGTTTTCCTCGCCCGAATACAGGAACACCTCATGGCCCAAGTCCGTCATCATCTTGCAGAAGCGGACAACCTTCTGGGTAAAGGCACAGGATGGGAAGGCCGCCGAGGTATGGGTGTGCGGAAGGGAGGCGACATGGAAACGCATCATTCGGCCGCCATGATGACTTCCGGGTCCGCCCCGATCGCCGCCAGCAAAGCCAGCGCGTCGGGATCATCCGCATAGACTTCCGGCCTGTCGGGCGCGAACCAGCGAGCGAAAGCGGATGGCATCGTGGTCAAGAGCGCGTAGGCGTCGTCCATCTTGTCCGCGTCGATGAGCCTCTGCTGCACAAGACTCTTACGAACCATGCGGCGCGGAGGCTCCGGAACAACAACGGTGACCGTCTGCCCCTCGACCCACCATTCGAGAACATGCTCTGACGGCGCTTTGACGACAAAAGCATCTGGCCAGCGGTCGGCGTGCGCACTCACATGAGCGGACGCGGCGGCTTTTGTGTCGAACTCGGCATACTTGGCAACGCGGTTTTCCACCACGCTCATGATGGCAACATAGGTCATAGGTACGATCCTCCTGCATTGCCGGTGTCGAACGTGTCGGAGCCGGTCGTTGCCAGTCGGACAGTCGTCAGAGTGTCAGAAAGCGTCTTCACGCCGCCCCCATCGTGGCCAGCGTCTTGCTGAAGGTTAGTGATGCCGACCAGCGTTGCGACCCATGTGTTACCCGTGATGTTGCGCAGCCGCAATGTTCCGGTGAAGTTTCTGGTTGCGTTCACGAGGCGGATCGGAAAACCAGCCGTCGAAGTGAGGACGGCCGCACTAACCGAATTCGCGCTGTAGGCATCTGCGGCCGAATACCCCGTAGTTTCGATGCCGCCGCTATCACCGATCTGCACCAGAATGCTATCGGTGCCCGAAAGGGAAACATCGGTCAGATCGATGTCTATCTCCCGCGCGCCAGCGCCAATCGAGAAGTCCTTGGTCGTGCCCGATGTGGTGGCTTGGGGAGTCAACCAGGTAACGCTTGGCCCCGTCGCGCCGGTCGGTCCTGTCGCACCAACACTGCCAGCCGCGCCAGTGCCGCCAGTGGGGCCGGTTGGACCGGTTACCCCGGCAGGGCCTGTTGGCCCCGTTGGCCCCGTTGGTCCTGTGGCACCTACTGAACCGGCAGAGCCCGCATCACCTTGCGGACCCGTAGGGCCGGTCGGACCTGTCGCACCCACGGCACCCGCCGAGCCTGCATCGCCCTGAGGCCCGGTTGCGCCTGTTGGCCCCGTAGGCCCGGTAGCCCCGGTAACGCCCTTCTCGACCCACAAATCCCATTCGGGGTCGACGCCGGGCTCATCGCCAGTGGTCGAGGTGTTCGCGATCCACGACGAGCCGTTATGCTCGACGCCATCGTTCGCGACATAGGCCGTGCCGATATCCCAAGGCCCCTGCCATGAAATGCCCGCCCCCGGCGCGCCTGATGGCCCTGTGGCTCCAGTCGGGCCGGTCGGCCCAGTTGGCCCCGGGACAGACGAAGGCGTACCGGATGGACCGGTTGGACCCGTAGGCCCTGCCGGTCCAGTCGGCCCCGTAGGGCCGGGCACCATCGAATCCGCACCAGCCGGGCCGGTCGGGCCTGTCGCACCGGCAGGGCCGGTTGGGCCGGTCGGTCCCGGAACCGTGGAGGCATCCCCTTGCGGTCCTGTCGGTCCTGTGGGCCCTGTCGCCCCCGGTGCGCCGGTTCCGCCAGTCGGACCAGTGGCACCCGTCGCACCTGCCCCACTAGGCCCCGTTGCACCGGCAGGACCGCTAGGCCCCGTCGGGCCAGTGGGTCCGGTTGGGCCGACGCCAGCGGCAAAACTCATCTTCGTGAAGACTATAGGATCGGTGTCGAGCGTCCCGCCGAAGTTGTTGGCGCCATACCAGATCGTGTTGGCGTTCGCCGTGCCCTCAAGCACTGTGATAATGGCGCCGACGTGCTCATCGTAGGTGTCGAAAGCGACGGCGCGCGCCGGAGTGACGCCGACCACATAGATGCCGTTTTCGTCCTTGCTCGTCTGGTTCTTGACCAGCACGAGGTCGTTGGTTGCCAGAGTCACGCCGTCGAGCGTGTCGCCATTGTTCAGCGCGGTCGAAATGGTGATGTTGGCGGTTGTGGCAGCGCGGACTTCCTGGCGCTGGATACCGATCAGGACGTCGGGATCGTATTCGGACATCAAGCCGACAGCGACATACCGCCAAACCCGCGAGACAAGCCCAGAGGTCGCCGTAATCCGATACGCCCCGCCCGGAGCATGAAAGTAGAAATAGCCGTCGCTGTCGGCGGTAAATGGATTGCCGGCAGGCGTCGTGCCATCCCTGTCCGTGTAGACCGTGACGAGAAGCCCGGTCTGCTCCGAACGCACCTCGATTGAGGCATTGGGAAGCACATTGCCGGCAGCATCCACCGCCGTCGCCTGAAAGCGCGCGTAAGCCATCGCTCAATCCTGTGATGTCAGTTGATAAGACCGCCGCGAATGTCGCCGGCTTCCGTGTAGGTTACGAGGCTGTCGCCATCGATCGCAGCACCGGCAGCACCGCCCGCGCCGCCAGCGGTAGCCCCGAAATTTGTGCCGCTTTGTCCTGCATTGCCGGGCTGGCCCGGATCGCCGCCAGCACCGCCATCAAGTGTTCCGGGACCGTCTGCACCGCCAGCGTCCGGCGTGCCGGAAGGCGCGTCAAATGCCGTCTGTCCTGACTTGCCGCCCTCGCCACCGTCAAAGCCCGCACCGCCACCGCCGTTACCGAAACCGGACGCACCGAACGTGATAAGGCCTGAACCACCGCCACCGCCCGCGCCCGCCCATATCCGGCCGTTCACGTCGTTCTCGATGATGATTGGGACGGTTGTCTTGAGCGCAGTGCCGCCCGGAAGGCCTGGATTGCCGGGACCGGACGACTGCGCATAAACGCCACCAGCACCGCCCTTGCCCTGTATGCGGCCGTTCTCGCGGACCTGAAGGTGGATGTTCACCCCGGCCGGCCATGACCCCATGTCGAAGGCAGGAAGGGACGTGGACTTGGAACCGATCTTTACCCCCGACTCCACGATGAAATAGACGTCATCACCGCTTTCCGGCTCCTGGTAGAAGAAGTCGAAGATGGTGCGGGCGTTTACGTTGTACTGGTCGAGGTCGAAGATGACGGTTGGGGCGCCGTCGTCGACAAAGGAGAAGTCGAATTCCTCCAGCTCGGTCTCGAAATAGTCCGACTTCGCATTGAGCCGCGTCACCTGTGCGGGAACGAGTATTTGCGAACCTGCCGAGTCCTGCAGCGGCCATGACGATATCTTGCAGCCAACGCCTGCGACCGGGATAACCGGACCCTGCCGGAACGCATTGAGCTTGAACTTGCGCGGCGGCCTGCCAAAGCGCCCGATCAGGATTTCCCCGATGCGAAGGGCAATGGCCCCGCCACCTTCCGGAATCCACCGTGAATAGATTTTCTCGATTGCCGGTGAACCGTAGTCGTCTTCACGTTCAAGGTTCGCCACGACAGCGCAGGACCGGTAATTCTCGGTTTCGTCCACCTTCTTCAGCGGGTTCACCTGCCCGAAATAGGTCCAGACCTGAGAAAGGCGCTTGGTCGGCTGGTCTGCTATCGAAAGGCTGTCCTTGGTGATGACGCTCTCATCAAACACGGCAACAGACGTGTCGATCTGGCGAAGCACCTTCAGCCTGATCTTCTGGGCGATATCATCCCACCAGATCGCAAGCGCACCCTGCCGGATCAGTTCCTTCGCAAGCGTGTCGACTGCGGTCGGCTCTGCAATGTCGGCAGTGTAGAGCGTGCGCAGGAATGTCGTCGTTTCCGTTTGCCATTCCGACAGCGGGATATAGCTGGACGGAACCGAGGCATAGTTGACCATGAGGTCGCGAAGGATGACGGAGATATCCTGGCTGACGTAGCTGACACAGGTCTGCACGCGGTCTGTCGCCTTGTGCGAAACCGCTTCGGTGTTCTTTTGCGCCCTCGTGAGGGTGATCAGATCGGCAGATGTATTGTAAGGCGCGGACGGGGCTTCGAAGTCATCCGTCCACCGGGCAACGCTGGAAACGCGGAACTCATCGATCCAGCCATTGAAGAAATTGACCGCACCACCGTCCGAACCGATGCGGAATGTCGACGTGAAGTTCGGGATCGAAACCGCACCGGAGCCCGTCGCGACCGCCTCACCGTCCAGATAGATCGTCCAGTCGTCATCCTCGCGAACAACAGCGACGTGATACCATGAACCCGTCTCGACAAGCCCGTTCGCACTCGTCAGCGTGATCAGCGGCGTGCTGGCCGAGATGACCGAGAAGACCAACGCCCCGGCCGACGTCACATGCAGGCGATACTGGTTATTCGCATCGGTCTGGTGCGCGAAGATCGGAGCAATCGAAGGAATCGCGCTCGCCTTGAAATGACAGTCAACCGTGAAGTCGCCCGCAAAGGTCCATGCGTTGTTGTCGGCCAGCGTCACATAATCGCCGGTCCCGTCCAGAAGCAGGGACGCCGTGGAAAACCGCTTTTCCGCCGTGTCGAGTTGCGCATTGCCGACGCAGGTGCCGTTCCTCGAATTGCCGGAGGAATCGGTAATGGTGGTCGATGCGTCCGACCCGTCAAAATGCAGCGCAACCTGTGTATTGCCATCTAGCCCGGCATACTGGTCGCGGTAGACGTGAACGATCTCCTTTCCACCTATCGCCGCATAGAAGTCGCCGGGATAGTTGTCTGCGTTCCCTATCCCGGAGGGTGCCAGCGTGGCGCTTGTGGCGCTTGAGTTGATATCCGTAAACAGGAAGCCCGAATTCATCTTCGGCGCCTGCGCGCGATCCCCGTCCAGAAGCTTCAGGACATCCTTGGCGATGATCGTGAAACTGCCGTCACGGCCCGGCCCGTCGAAACTCTCGACCACATAATGCCGGGTTTCCATTTCATCGAGAGATTGCCCGAGTTCGCCGCGAATGACGCGGATCGGGCGGCCCCTCAAGGAAGGATGGCGAGCCCGGAACTTGCCCCAGAACGTGCCCTGCGAGTAAGGGTCATAGGTCCGATCAGCCAGGTATTTGTCAAAGCCCGGCCCGGTGTCCGACCACGGGAAGTCCGACATGGTGACGCGAAGCGACGAACGGGTTCCCAGATCCTCGCCAAGCGAGATCGTGCCGGGCGTAAACGCGATGCTCTCGATACATGCAATTGCGTCTATGCCGCTTTCCGCCAGATAGGCCGTGCCCTCTGCAAACCGCAGCGTGACGGATTCGCTGTCGTAGCTCTCGCGAACCGGACATGTGCCCTTGGTGTTGTAGCACTTCGTTGCCGAGTCCACGCCAAGCACGGCCGGGCAAGCGCCGACGCCGTAAGACAGGCTGCAATAGTCGATGTCGAGTTCGACAAAAACGAGCGACTTCAAAGCGCCACCGCCTTGAGGTCGAGCGTCATGTGGACCTTGTAGCCGGTGCGCATGTTGTGCGCTTCCGGCCTTATGTCATTCGAGGTCCACGCATAGCCGATGTCGTTCGGATAGGTCGTGGGCAACCATGCGAAGAAGAATGGCTTCCTCTGCCGGGCATGGGCAATGAACCCCGGCATGTTGGCGAGCCACCATGTATAATCCAGCCACTGCACCTGCACGGAGGTTTGCAGCGACTGGCGAAGCACGATGGCCCCGAGATAGTCGCCCGCCTCGCTCTCTGCCGCGATCACATCGTCCGACGCCGCCCAGAGCGTGGGTACAAGGCCCGGCTGGACACCGCGCGGAAGACGCAGCAGCTTCCCGACATAGACGACTGCCATGCGGGGAATGACGGAGCCCGGCTGTAGCTTGATGCGAATTGCAGGAGGCTGTTCCTCGTCAAAGCGGATGACGATCGGCTGGTCGCCAGCCGGGATGAATTCAGCCGCAACCTCTGTCCATGTCTCCGGGCTTTCGCCGTCCGATATCTCGACCGAAACGGTAACCTGACCAGAGCCGAGGTTATGCCGGGCAATGCCGACATAATCGACTGGATCAGTGCCCGACAGCGTGAACTCGATATATTGCTCGCTCGTCGTCTCACCCTGCCACCGCAGCGCCGTGGATGGGTTGCCAAGGTTTGAGGCCGGATAGTCGGCATCTTCCTCGTCAGCCGCGATACCGCCGACCGTCACAAGGTTCTGCCATCCGAGCAGGGGAGCGTCGGCGCTGCTCTCGACCAGTTCGGAGAGGACAAGAGCCTGGGAAATGACGATTGGCATCTAGCGCTGTTCTCTCGTCATGGTTGCAGTTCCCCCGCGCTGTGCGTTAGGGTTGCCGCCCTTTGGATCGGGAGGCGGGAATGAAATGGTTTGTTCTGTTGGCCGGGCTGGCCGTGGCGGGGTGTTCGGCAAGTGCTACGGCTACGCCGCCAAACACCGCGCCACCACCACCTGTTGGCTACCGTGAAGCGGTAGTTGCCGAGGTGAAAAACACGTTCTTTGACCCCTACAGCGTCCGCGACGCCGAGATTTCGCAGCCGCTTTATGCAACAGCACTTTTCGACGGTTCGAACATCGTGCCGAAGCAGTCATGGATCGTTTGCATCAAAGCGAACGCCAAAAACCGCATGGGCGGATACACAGGCCGGGAACTCGTCGTCATGTCGATTGCCGGGAACAAGGTCACATCGGCGCTTTCCGGCCGCGATATGCAGATGCAGTTGGCGGCGCACTGCAAAGAAGCAGTATGGGAGCCGTTCCCCGAAATAGAAATGACTGCCGCTACGCCCGCCTGATCACCAGTTTGTGGCCGTCCGCAGTCGCGTCGTTTATCTGCTCCAGAAGGTCGTAAACCGACTGCGTAGACTGCATTTCGCCGTTGAGCGTTATCGATATGGCCTGCTGCGGAGAAGCCCCGCCTCCGTTCTCCCCGCCATTCACCATCGAGCCTGTCGATACCCTTTGGCCACCACCACCGCCCTTGCTGACGGAACGAATACTGGCAACCTGAGCCAAGCCAGAAGAGATCACAGCCGCAACTCCAGCGAACTTCGCGAACGTGGTCAGCGTCGGATCGGAAAGAACCTGGCTAGCGCCGACGTAGGTGTTGATCAGCGCGGATGCGATGCCAAAGGCCTTGCTGATCTCCATGTTGCGGGAGCCCTGCGACTCCAGCACTCGACCAATATTCGCCATAGTCGCCGACAGGTCACCAAGCGCCTGATACTGAGCGTCCCTCTGCCTCGCCTCCTGATCGGCAGCTATCTCTGCCATGCGGGCGGAATGCTCTTCCTGAAGACGCTCCCGCATTTCGTGATAATCGGCATCGATCAGCAGTCCGGCGTTATAGAAATCCTCCAGCGCGATCAGGCGTTCGGCATAGCTGGCCCGTTCCATTTCCGCCTCGGTCATGAGGCTCATTTGGAGAGCAAGCGCGCCTTCCTGCATTCTGGCAGCCAGCGTTTCCGCTGCCCCGGCCGAAGATGACGCCTCTGCAAACTTGGCAACAAAATTCTGACCGGCGCTGGTCCCGACATCCCCGAAGGCATCATCTATTCGCCGCTGGATACCGCCCTGCGAAACGTTCGTACCGTCGAAGATGCCTTCAATGTCAGCCTTGATCTTTGCCGCCATCTCAGCGGAAGCGTTTTGGCCATCCTGAAACGCCTGCCAAGCACCGCTGAAGTCGTAATTGTTGAGCCGGGAGAATGCCTCCATAAGCCCGGCAAGTTCGACGTTGAGCCGTGATCCCAGGATCGCCAGTTGTGCAACTTCGTTGGCCACCCACGACAGCGCATTGATGACACCGGACGACGCCGTTTCGATGAACCCGGCATTGCTCGCCACCTTCAGGAATTGCTCGGAAAGCAACTCAAGCGAGGGAACAAGGTTGGCCGTGATCTTGGTGACTACGCCGTCCCACGTCCTCTGAAGGCGGGTCAGGTTGTCGTTGAACGCTTCCGCAGCCCGTCCCGTCTGGCTATCGATGACAAGTCCAAGCCTTTCGGCTTCGTCCGTCAGTTCCTTGATACCGGCGGCACCGCCATTAAGCAGCGGAATGAGATCGCCACCAGCGCGCCCGAACAGCATCAGGGCAGCAGCGGTCTTTGCCGTGCCGTCTTCCATTGCCGCGAAACGATCCGCGACTTGCGCCATGATATCGGTCGACGAACGCAGAGAACCGTCCGCGTTCTTGATCGATACCCCAAGGGCTTCAAATGCAGCCTGTGGCGTCTTCAGCCCCGCCGACGCATCGACCACATTGCGGGAAAGACGCTGGATACCCTTGCCCAAGCTTTCGAGCGAAACGCCAGACAGGTCAGCGGCATATTTCAGCTTCGACAGTTCGTCCGTGGCAACGCCGAACTTCTGAGCCGCCTTGGAAAGCTCATCCGCCTGATCGATCGTGCGCTTGATCGATACGGCAAGAGCCGTCGCCATTGCCGTTGCTGCCGCAGTGACAGCAGCAGCACCGACGGCGATCTTCTTGGCGAAGGCGTCGAGGTCTTTCTGGGAGGACTTCAGGCCGGTTTGAAAGTTGGCGCTGTCGAGGCCCAAATTGACCCTGAGCGAGCCGATCACGGCATTTGCCATATCAGTGCCTCGTTACTGCCGCGTGCCACATTTGAGCGATGGCGATCTGTTCGTCGACGGTCTGTTGCCGCTTCTTCGCGGGCCGCGCGTTGTGCATCAGCGTTTTCAGCTTCGGCAGACGCTTGCTCCGGTGAAGGGCCTCGATATGCCAGGCCAGCCAAGCACGGTCGTCATGCTCGCGACGGAACCGGTTTGCAGCCCCGTCGATAACCGCCTGTGTTTCCCGATAGGTGAGACGCCAGAACAAGTCCGGGTCTTGCCCGCACTCCACCCACGTTTTCAGCAGCGAAAGCGGCTCTAGGAAGCCTTCGCTGCCTTGCGAGGGTTTGCCTTGCCGCTCGCCTCCGCAGGGAATGCATTGGCAAAGGCGCGGCCGATAGCATCCATGGCCTCGGCGACGCCGGCCTCGTTCAAAAGCAGGCCTGCGAAATCGAGACCGCCATTGGGGCTGTTCTTCATCTCCGGACGGCCATCAAGCAAAGCCGCCCAGAGCAGAGCCCGGATGTTCGTCATCGAGACTTCATCCGGGTCTTGCAGTCGGGCCGCGATCTTGGTGATCGGCTCATCAAAATGAGCCTCAAGCTCGCACATGGCGTTGATGGAAAACGACAGAGTGTAAATCTTGTCGCCGGCCTTCAGGTCAACTTGTCCACGATGGGGGTTTGCCATCTATTAAGTCTCCAGCCCGGTCGCATAAGAGCCGGTGACCTTGATGGTGACAGTTGCCGTCATGCGGTCATCGACCGGGACAGTCGGCGTGTAACCGGTCAGAAGGCCTGCGAACGTCCAAAGCACGCCGTTCGGGAACTTGATCTGGCAATTCTTGTTTCCGCCAGCCGCCTTCCATGTCTGGATAGCGTTATCTCCCGGCCCGCCCGGAACAAAGTTCATTTCGAAAGATGCCTCGCCGGGGTCGATCAGCCCGTCAATATATTCGCGGGTCCGGTTCGGGCTCGCCATATGCGTGGCGTCAACCACGTCTGCGGCGTCGCTCGGCGGCGTGATGCTGAATACTTCGGCAACAGCCGTGAACACTTCGGGGGAGGCTCCATCGCCGAGCCGGAACTCGGAAAGGTAGCCGATTGCAGCTTCGGTCATGATTTCAGTTCTCCAGGTGATGAACGATGATGTCGACCGACGTGCGGAAAAGATGCGTCACTTCTCCCGCGTCGGCCGCCGGGAGGTCACGTTCGGAATCGATGAAGATCGCCTGTATGGTCGCCGTGGTGCTGACGACGGTCTGGCCTGACAGCGCATCCATTGCCGCCCGCGCCGCCGCCTTCGTCGCGGTGTAGGTCTTGCCGTAGGCGTCGATCTGGACTCGGCTTGCGACATAGCCGGACGGTCCGCCCATGACGTAATCGCGCACGCCGTCGATGCGGTTCATCACCAGATACGGCCCAGCATCCGCGTTGATGGTCTGCGGCGCTCGGCCCCAATACCGGCGGCCGGAAGCAACCCCGGAAAGCAGGGCGGTGATCGTTTCTTCCAATGGATCAGCCTTTCGCGGCCTGCCGTGCGGCCTTCTTCGCCAGACGCTTCGCCGCCTTCATGATCCCGCCGCCGAGGTCGTTGGCGATGATGTCGAGCGCCCGGCCCTTGTTGGCGTCCCATGCCGGCCGGGCGAATGCCTGCGGCCCGTGATGGGCCGTGCCGAACTCCTGCAAATGGGCGTATGGAAGCGGCCCGGCACCGACGAACACCTCGGCCGACGCCTTGTCGTTCTTGAACATCTTGCGGTGCAGCTTTGCCTGCCGCTTCGATAGTTTTGTGCTGACCGCTATCGACGAGCGCAAATCGTTGCCATGCGTGACCGGATCGTCAGGAGCCTTGGCCCGCATGTCGTCCGCGATCGGCTGGCCTGCCTTCTTCAGCACCCGCCGCAGCACCGCCTTGCCGGTCGTCTTGGGCAATTCGCCAAGGGCAGCGTCCAGTTCGCGCAGGCCCTCGACGTGAACCGTCGTCTTAGCCATCGGCGTCCTTCACCGCCGTGATCTCGATGAACCGGCGGCGTCCTTCGTTGGCTTCCTTCACGCCGTGGATCGACCAAGTTTTGCTCTCATGCACAATGCGATCAACCGGCGTGATCGTCCGCGCCTCGGTCGACGAGCGGATCGTGAACCGCGCACGGAGAGACGAGCCGACCTGCCCGGCTGCGAACTTCTCGCCGTCGCTCACATCGCTGCGCTTCGCCCGCACCGTGACATAGTTCGCCCACGTCTCTACCGGCTCGTTAAACTCGTTTGGCATCGAAGTGAAGCGCTGGACGGTGATGCTGCGGTCTAGGTCCGTGCCATCCATTTCCAGCACTCTCCGCTCAGGATTTCCGGCAGGTTAAACTGCGCGTTTGCCAATGAATGAAGCCAGGCAGTCCGATCCGGCATTACCGGGTTTTCAAGGTCCAGATCGGTTCGCCCGACCATTGCCGCCGCCGATGTCTCATCCACGAATACCGGGTAGCCCATGATCACCGCCTCGACCGCCGCCACGCTGCCATGCGTGACCAGGCAGTGGGCACCTTCCAATTCCCTGGCGAGCGGGCGCGTCGTGTCCTTCTGCCGCACGATGACCTTGCGGCCGGTTGCATGTGCTGCTTCCAGCACCTTCTCCAGCCACCAGCCGTCCAACTCGTGAAACCGCGAATAGGCCGGCGACGGCGCCGCGATGACGATATGCCCTCCGACCTTCCGCCACGGCTGCACCGGCTGCCGGCGCATGCGCCACCGATCCTTTGATGCCTTCGGGTCGATCCCAGTCATCTGGTAGCCGTTCAACTGCCAGCGGTAATGGCACCATCCCCGCGTCGGCAGCCATGCCTTGCCGCCGCGGCTGACATATCCCCTGTCCCAATAAATGAAGCGCCTGCCGGTCCTGAGCCAATCCTTGATCAGGTGCCGGATTTCATAGGTGCAGCCGATGATCGGCACCAGATCGTCTGGCACCTTGGCGAGCGTCTCGGCGTCGTTCCTTCCGTTGCCCTCGATGACAACAGCGGCCTTTTTAGAGATCGGCCCGAACAGCTTCGTCCGCTTGTATTCGTTGACGATGTTCGGGATGAAGAACGCCGCGTTATGCCAGCCAATGGCGCTTGACCCAGTCGAGATGGAGGAAGTGGGCGGGGTCGCGGGCTCCAACGAAGGTGACAATGCGAGCATTTGGGGCCAGTTTCTCTCCGGACGTCCAGTGCTTCTTTTGGAAGCCGTAAAGCCCGCTCTCCGGCCCGACCTTCCAGCCCGGCGCGTTCGGTATCTTGGCAGCCATCCAGGCCTGGTCCTCAGGGTATAGGTAGAACGGCACCCGCGCCGCAGCTTCCAGCGAGAAGTCCAACCAGACGTCGGGTCGATAGCCAGCCTGCAGGAGCCATGTTGACCCGTTGTAGGGACAAGGATTGGCCGCGTTGCACCCTTGGAAGATCACGAACGGTTCCGGCCGATCGAGCACATCATCCAGCGGCCCGGTGATGATCGAGTCCAGATCAAGCACGACGACCCGCTCCGCGCCGTGGTCGGCCAGATAGATCGGATCGAACAGCCTCAACCGTGCGAAGCAGCCCGCAACCTTGGTAAGGTGCAAGTCCTCGTCCGGAATTCGCCAGCTTTCGCAGCCATCGGCCTCGCGCCCGTCGTCCGAGACAAGAACGAAGCGGTGCGGCATCTTCAGGTTCCGCGCGACGCCGCGCTGAAGTCTCTGGACATGCTCGGCGCTGTACTTGTCTCCCCAAGAATAGGCGACGATGCAGAAGCCGGTCATGACCAGTACGCCACTCCGTCCCTTACTTGGCGCTCGCCGGCTGGTGTGCGCCCGATGTCTTTTCGGGCTCCCTTCATGTGGTCAAACCACTGACTGAGCGGGCCGTTTATGACCGGATGATTGGTGCGATACCCTTCCCCAGACAGCGATTTCGTCTCGATACCGGCCATCTTCACGACCTGCTCCAGAACGTAGCTGTCGTGGAATTCCTTCAGGCCGAAAAGATCATCATCCCGATACATCCGCTCAAGCGTGACGATCATCTCGAAATGCCGGGGATGACGGCAATTCAATATGTAGAACCCGCACTCCGGGTAGGACTTCGCCCGGTCGAGCCATGCTATCCATTCCGTTTTCGGAGCCAGTTGCTCCAGATCAGCAACCGAGATCGGCGAATGCGTGAACGTGTCGCCGTCAAGCCAGATCAGATAGTCGGCAGGGCCCCTTGCGGCATGGCAGACAGCCGCGACCTTGTGCGCGAACCGAACCGCATCCCAGCGATAGTCTCGAAACGTCCGGGCCTTGTGCCGGGCCTTGAAGGCCGCCAGCCAAGGCGACGAGGCCAGAAGGTCATAAACCGCGACCGCCGGAAATTCCTCTTTCCAGCCCTCGGAATACAGCCTCAGCGGAACTTCTTCAGGCCACTGCCGGCAGAAGCTCGATATCATCCGGCGACCGTACTTCTGCAGTCCAGCCGTGTTGAACGTCGAGATGGCGAGGAACCTCACAGGATAGCCCCGCCCTTCGCCCAGTCTCTCAGTTCGGCCCGCCATTCGTCAGCGAACTCGCATTCCCCGTATCCGTCCATGCTCGGAATGCCGTCGGTGAAGTGGACGATCTTCGGATCGTCGACGCCCTTGGTATGCCCGACGAGATAATTATACTCTGCCGGCAGTGCGCCGATCTGGTCATCTTCAAGCCAGCAGAACCGGTGCAGGTCGCGGCCGGGGACCGAATTGCAAAGCTCAACCGTCAGCGCCTTGTTCGCGGGATGGTCGACGTTGAACAACATCACCGATGACCAGTTCTTTCGGGCGTACCGGGTCTGCGCCTGGCCGTCCATCTTCACGCCTTCCGGCGGCCGGTGATCGTGCTTGACGACCATGACCGCCTTCTTCGGATCCGCGAGCGCGAACAGCTTCGCGATGTCGCCACGGACCAGCATGTCGGCGTCCATGAACAGCGCAAGGCCCGCCTTTGCCAGCGTCGGCACAAGGAACCTGGAGCAGGCAAATTCCGTCGCCATCGGGGCTTCGGAGATATCGTCCCACAACCGCCCTTCCCTGCGGCTCGTAGGCCGGGTGTAAAGCTGTCCATTGCGAAGATCAGTCAGCACCACGCCCCGAATCGGAATAGGCAGATTCATCCGGCGCTCAATGGAATGCCGCGCCACCGCGAAGGCGTCCGTTTCGCGAGGGTCAAACCCTATCCAGATCGACTGCTTCACCGGAAAATGCGCTCCTGCTTTGCGATGCTCTCGAACCCGAACGGCAGGTCGGCAACGCCGCCGCCGTCGTACCAGTGGCCGACCAGCATCACGATCGCGATCTGTATCTTCGCCTTCAGGGGAAGATCGCCCTCGGTCGATTCCGGATCGTCGTATCCAGCCTCGAATGCGATGGTGACCGGCTCGGGGACGTCATCGTCGAGCGACGGCGCCGACCAATTGTCGTTGAAGACGATCCTGGCCCCTTCCGGCGTCTCGACCACCGAATAATTGGCCGAACTGACGGCCTGCGTCATGCCGTCCGTGTCGACATACGAAATGCTCGTCACCGCCCGCAGCGGATAGGCGGGAAGCTCGATGCAGGAGCCGAAGCCGGGAAGCGTCAGTTCAAATCCGGTCGGGCGGACGGTAATCATCGCCCGCTCCTCGAATTTCTCGGTCGCCGCCTTCAGCAGCGTTTCGAGAACGCTGTTGTCGTCGGCCGTGTCGACGCGAACGTGCTTCTTCAATTCCGCCAGCGTGATGACTTCCGAAGTCGGCGCGCTCACCACTTTCAGCATTCGAGCGCCTCCTGGAAGGTCATCCGTTCAAAGGCCCGCAACGTGGAAATCTCGCTGCAATTGATCACCCTGATCCCGCGCTCGGCGAGCGAGGGCGCAGTGGCGTCCAGTACCTTCTGCCACCGCTTCACGTTGACCTCGCTTGGGCTGTTCGATCGGTAGGCATGTTGCCCGAACCAGTGCCGCCCAAAGGCGACGGTGAAATCGATGCCGGCCATGACGATCTTCGCCGCCCCGAATTGAGCGGCCATATTGACCGCGTGGAACCCGGAATTGCCGCCCCAGCCGACCGTTCCGATCTTGTCGAACAGCATGCGGTCGTGGCCCCGGAGGATCGTCGCCTGCTTGACCTCGGGCCAGTATTTGACCGTCAGCGGGTCTTGGCCGATCTTCATTCCCTCGAATGCCGTCACGCCCTTATGAGCGACCCACCAGTGATGGTCGCAGCTATAGAGCGCGTCCGCCCATGGGCAGAGCCGCCAGCTATCCTTGACGGCTAGGAATCTCGCTTTGCCGCGGCCGATTTCGAGCGGGATGTCTTTGGCTGACGGGCCGCTTGCGACGACGACGACGGTTTCGCCTCGCCAGTCGGGCCACCGGACAAAGGGCGTGGCTGCATCTTAACCTCGCTCGCAAGGCCCTTCTTGATCAGGTAGGCGGCGCGCTGGTCGCCAACGTCCAGCACGGCACCGCGGCGAACGTGGCCCTCTGCGCCCTGAAACCCGCGCAAGGTGAGAACTTTCATGGAGATTTGCTCCCGTTGTGGGGGAATGGGCGGCCAGCCGAAGCCAGCCGCCCAGGTCGGATCACGCCGATCAGGTGATGAAGCCGAAGTCGCCCGTGACGAGTGCGGCCGGGCGCTTCACGGCGAGAGCAAGGCGCTCTTCTGCGCGGACCGTGAGCATGTTCTTGATGAAGTTGTCCGAATGCTCCGAGGAGATCAGGACTTCCACGTCCATGCGGTCATAGATCGTCGCAGCCATGCGGAACGCGCCGACGAGGAACTCGTCGATGTCCATGGATTGCGTCGGGATGACCGGCAGGCCCCAGAGGCCGGGACCATTCACGGTGCGCGGGTTGGCCCAGAGATAGGCGTTCGTGGTCGCTTCCTTCTGAAGCTCGATGCGAGCCCAGTCGGTCGGATGGATCACGATGCCGTCTGCCGGATACTCGGCGAGAGCCACTTGCAGGATCGCCAGCCGGAGCGTGTCGATCAGCGTCGGCGAAGTCGGCGTGAACGCTGCCGAATATGCCGTCGCCTCGGTCACGAGCCCGGACAGGTTCTGGCCGGCGCCGTCGCCCTTCAGGATCGCAAGCTCCTCGGTCAGACGCAGGCCATAACGAAGCTCGTTGTCGAGTTCGCTCTGAAGCTGCGTCGCGTCGTCCATCGCCTGACGCGAGACATGGCTGATATGGGCGATGGTGCGAACCGGCGCGTCGGCCCGATCCCATACGAACACCGACTCCGGCTTGTCCGCGCCCTCCGTCACCACCCGCGCGTTGATCGTGCGCGTGGTCTGCTTGGCATACTCGACCAGGTTCGACGTGGTGCGAGCCTGCGAAAGCAGCTGACGGATCGTCATCTGGCGCTGAGGCATGCCGACGATGGCCGTTTCGCGGTCCGACCAGATCAGGTCGCCCGCAGAGCCATCGGCAGAGGTGATCGCGTTCTGGACGTTGATGACGACCGAGCCCTTCGCGCCCTTGGCGGTGAAGTTCTTGATGTCGTCATGTTCCGCGACCTGCTGGCCCAGCGACTTCGGCTTTTCAGCCGCGCCGGGATGGCGGTTCGCCAGCTTCTGCTCCAGATCCTGGTTGCGCGTCTCCAGCGCTTCCAGCTTTTCCGTGAGCCTCTGCTGCGCGTCGGTGAGCTTGCCCTGGTTGTGGATAAGCTCGTCGGCCTTGGCGCGGGTTTCCTCGGTGAGCTTGCCCGCGTCCTTCGACTGCTTCAGGGCGTCCTCGGCAGTCTTCTTTACCTCGTCACCGATGCGGGTGAGTTCGGACTTGACCTCGGTCAGCAGGGCTTCGACCTTGCCGGCGTTGGCATCGTTGCGCACCGCACCGATTACGGCAGACGGACGCGCAGCCATCAGAGCCGCAAGGCTGACCTGCGGCATGAAGTGCTTGGTCATGAGAGTTCTCCTCAGATTGACCGGATTTGGGAAAGGATGCTTTCGACATCCGCGATGACGGCAGCGTCCTGCATGCCGGTTGAGGCAGCGCTAGGCTTGCCTCCTTTCAGAGCGGCGAGAAGATCGCGGCGCTCCGATCTGGCGACACCGGCCCTTGCGAGCAGCGTGTCGATCTTGTGCGCGGCGGCCACGGGGCGCGCCTCGCTGGAATTCTTGGCCTGCGTCGATACTTCGTCGGAGGCCAGAAGGGCGTCCGCAAAGCCCTTGTCGACCGCATCGGAGCCACCGATCCATGTCTCCCGGTCGAGCATCTTGGCCAGTTCCTTGTCGGCCATGCCGGTACGCGCCGCATAGATGTCGACGGCAGACTGGTCGAACGGCTCCAGCCAGTCCGACACGTCGCGCAGTTGATGGCGGTCGCCCATGGCAATGACCCAGGTATTGTGGATCATCAGGAAACCTGCCCTCGCGATCTGGATTTCATCGCCAGCCATCGCAATGACGGATGCGGCCGACGCGGCGATGCCGAGCACTTTGACCGTCACCTTGGCCGGATGCTCGCGCAGCATGTTGTAGATCGCCAGGCCCTCGAAATAGTCGCCGCCTGGCGAGTTGATGTTGACCACGACGTCGTTCTTGCCGATCGCGCGCAGCGCTCCAGAGATGCGCTTGGCCGTCACGCCCTCGCCGAACCAGTCGGCGCCGATCACGTCGAGGACGGAGATGGTGTTCTCGGCCTCTTTCTCGGCGGCAGCATGGACATCAGCGTTCCAGCGGTCGAGCGCCGAAGGCATGATCTCGGTGCGCATGCCGGGGCGGGCCGCGATCTGGGCGGCCGGCAGCTTACGCTTGCTCATCGTGCTTCTCCTGGTTGAGGCCGAGCCAGTTCATGAGGGCGGCACGCGCCTGATTGCCTTCCGGCTCCTTGCCGAGGCTGTCGAGCGTGATCATCGCGGACTGAACGGTCAGCTTGTCGGCGTTAGCGTCGACGCTCTTGCGTTGGTTGAGCTTCGCGCGGCTTTCGTTGCGGGTCATCATGCCGTTGTTGACCATCTGCGACAGGAAGGCCGCCTTGGCCGTCGAATCCATCTGCAAGAGGGCTTCCCGGTTGAACTCGGCATATTTCCGGCGATTGCCGGTCGGGCGGATCAACTGCTTCTTGATGCGGGACTCGATGCGATCACAGATCGGGTCGATGCCGGTCACGAGCCACGAGATCAGGATCGCCTCGACGCCGGACCCCCACATGGTCTGGCCCTCGGCCGCGTGCCCGACCATGATCGGAGGGACGCCGAACCAGCGGCACATTTCCTCGACGTCGAAGCGCCGGGTTTCCAGCATCTGCGCGTCGTCGGGATTGAGCGACACGCTCTCCCACTTCACGCCGGCTTCCAGGACGCCGATGCCGCCGGTATGGTTGCTGCCCTTCAGGGGATCGACGAGAACCTTGTTGGCCTGCGCGCGCTGCGATTCGGTCAACACCTGGTCGAACATGAAGAAGCCGGTCGGACGCATCCCGTTGGCGAACGTGCTGGCAGCCGATTCCTGCGCCGCCATTGCCGCGCCAATCGAGTTTGTTCCGAACGCGATCGGCGACATGCCTTCGTCGGTATTTTTCAGCCCCTGGCCGAAGCCCTTGATGTGAAACACCTTATCGCGCGGCAGGTCTTCGGTCTTGCCACGATCGGTCACGCGATAGACCAGCGTACCGTCAGTCAGCCTCACTGGCCGGCAGCGTGTCGACATGATCGGCTGCAACGCGGACAGCGCGCGGCCGGAAAACACCTTCTCGGAATAGGCGTTGCCGGTCGTCATCAACCACGCGACCTTGCCTTCCCAGAATTCCAGCGGCGTCTGGTCTTCGTTCGGGCTGCCGTCCGATCCGATCACCGCCGAAATATCGTCGTCAACCTTCACGCGATCGTCGTCGGGCCGCTTCTCGAACATCTGCAACGGCAGCGATGATACCGCCTGCGCATTGAGTTTGATGCAGGCCCATACCGTGGCAAGCTGCATGGCGCTGTCGATCGTAACGACCTTGCCGGCCGAACTCTCCTTGCCGAAAAACTGCGACCAGCTATTGCCGTCCGTCAGACGCAGCCGGCGTTCCTTCGCGATCTCGTCGGAAATCGCGTTGAACAGCTTGAACGGCGCCGCGGCAGCGCGAACGAAGATGCCCATCAGCGCATCGCCATCACTGGAGCGGAAAGGAAGTCATCGAGATTCATTGTCGGAACTTCCTGATATGTGCCAGCCATCGCCCTTGCCATCGCCAGCGCGACCATTCCGTCGATGCGGCCTGTTGCCTTCGCCTTGTCCAGCTTGCGATTACCTGCTGGGTCCGACGTCACGACGGCGTTTGCGGCGCACATTGTGAGCACGGGGTGGTCCCCGTGAACGATTTTGCCGTCGAGCAGATCGCTTTCGAGATCGCGCAGCGCCGGCGACATGGACTGATAGCCCTGACCCATCTGCTCGAAGATGGCTTTGTCACCTTCAAGCTGTTCCTCGGCAAAACCAGCCTTTAACAGCCAAGGCTTGAGATGTTTCCAGTTCCAGCGATCGAAGGCAATTTTTCTGATATCGCCACGCTCACAGTCGGCGTAAAGCGTCGCGGCAACGAACTCATAATCCACAGTCTTGCCCGGCGTGGTCCTGAGTTCGCCCCTCTCTGCCCAGACGTCGTATGGCACGCGGTCGTTGCGTGATTTCTCGGCCAGCCCTTCGCGCGGCAGCCAAAATGTCGGGTTGACATGCCAGAGGCGGTCGACTGGCGCGATATAGACCTTCGCGGTCAGATCGCTGACGGACGACAGGTCGAGACCGCCGAACATCGGCAGGCCCTCGAATGACTTCACCACATCACCGCCACAGGCCGCCCATACCGAGCGACTTACGAACGGCGCGAACATCTCGACCCTCTGATTGAGGATCAGATTCCTGTATTCCGGCTCCCTGCTCGGCATGCGGCGGGCGTCTTCCGCCATAGCCAGAACTTCGTCGGCGTTCTGAAAATCTCCGAACGCCGGATTCGCCAGCTTGATCGTCTCTGCGTCGAACGGATCGGCATCGTCAGGCGCTGTATAGAGGCTCAGCACGACGCGCTTATCGGCCTCAGTCTTGGCATCATCGATCAGCAGAGATAGCAAGTCCGTCGGGTTCGGCGCCTGCGTCGAGATTACGATCGACAGCGGATTGTCCTGCGCGCCGGTCGCAGTTTCAAGCGCCTCATAAAGTTCCGATCGCGGCCCGCGAACCTGTCCGAGTTCGTCGTGGACAATGAAGACCGGGCTCAAACCGTAGGCAGTCGATGCTTCCGCAGACAGCGCCCGGTAGACAGTTCCAAGTTCCTCGCACGTCAGCCTCTTGCCCGAATCCACCGGCACGACAAACGCGCTCAGCGTCGGCGACATGCGAACCGTCTTCGCCGCCAGACTGAACAGGATGGCCGCCTGCTCTCGTGACTGCGCCGCCGAATAAAGCTGGCTGTTCGGCCGCGCTTCTGGTCCACACAGATGCAGCAGCAGCAGAAATGCCGCCAGCGCCGTTTTTCCGTTTTTCCGTCCGAAGCTCACGATAGCGCGGCGCGTGCCGTGCGGGTTGTCGTAGATCTTCCTCAGCTCATCCCGTTGCCACCTGCGGAGCACTACGGGCTGTCCCACCAGCTTGCCTTCAGGTACGCGACAGTGACGCTGTATCCAAGCGGCGTTCCGCTCGGCACGCGTCTCAGCTTTCCCAGGGCTTGGCCGGGCTGACTTGTTTCTTGTTGCCACGATGGTTTGTCGTCGCCTGTTGGCTGATCCGCATCTTCGTCGCCAACATGGCGATCGAGGCGCTGCACCGAGCCTGCATCTTCAAGAGCCGGTCGTAGGCCGATACGGACAATTCGGGGTCGCTCGTCGCCTGCTCGATCAGTTCAGCTACACGGCGCGCTTGGATGACCGATCGGCAGTATTGAACAAGCAGAGGTTGCGTTTCGGCCGGAAACCAGTCTGCAGGAAGCCGATTGACCACTGCCGACCAGACTTCGGACTCTTCATCATTCAGATCATGTGGGCAAACCGGCCTCTCGACCAGTTCGATTGAGTCCGGCCGGGCGATCTCCAGGGACGCCGCCGACTTGCGACCGCGTTTCGTTTGAACCATCACAAACTCGATTTCTTACGGTTTTGCGTTTTTGTAGTACGACCGCCGGTCCTTGGATGAGCGGTTTTGGACTTTTGGACGCCCCCCTAGCGGTTAGCAGGGTGCCTGGGGTCGCTTGGCCATCCATCTTCATCGATCGCGGTGCTGAAGCCTCTTGCTTCCTCGCTCTGTGCTTCGCCGTCATGACAGGGGGCACATGAGCTTTCGAAGGGGCCACGGTAGAAGGTGGCAGGGTTCTTCTTGCTGTCCTTGTCTGTGTGGTGGCAGACAGTGGCCGGGGTGATGAGCTTACGCTTCAGGCACCGTTCGCATAGGGGCTGCTTGGCAAGCTGGGCTTCCCTGATCGCTCTCCATCGTGCCGTCTTGTAGAGCTTACGGTAGGCTATCGCTTCTGGGCTGCGCCGATCAGGCTTCGCCATATGCCTCGCCTTACGGTTGGACCAGGACGGGCCGGGATCCACGCCGACATTCGCACGCCGCTCGGATTCGCTGTGGCTAGAACCGAGTGCCACCGTCCTGATGTGCCCTTGCGGGACTGGTTGCGCGGGGCGGATTTGAACCGCCGTCCTTCAGGTTATGAGCCTGACGAGCTACCGGGCTGCTCCACCGCGACATACTGACAATTTTCGGGAATGGCGACTGTCTGCCATCTCGCGCGCACGATGTCAAGCGATTACCCGCGTTTACATTGATAATCACCCGGCTTTTCTGGCACTTTCAGGGTGCATTACCCGCTTTTTCGTTGAAAGTTGCCACAGATCGGCAAGCAGATCGAGGTACATCCGCAGCATATCAGTCATCGTGTCCCGCTGCCGGCGCGTCTCCGTCAGGTCGTGGATGGAGTAGCCCTCTCCGCAGATGTAGCCGACCAGCTTATAGGCATAGGCGCCATATTGCTTGCGAAGGGCGTCCTCTGCATCCTTGAGCGCCTGTCCTGCTTCCATCTGGCTTGCCGATATGGGGTCCGGCGATATGCCGCCATCGACCACGACGCGGGAATAGTCCATCGCACCGGCTCCGGCTCCACCCATGCGCTCCCATAGCTTGCGGAAGCGTTCGGCCGCCTTGACCTGGGCCTTGTCGAGAACGCCCTTGGCCTCGAGCATGACGATGGCGCTTTCCCTGACGTTGATGACGGCACCGATACGCTCGGGATTTGTCCGGTTGGCGTCGTGGGCTCGGGAATAGAAGGGATTATCCACCTCCTTTGACGAAAGGACGGTCTTCCGGTTCCCGAGTTGAGGGACAGGATACATCGGCTTTGCCTTTCGCTTTGTGGAGCGCTTCACCATCAGCAGTGCCCCACGACTTCGGTTTCGTCGTCCAGATCGTCGTCTTCCAGATCGCCGTTTTCTTCCATCCATGACGCAATGACGAGCAGGATACGCATGGCGTCGTCTCCGGGCATCTCGCATGCGACAAGCGCCCTTCCCGCATTGTCGAGCATGGAGAAGGTGACGTATCCCGTGTCCGGGTCGTATTTGGTGGCCATGCTGTAAGCCTTGATGGTCATGGCAGCTTCTCCAGTCGGTAGCGGGCGACGAAGCCTGTCCCTCCGCGATGCTTCGTTGCGTTGACGAGGCGATAGCCTTGCGCCTTCAGTTTCGGCGCCAGTCCTTCCCGTATGGCCTGCCACGCGCTGTCGGACACGTTGATGCCGTCCAGCAGTTCATGCCGGGTTAGTGGCTCTTTCGCTTCCATAAGCCGCTCCACGACGATCCTGGCCGTCTGTCGGAATACCGGGTGGCCGCAGCATGGGCAGGTGAGGTTGATCGTCACGCGATTTTCCTCCGCTCCACCTGTATCTGGCGGCCCTTGACGATCAGGGCGCCCAAGGCCCGCTCCTGCTCTGCTGCTGCCCTTCCTGCGCGTTCCTGGTGCCATTGGTCGACGCCAAGCGCGTCTGCCGGCTCTGGGGCCTCCACGGCCTCGCTGCGCATGCGTGACGCCATCAGGGCGGCCATGTAGTCTCTGGCTGCGTTCTTGGCCTGTGTGACCGTCGGATACGGTTCCTTCGGGCCGGGAAGCAGCTTGTACGGATCACCCACATACCACCTGTGCAATGGCAGGTAGCCGCCGCCGTAGGGCATGTAATGGGCCTCGGGGAACCAGACGCGGGTCATAGAAGACCCTCCTGCTCTGGTGGCGGCTGCATCGATCGATACCGCGTGAACCGTGCGTCGAACATCATCCGTTCCTTGATTGCGGGATTGCCGAAACGAACCTTGATCGCGCCGATCTCGGCTATGTCCTGCCCTTCCCTCACTGCCGACGGGAATATCTTGTCGATCTTCTTCCAGTCGGAATCGGAACTGGCGACCGCCTTGCGTTCCTCGAGAAACTTCAGGAAGCGATAGAGGTAGAATATCGCGTCGAACGGGGCTTTGGCGCCCTCACCTCCGAACAAGTCGGCTGCGATCGGTCGCGGGTTGTCGCGCCGCATTCCGTAGCTGTTGCGTTGGTTTAGAATGAGCCAAGGGGCTTCTGTCTGCTCTGCCGCACTTTTCAGGATCTGGCCGATCCGGAGCGCCTTGGTGCCCTCGTCCCCCTTGTCATTCTCGGGGGTAATGGCCCGGATGTGGTCGACAACGACAAAGGGCACATTGCCGTTGCCGTGGCGCTTGATGAACGTCCTCGCCAGGCCGGCAAGCTGCGGTGCGGTCTGGGCCGTGCATTTGATGACATCGAACGGCTGCGTCTCAATCCATGTTCCGAAGGATGCGCAGGTCTCGAATTCACTGTCGGAAAGCAGCCTTGGGTCGCGCTGGCGTCTTGCCTCGATTTCATGGTGCTGGGCGACCATCTGGCGAATGACCTGATCCGACGACTGGTCGTAGGACAGGAACAGCACCGGATGACCGTTTCTCAGTGCATGGTGCATGATCTGCACCGTCAGGCTTGTTTTGCCCTCGCCCGAACTCGACAGGAGCCCGTACAGGTTGCCGGCCTCCAGGCAGGGTTCCGATATCACCTGCGAGATTTCCCGGAGCGGCAACGGGACGCCCTTCACGTTCCCCCGCCTGTAGGCTTCCGACAGAGCGTCGAGATAGGACTGTCCTGCCCCCTTGCGGACTTCACCGCGGATGCGCTGGGCCCGGAGTGAGGTAATGTTTTCCTCGATCGGTTCCAGTTGCTGAAGGATATCGCCGGAAGGGTCCATGTTGAGGATGATGTCTTCCGCGCTCTGGACCACAGCCAACGCCTGGCGGGCTATCCACATGTCATGAACCGCAAGAGCCTGCCCCAATGCCATTGATGGCGGCACGGCCGCGGCAGCAAGGCGCGCCAGGTATTGCATCGGAGTGGCCGGTTCCCCGTCCAGCTTGAGGCCTTTGACCTCTGCCGGCAGATAGCCTTTCATTGTGCTCGGATCGACCGACCGGCCGGCCTTCAGCATGGTTTCGATCTTTTCGTAGATCAGGCCGTGGAACCGTTCATAGAAGTGACCTGCCTCAAGGAAGCGGGACACAGGACCGTGCACGCCATTGTTGATCAGGAGAGCGCCAAGCAAAGCCTGCTCGGCTTCGATGTTCTGTGGGACAACACGCAAGCTGGTATCGTGCATGTTCATGCTGCGCGCGCCCTCTCGATAAGCTTCAATTCCTGGCAATGTCCCGCTGCCCAAATGGCGATCAGGCATGCGTCCCGGCTGTCCATGTTCGGGGAAATGATCCGCAGCATGTCGCAATAGGCCTTGGCCCGCTGCTTCGGCTTCCCTGTGATTTGCTTCGGAATGATCGCCTGCCAAGTCTGCGGGCGGACCCTGACACAGGGGACGTTCTGGCCCAGGACGGCCATTGTCGCGGCGCCGGCATATTCGTTCAGGTCGGCGATGGTTTTCGAGTTGATCGTCGTCTCGCCGGTTTCCTCCTGCCCCAGCATGTCCTTGCGGACCTTCTTGAACCGGGGAGCGATTTTCAGGGGTTCCTCAATCGCCGCGAAGTCGGGCTTATAGTCTCGGATCAGGCGGGGAAGCTTCCTGCGCATGTCGACCACACGCTCGAAAGCATCTGAGCCAACCAGGCGGATAGACCCGGATTCAATGGCCGACGCGCCCTTGTCGGTATCATGCAGAGCCCAGCCGGTGACAGTGGCGACGTCCAAGGCAAGAATGCGCATCAGAATGACTCCGGCGGCAGATAGAGGCAGCGCAGTATGGCCGGGTGCGGGTGCAGGCAGGCGTAATAGAGCCCGTTGGTCGACCGGCGCGTATCGGACAGCTTCTTGCTGTATTGGCGAGGGATATCGACCAGCGGATGGTCGCCCGGCTTCAGCTTCACGTGAACAATGCCGGTTTCGTAGTCGATGCGGACGGTTGACGATGGGATCTCGTGGCAGTCGCCATTCTCGTCATTGCCGTTGCAGCACCATGTATCGAACACCATGCCGTTGTGGTCATGTGCCCTTGCCGGCTTGGGAACCATAAGCGCAGCCCACAGCGTCAGCACGAACGCGCCCAGCAGCACGCCCAGATAGATGAATGCCCAGATGTCATGCGTTGGTTGGCGTCGCATATCCGTCCCTCGTTAAGACGGAAGGCAGTGAGCGACTGCCGGCGCACTGGTACAGGACGGGGAACTACTCGGCGGCTTGGGGATGCTCGTCTGCGAAAGGATCGTCGCCTTCGCCTGGCGCGCCCTTGATGAGTTCGTCGGCCGCGTTCCTGGCTTCCATCGCAGCCTGCAGATCGATCGCCATTTGCTCCTGAGCAGCGTCGTAGGCGCTCAGCCAGCGGTTATCCTCGTCGGAACCCGCTTCGTAGCCAGACACCCGTTCCTTGGCCGCGTAACCGGCAAGGGAGCCTTCCTTTTCGATCCGTTCGATTGCCGGCGCCCGGTCGCGGAACATGTCGGTCTGGAACCCAGAGGACAGGCCAAGCCATGTCAGGATTTCGCCCTCGGCGACAAACCGATCGGTGACCGTCTTCTTGTCGTCGGCGCTGATCGCCTTGATGGCATAGTCCAGTTCGCCGAGAACGATGTGGTCGGCCTGCGCCAGCTTGCCGTCATCCTTCTTGGCGTCCTGCGCTTCCTTGATGGCCGCGTTGTGGACCATGCGCTTGCGCAGGTGATGGAAGAAAAGAGCTTTGCGCTGGCCTTCCGTAAGCTCTCCGCTGTTGTGCCCCTTCGCCGGGGCGTCGTTGTCTGCCTGCTTTGGTGACTTCGCCATGTCAGCGATCCTTTCGCTTAAGCGTCCGTTTCAATTCCCTTCGCAGCCTCCAGCCGAGCCGCCAGAGCGCGAATTTCGCTTTCAATGCCTCGTAGAGCGTCATTGTCCCGTCCCGTCTGGGCTGCCATGTCCGCCTCGTGAATGAGCCGGGCCGCATGCTGCCTCAGGTTTTCTATGAAGATGTCCCGCACACGGTCCCGCACGTCCGCTGTTACGGTCTTTGCTCGTCCTATCTTGATGTTGTTCAGTGTCCAAAAGGAAAGGCTGCATTTCCTGGCTATCGATCGAAGTGCTTCGGCCTCATCGCCCCAGCCCTGACGCTCGATATTCACCATTCGGCGGATATAGCCGGCCGTTTCCCCTACGGCGTTGCTCATAACTTTTTGCACCTTCTGCACAGACTCTTTGCACATCGTACTTTTGCCCCACGCTATTACTGACAGCGTGAAGCGATACGCCGGGTTTGTTCTTAGTCCCGGCGATTTCAGGAAAGGCGTCGAGAAATGGATCGAACCACAGGCTTGCAGGCGAAGGGCTCGGTCCAGCTGGAACTTGGTTTGCCGCTACCCCAAAGGCACGCGGCTCAGAACGACAATGGCGCGAGGATGACGTCACGATTTGTCACCTCGCCAGCCATGCGTAAATTCAGAAGGGTCAAGCTCGACAATGTGAACCCGTCGGCCAGGCCAAGAGAAGTCGGCATGACGCTTGCGGATTTGGCCGCCTACTGCGGCCCCGGCGAAGGCGCCTATGACTAGGCCGATGATGAGAGCGGTGAGGATGCTCAGCATGTCAGGCGGCCTTTCCCAGCTTCAGGATCAGCCTGATTTCATGCTGCTCGGATATGCGCTCGATCCGGTAGTCGTCGCGAATCCGCCAGCCGGTGCGAGGCAGCGTGGAGTTGATCTGCAGTATCCAGAACTCGAGCGCGGCAACCGAATGACCGCGGAGACATGCTCGAGCAATAAGCTCGCGAGTGGTGAAGGCCTTCGAAGGCTCCAGGCAGATGGCGCGGAGGATTTCAGCCGCGGGATGGTCCCGCTTCATATGCAGCAGGACACCTTGCGGGCGATCCACCTTGCGGAAGTGCTTCAACGTGATGATCGGGGGGTAGGACGGATGAGCCATTCAAGCAGCCCTCTGCGGCGCATACAGGCGCCCAGCGCACTCGCTGCAATAGCTTCCGCGTTCAACAACACCGCTGCATTCCGGTGTCCGACAGGGCTCGCCGCGCCTTACTCGGTCCTCCGGCGGCCGGGCCGATTTCCAGTCCTTGGGTTTGGGTGGCTGGTAACTCGGCTCGGCCACTCGATTGCGTACCGCGGCCTTGTCACGCTCGGCCATGTCGATACGCAGAACATGGGCAGCCTTGATGCCGTAGTCTTTCGCTATCTGTTCAGCCGGTATTCCAGCCCCACACTGGCGGGATATCGATCGACGGTCGGAGAGGCTGAGCATCTACGCAGCCTCGGAATTGTGCGCCGGGACACTCTGGGAGGAGGTAGAGGCCCCGGCGCTTGCCGTCTGGGAGGTGGCAGACGGATTGGAGAGCCGATATGTCTGTGAATCTTCAGGGAAAAGTGCGTCACCAACAGGCGTCACGAGGCCGTGTGCAATGCAAAAAAGGCCGCTTACAGTCGGGAACGGACGACCGTCAGGGTGGGTAAAGAAGAGATGCCCGTCGCCCCTGTCTATCGCTTCCTCAGTCGCGCTTGCCTGCCTGACGAGCACCCTGCCACTTTCGAGGCGCTTGAGCGCTGTCGCGACATAGTGGGGAATTTTCAATTCGGTATTTTGAAGGTGTTCACCCATGACGGCGGTCCTTGTCGATAGCTATGAAAACTCCGAGTTCCTTGCATGTGCGAATGAGATGGTCGGCACGGGCAAGCCAGTCAGCCTTGCCATCTTCTGGGAAATCAGCCCAAAGCGGACGGATGATGCCAAGGCGCTCCCGGCGCATAGCCTCCGCTATTCGATCATTGAGGGGCCTTGCACTCACGACGCCACCGCCATGTCTGTAGGGGTGGACTCGACTTCGCCTTCGTTTGCGATCAAGCTTAAATTTTTGCCGAGAGGGGAAGTCTGATGGCTGAGGAGGTGATCGTAAGAACCGGGCGAAAGCTCGCGGTTGGTGACAAGTGGCTGGACATTCGCGATAACGGCGAGGTCGCCAAGTTCGTAGACCTGATCCTTGAGGCCAGACACGGGAGCGGCATCATATGCCTGTCCTTTGGCTCCGGGATAATTGACGGAAGCGAAAATGAGGGTGTCGTGGACGTAGCAAGTCGCTTGAGGATGCACCTCGGGACCGCACAGTTTCTCCACAAGCTTCTCGGTGACATGATTACCGACGCCCTTAAGCCAGTCGACAAATCGCAGGCGAATTGAATGGTCGCTCATGCCGCTTCTCCTGTCTCGGATGGAGCGGGTCCGAAGTCGCGAGGATCAATTTTGCGGACCTCGGAAGCTGCCCCGAATGTGCCGAGTTTGCTTTCCCGAAACTGTCGGTTGCCTTGAGGATCGAAGTGCGCCGCCGCTATGTCCCTGACCCACCGGGGGGCCTTGCCAGCCGCGCGCTTCATTTTCCGGGTGCGCTTCTTGTTCATGCGGCGGCTCCCTGCTTGGAAGGCGCTGGCGCGGCGTTCGGCGCAAACCAGTCGGCAGGTCGAACGGCTCCCTTCGTCAGCACCTCGACCCGCAGAATCGTGTCCTTGTCGGGGAAGCGCTTGCCTTTGACGTACCGATGCACAGTCACCTGCGACACGCCGAGCGCCGCAGCGAAAGCCGTTTCGGTGGTCCCAGTGGTTTCGAGGTAATCGGTTAGGGTCATGCCTAACCATACCAAATTGGTATTCGCATGCAAGCAAAAAATACCAGAATGGTTTTTGCAAAGAAGAACAACGGCTTATACCAATCTGGCATGGAAGATATCAAAGCACGCCGCGAGCGCCTTGGGCTCTCTCAAGCCGACCTCGCCGAACTGGCCGGCACATCGCAGCCCCAGATCCAGCGACTGGAGAACGGCATGCGCGAACTGACGGTCACATGGGCCGAGAAGCTGGCGGGGCCTTTACGAACAACGCCGATCCGCCTGCTTTTCCCCGACCAGGACGATGGACAAATTGGCGCCCGCCTCGTTTCGTGGGTTAGCGCAGGCGCCCTCGCACAGCCCGACCTCGATCCTGACGCGACCGCGCCCGACGCTCATCTGGTTTTCGCGCCCGACCTAGACCCAACCGGCGACTGGATAGCGCTTCGCGTGGATGGCGACTCGATGAACCGCATTTCCCCTCACGACAGCATCATCTTCGTGAACCGCAAGGACAGGAAGCTCGTGCCGAACGCTTGCTATGTCATCGGCGATGGCGAAGGCGGCGCGACATACAAGCGCTACCGGCCGCCAAACACTTGGGAACCCGTTTCGACAAACCCGGCGCACAAGCCTATGAAGCTTCCCGAGGGGCGCGAGCCCGACATAATCGGCCGCGTCAAGAAGACGGTTCTCTCCATGTAAAGCCGTCTATCGGCTCTCTGATATAGAACACCCCTTCGGAGCCCTATATCTTCAGAGAAAACCTTTATGGATTGTGCCCTTTGAGTATTAGTGTGACATGGGTGTCACCTTGTCGAGGTGACATGAGTGTCACTTTCAGAGCCAAGGGAAAACCAATTCGTATTGGTTGACGGCTGTCTTTTTCCCTCGCTGTCGGTCGCGCCGGATCAAAAGCAGCCCCTCTTGCTCCAGCTTCTTCGTCGCCCGCATAACCGTCCGGCTGCTCACCCCTAATTTTTCAGCAATCGTGGTCACCTGATACCAGGTGTTTCGCGGCCCATCCGCGCTGATCCGGCGCGCGATCCATATACCAATCAGCCGCTCACTCGCATGCAATGTGAGCCGTGTAGACACATAGTCCTCCCACATGTCGCGCCGCCTGTAGAAGGCATTCGATTCCGTCTGGTTGTCGGGGTGTTTTGTCATCGCGGAAACTTTTATACCAATTCGGTATTGACGTACAATACCAATCTGGTATGAATGGCCATCGAAGCACGAAGAAGCCAACGCCGATCTGCTTCGGAAGCAACAAGGGGAATGGATATGACGAAGGTCGCCGAACAGGCATATGGGCTTCTCTGGAAGGACCGCCACCGCGAAGCACGTGCCCTCCTGCTCGAAGCCATCGGCAAGGACGGCCAGCGGCGCGGCATTCAGTATGCACTCGATACTGTTCCGGCCAAAGACAAGGAGCCGGTCGGGGTCACGGCGATCTGGCTCAAGAACATAGGCGACGATGTGATCGTAGAGGCTGAGATCGACGGCAAGTGGGTCGAGATCATCCGCGAGCGGGCGGACGGCGCTTACAGCCACATCGTGGAGTCTGGCGGGATCGTGTCGGCCTACCTCAACAGCCTATTCCCCGCTGCCTGACACCCCCCCAACCAACAGAGGCCCGAGGCCATGAACACGACAGCAGACCTTCACGCCCGAAACGTGGAAAACTTCGCCCGGCGTATGGCGGCTCAGAAGATGGGCCTCGTCAATGACCCTTGGGGCCAGAAGCTTCCTGACGACTTGTGGCAGCAGTGCATTCCACGGGCTGAGCGCAAGCTGTCCTTCGAGGTGACCGACCGCACCAATGGCTACAATCACGTGACGGTGACGGGCACATGCCCTGCCGACGCCACGGTCGAGGAAGTCAAGGACCGCTTCTATCACGACTACTTCGGCGGGCGTGACGCTTGGGTCAAAGACGGCCGGTTCGGCTGCACCATTCACACGGATTGAGGCCAAATGCTCACCCGCTCTCAACGCGAACTGCTGGACGACAAAGTGGATGTCTGGCGCGCTCAGACCAAAGTCGGCCGCGACGAATGGCGAGATTACCACAGGCGATGCGTGGAAGCGCTTGAAGCCGCTCTGCGCATTGTCGACGCAGCCACCAATTCCGAGGCCACCCCATGAACACGACACGCAGAGGGCAGACGGCGGACGTGAACACCTGTCTCGCGGCGCTGATAGCGATGGTGGAGGAAGCCGCCAAGGGCCTTATCCACGCGGACACTCGCAAGGTGTTCGTCCCCGGCGAGTCCGACATGGCGATAAACCCTGAACACACGCTGTTTCTGAGCGATGCCCGCGCCGCTCTCCGTAAAGCCACTGAGGGGGACGCGCCGTGAACTTCAACGCCGCATTCCACGCCCTGCAGAACGTTGCCCGCTCGGTCGAGCAACCGCAGACCCGCGTAGATATTACCCGATCGGTTCGCGAGTTCGGCGGGCAGGACGACAAGCTGCTCTGCCGTCTCGGAAGTATCGCCGCAAAGGTGTCTGGAGCGGCCTACGGTGCCCCATTCACTCAGCATGTGACCTTGGCTGATTTCCAGCTTCTCAAGGCGTTTGTCGAGCATGCCGAGGGCGATTTCGCGATGGCCGACTTCACGGTTCCCGACAAGCCGGACCAGCAGCATTCCGAGGACGGCTATTCCCATCACCTGGATCAGGAGAAGCTTTGATGTCTACCGAGACAGCGATGATGCTCGCCTATCCGACGGGCCAGTTCGATCCATTCAATGGCCGGGAAATTGAGGCCGTTCCAGAGCATGTCCTTATGCGCTGGTCGCAGGCTTTGAAGGGCGCCGACGAGTACGAGCTAGCCGAGGCGATATTCCCGGAAACGCCAGTCGCCAAACGTGAAGCTGAACAGGAGCAAGCAGCGTGACCCAGCACATCGACGTCGACCGCGATATGTTCGAAAAAGCTGGCGTGGTTGCCGAGCGGGTTATCCGCGGCGCCCGCGGCGAAAAGGACTGGGATGGCCAGCCGATCGCAGAGCCCGGCATTTTCCGAAAAGTGCCGATGGAAGCATACCACGGCCAGCTTACAGTCGGCCCGTCGATATCGTCTTCCGGCTTGCGTGAAATCGAGAACCGTTCGCCGCTTCACTATTTCGCAAACTCTTATTTGAACCCGGATCGGCCCGAGCAGGAATCGTCGGCCGCAATGGATCTAGGCCGGGCGGTTCACACGCTCTTGCTGTCGGAAGACGGGTTTCGCGACGACTACATCACCCGCCCGGATACCTACGAAGATGATGCAGGCAAGTGGAAACCTTGGAACGGCAACGCCAACGTCTGCAAGGAATGGCTTGCCAGCGCAAGGCAGGCCGGCAAGACCGTCCTGACCAAGCAGCAGGTTTCCGACATTCAGGGCATGGCCGAGCGGCTGGCAAAGAACCAGGTTGCGGTCGACCTCCTGCGCGGACGTATCGAGCGATCGATCATCACCTTGGACAAGAAGACCGGCGCGTGGGTGAAGTCGCGCCCGGACAGCATTCCGGCCGACGGGATGATATCGGACCTCAAGACCTGCACAGACGCATCGCAACTGGCCATCGGTCGGTCGATCATGAATTTCGGATACCTGCAGCAGATGGCGCTTGCCATCACCTCGCTCGAGGAAGTCGGGCAGCGGCAGGTCAAGGACGCGGTGCTGCTGTTTGTCGAGACGAGCTATCCCTATGCGTTCAACATCAAGCCGCTCGACAATTCCGACCTCTACACCGCAATGCGGTTGAACCGGCGCGCGCTGGATATCTT